>ULSH01048064.1_pt1 | contig 11578 bp, 7 predicted proteins | sample 1956151 | NCBI WGS metagenome assembly ULSH01 (sample SAMEA4835702, study PRJEB28245) | human gut metagenome | biome: gut microbiome; material: fecal sample | place: Denmark | collected 2008 | reverse complement strand
ATTACCTTGTAATTTCTACTTGACATTTCTTAGCAGGTCTTTCCTGAATAGCCTGCGCCAAATCTGCCCGCAAATCATCAACGCTTTCAACGCCGATGTACAGCCGAATCAGTCCGTCCGTGATGCCGACTTTCTGCCGTACTCATAGGGAATGGATGCGTGGGTCATGCTGGCGGGATGGCAGACGAGGCTCTCTACACCGCCCAGGCTTTCCGCCAGAGTGATCAGATACAGCGGCTTGAAGAAAGTATGAATGTTCTCCTGCAGCAAATACAGTATTGTTCTTCACAACAGTTTTGACGGCAACATGTGCCGAGGGATCTTTCTCCAGATAAGTATCCAGAATGGAGTCTAAAATCAGATTGCAAACCTTGTCCGGGTGGTCTCTTGTGACAGATTCAGAAGTGAAAATGCAGCTCAGCCTCTATTGCGCCTTACAGATTTTCTTTAAAAACACCTCTGCCTGCACTACCTCTATCTGCCGCGACAGCATTTGTACCTGCCGTTCTGCCTTATTTTTTCCGTGTTATGACAAACGCCGTAATGAGCGTTTGAATCGGCACGGTCAAGACCACGCCAATCGTGCCGCACAGGCCGCTTAAAATTTCGATGACAATAGCATTGTAGCTCATCATCTGGATGTAGGGCATCTCATAGGCGTAGAGCGTCAGCAACGTGCCGGTGGCCGTGCCCGTGTAGGCCAAAATCAGCGTGTTAGACATCGTACCAATCATGTCATGGCCCACCGTCAGGCCGGAGCGGACCAGCTCCCGCAGGGACAGCGTCGGGGCCTTGGCGCGGATCTCCTCCAATGCAGCGGTGATAGAAACACTCACATCCATAACCGCACCAAGGCAGGAGATGAGGATGCCTGCATACAGAATTGTAGCGACGTCAAGCCCCGACGCATTGGCGATGTAGACCATTGACTCCGCGTCCGATGCGTGGTAGCCGTTCAAATGTCCGGCGGTGCCCAGCAGCATTGCCAGTCCGCCGGAGATCATAACCCCCAGCGTTGTACCTAAGATACTGCACCGCGTCTTGCGCGACCAGCCGTTTAAAATGTAGAGCGACACTGCCAGAATCATCACTGCCGTCAGCGTACCAGCCCAAATACCGTTCACACCACGGTAGAGCAGCGGCACGTATAAAAATGCCACACAGCCAAAAGTAAATACCAGTGCCCAGAGGGTGGCAAAGCCCTTGCGTCCGCCCACCAGAACCAGCCCGGCCACAAACAGCGCTGCCAGGGCGTAGACCATGCCGGTGCGGTCATAGTTGTAGACGGAGCCGTTTAAGCTGCCGTCTGCCCCGGACTGCACGACGGCCACGATTTTTGTGCCCACCTGGCAGAATGCACCCTGCTGATAGCTGTTGGAATTGCTTAATGTGACCTGCTGCCCCTTCCATACGCCGGAGGTGATGCGCGCCGCAACAGTCTGTGCGCCGTTGAAGGGCCGGCCCCCGGAGTAGTCTGTCAAAATTTCCGTCACCACCGCCTGTACATAGCTGTGGCTGGTGCCCGGCTTGATGGATGCCCGCGATACCTGAAAACTTCCGAGCATGATTCCCACAAGAATCACCCCCGGAAGCAGGATGCGGAGCAGGATGGATAGCTGCTGCCGCTTGTTCAATTTTTAGTCCTCTTTTCTCTTTCTGCGATAGATGGTCAGGATACCCAGCGCTGTCATGCTGCCCAGGCAGAGCAGAACCACGGCAACAATCGGCATTGTGTCACCCGTCTGCGGGATGGCCGCTGTGGCCGCTGCGGGCGTACTGCCCTTCCCGGCGGTCTGCGCCGCGCCCTGGCTGACCGCTGCTGTGCTGGTGCTGCCTGTATTACCTGTGCTGGTCGCATTGCCTGTGTTCGGCCCCGGGTCCGGCTCGGCGGGGGCGTTGCCCGGCGTCGGCGGGACATCAGCGGGGACAGCTGCCGTGGTAAAGCGCTGCACGGCAGTCTGCTGTATGCTGCCCAGGGTGTTTGTGACCTGGGCGTACCACGCGTAGGCGGTGCCGGGCTGCAGGCCGTCCCAAGTCAGGGCGGCGGTACCGGTCCGGCTGCTGTCCTGCGCGACGGTGAAGTCCGCCGTGCCGATCTCCTCACCGCGGTCCAGATACGCGCCGAAGTAGCTCGTCAGGATCGTCTGCGGGTCGGTGTGGAAGTTGACGTCCAGCGTCAGAATATCGGTGTTGATATTGTTGTTGATGCGCTTTGGCAGGGCGCTGCCGTCCGCGGCGGTGTCGGGGGCCACGGACGCGGCGCTCTCGGTGCCCAACTCGGTCACAGAGGTATTGTCGTAGTAGTTGAAATCGTCCAGCGAGGGAGAGTAGGAGTTGATGTAGATTTTATTGTTGTCCAGGTCGAAGTACAGCATTTTAATATAGCCGCTGCCGCCCTCAAAGCCGGACTGATAGTCGGTGCAGATTTGGTAGACCGTCCGATCATAGACGCCATCCTTGTCGTCGTCAAAGACCGTCGTTTCATAGGACGCGCCGTGGTAGTGGCCGTTGAGCACCGCAATGACGTTGGGATTTTGGGCGACCACATTGTCCTGTACCAGCTGGCCGTAGTAGTCCATCAGGCCACCGTCGCTGTTGTAGGCCACGCGGGTGTAGGTGTGGAAGCAGAGGATAGCCTTGCGGTCACTGTATTTCTGCAGCACACTGTTCATCCAGTTTATTTCATCCGCGTAGATGTCCCAGCTCATATACAGGATGATAAAGTCCTGGCCGTTCTCGGTCAGCAGGTCATAATGGCCGATGTTGTCCTTGTAGGCCTCGCCGAAGGTAGGCTGATCCTGCACGCGCTGTGCGCCGAAGTATTTCTGGTAGTTCTCGTACTCCATCGCGCCCGCGGCAATGTCATGGTTGCCGGCCAGCACGCCGTAGGGCATGTTGGCGTCATCCAGAATCTTCATCGCCTTGTCGGCGTTCTCCCACTCATAAGGCATGTCGAAGTCATCGACAATATCGCCGGTGTGGATGACATAGCGGATGTTCAGCTTGTCCTTGTTGTCCACGATCCAGTTGTTCATGTTCAGGTAATGCTGGAAGAACTCCTCGGAGTAATACTGGGTGTCGGTCTCCCAGGCAAAGGCAAAGTCGTAATTTCGGGGAATCGTCGTGCCGTCCCAGGCAGCTGCGGGGGCCTGGTCGGTCACGCCGCTGAAATCCGGCAGCGCGGAGTCTGCCGTGCACTGCACCATGACCGTGGCCGTGCCGTCCTGCACGTGGTCTTTGACCGGGACGCGGACCGCCATCGAGCCGTTCTCGTCGGCGGTGGCGGCCTCATCCCAGGCGCCGGTGGCGGTGTTCTGCACAAACAGCCTGCTGGCGTGGGTCGCATCGGCGTTTGAGGCCCGGCCGTTCCAGCTCAGCACAAGGCTGTCGCTGTCGCTGACCTCGCCCACCTTCAGCGTGTAGGTGATATAGGGCAGGATACCGTCGTTGGTGGTGGAGGTGATCTCGCTGCTGTTCAGTGCGTCCAGCTGGTAGTAGGTCGCCTGTGCGCCCTGCATGTTACCTTCAGCGGTAACGTTCAGGCTTGCGGCATTCTGGCCGATGTCGGACACCGCTGCGTTCAGGATGACGGCCACATCGTCCCCGGCCACAAAGTCGGCGCTCTTGACTGCCTCATTCCCGGCGGCGTCGCGGGCATAGACAGCCAGCGTGTGGGTGCCGGCGCCCAGCGTGACGGCGTTGGTGTCAATGTCGTCGCCGCTGACCGGCTCGCCGTCCAGCGTGACGACCTTCTCGTCCAGGGTGTTTTCCTCGGTGACGGTGGGCGCAAGCCGAATTGCGCCGGAGAAGGTCTCGCCGTCCTGCACGCCCAGGTCGATGACAGGGGCGGTATTGTCCACAAGGAAGCTGACGTTCTTTGTGTTCACGCCGTCGGTCACGGTCAGGGTGTGCGCACCCTCGGTCAGGGCCGTGGTGTCAATGACCGCACCCACCGCCGTGGCGTCCTTCGCGGGGATCGTAAAGGCGGCGTCCAGATAGGGGGCCATGCCCGTAGAATCGCCGATGTTGTGTACAGCGTCCAGGGCCGTGCTCAAATTCGTCTTGGCCTTGTTGTCCACGACCTTGTCTGTGTCCGGGTAGGTGTAGCTCTCGGGGCCGATGGAATCCGGCAGATAGCTCTTGCCGTTGGCGAGTTTGAGCTGCAGATTGGTTACGGTGAAGTCCTCGCGGTTGGCAGACGGCATCAGCTTGTCATAGACGCTGCTGGTGTAAGTACCGGCCCAGAAGCGCAGTTTGATCTTGTAGCTGTCGCTGGCTGCATCGTAGGTGAAATAGTGGCTGTCGATGGGCACCGCAAAGCCGTCCAGGCGGTAGTTCTGCCATTTCAGCAGCGAGGCGATGTGTTCCATTTTGCTGTCGTCGGTCAGGTTGTCGTCTGCCAGCGTCAGGGCGTTGTGGAAGTAGCTGTCGCGGCCCGCCGTGGCAAAGCTGTAGTACGCGCCGTTCTCCAGCACCTTGCCCACGGGCAGCTCCACGCCGTCCAGCAGGATTTTGGAGTTGGCGTTGTCGCCGCCGTCGTTGGCCGTGGCCGTGACGGTGCTGCGCACCTGCTGGCCGTCGGTGATGTTCGTGCGGATGCCGTCGATGAGGCTGCTCAGCTTCTGGATGTTGACGCGGTAGACCTGGGTGGTCGTGCGGTGGTAACGGTTGTCCGCTGCTACGTAGAACTCGACATACTCGTGGTCGAACAGCTCGTTGGCTGCAATGTTCATCTCATACAGGCCGGGCACGCGGCGATAGGTTTCTGTCTTGTTGTTCCAGTTGCCGGTGCCGTCAAAGCGGTAGTAGGTAGTGATTTTCGTGCGGGGCAGCGCGCCCTCGTCCACCGAATAGCTGAACCGCACGCGCAGCTCGTCCCCCTGCGTGATGGTGGCCGGCACGGTGCTGTCCTGCCACATTCCCAGCTTCACTGTGCTGCCGTCGTCCGCAGGGAAGTTGAACTGCGCGTCCGAGACGCTGCCCGGCGTGGGGGCCTGCTGCAGGGTGCATGCCGTCATGCGGGGCCCCTCGGCGCTGGGGCTCAAATTCACGCTCTTTTTGTCCTTCGTGTCGGTCAGGCCGTTGTAGAAGAAGCTGGACACCAGTACCTGGCGGCCATTTTCCGCATGGCTGATGCCGACGGCGCGGTCCGTGTTCTTCATACCGTTCTGGCCCAGCACGCAGTAGAGCGGGGCGTCCTCCGGCATATTGTAGGCGGCGCGGAACGCGGCCTCATCGGGGAAGGGCTGCGTCAGGCCGGTCAGCCAGCTCTCACGGTAGCACCAGAACACGGCGCTGCTGTGCGCCGGGATGACAGCGGACTTGGCGTCCAGCTCGTCCCGGGTGACCTCGCCCAGAGCCTCCTTGTGGGCGTCCTCCACGGTGCAGACTGTCAGCCGGGTGAACTGCGTTTTGTAGATGTACTGGAACTGGTAGTCGGCGTTGAAGTCAATGTCGTGGTCGGTGGTGTTCGTGACCTCGACAAACTCCATCAAATCGTCCGACACACCATATACCGCGGAACGATCTCCATCGTTAGGGTAAATTTCGGTCACATACAGTCCCTCGGTGCCGGCGGGGGCGGTGGTGCTGCCGCCGCGCTGCTCACTATAGACATAGCCGGGGGTAGCCGCCGTCTTTTTGGTGCTGGCCGTCATGCTGTAGCCCACGTTGGGGATGGCCAGGTCCACGCCGAGGCCGTCCGCAATGTCCTTGCCGTCGTTCTTGTCGATTGTGCCGTTGACGTAGCTGTAGTCGGCGCAGACCGTTCCGGTAGCTCTGGCGCGCAGGCCGAAGTAGCCGGTGTTGGCCCAGTCCTCGCCGTACTGGCTGATGACGATGTGGACATTGTCGGGAATCATGTAGTTGCTGCGGAAGTCTTCCACTGTACCAGGTTTCTTGACGTTGGTGCGTTGGTTCCAGACGACAGTAACCTCGCCGGGCTGCAGAACGACGTCGGATCCATCGGTCTCCTGCACGGCAAAGGGATTGGCGTTGTCCGCTTTCGTGCCGTAGACCAGCTCATAGTCTGTGGTCAAATTCACCGGAGTATCGGCGGTGTTGATGAGTTCAATGTATTCAAAGCGGTCATCTGTTGTGCCATACTCGTTCTTGTTGCGGTTGTCAAAGTCGTTGGGGAAGATTTCAGTCAGCCAGACCTTGCCGAGACTATCCGGCTCAGCGGCCAGCGCCTGAACCGCAGTCTCCGCTTCCGGCTCCTGCTGTAATGCGGCGGTTTCTGCGGTCTGAATCGCACTTTCCTCCTGCTCAACGGTCTCCTCCTGCAACTGTGTTTCAGGTTCCGCTGCCGTTTCCGGTGTGGCAGTATTCCCCGTCTCCACATTTTCTACTGCAATGGTTGGGGTGGGTGTTTGCTGCACTGCAGCTGTGACCGTCTCTGCCGTGTCCTGCCGTTCTGCCTCAAGCGCGAGCGCTCCGGTAGGAAACATCGACGCCGTCAAAGCCACTGCTGCGAGCAGTGCGGGCGCACGCTTCGGCCATTTGTTCTTCATACATTTGCCTCTCTTTATTTTCCGTTTGTAATAGAGTAACCTTCTTTATTGTACAAATCGAAAGTAAAGTTATCGACCATATAATGAAGAAATCACTGTAAAAAATCGCACGTTTTTGTATGATTTGTGTAAAGTGCCGCAAGCAGGAGGTTCTCCTAAATAGAGAGCCGACCTCTTACCCCACCGTGCATACTGACCGGCACACGGCGATTCAAGCGCATTATGACATCCTACGCCGAGTGCGCACAAAAGCCTGTGTTCTACTGCGACTGTATTTCTGTGTCGGATGTTCGTTTTGCACAGAAGCAGAAGCCGTCTGATTCACGATGGCACTTTGATAGAAACAGTTTTTTCCTTGTTGCGTCAGGTGCGCTTGGCTTCGCTGGTCGCTTTCTTACGGGGCTTCATGCCCCAAAAGACGGCATTCATCACGACCACGATCAGCGCGACTACTGCCATGGACACCCAAAAGCCCATGTCGAGTCCGAACAAATCCACTGTGCCAAACAGCGTCATCCAAATATCCTTCCAATTCATCGTGAGCACCTCCTTTTACAGCAGCTCGCCGTAGTGACGAACATAGGCTTTTTTCAGGCTGGTCGCCAGCACCATATACAGCAGAATGCAGGGGATCAGATAGGCAAAATAGGCGGCGGGCAGGGCAACAAACCCCAGCGCTGCACCAAGCGGCGTAAGCGTAAATATGGCATAGGCTGCAAGAAAAAGCACGGTACGCCTGAATTGTTTGTTGTACATTTACAACACCTCCCAACCTGCACTGACAACCGTCGGCAGCGCCAGCGCCTGCCCGACAATACCTTCCAGTACCTGATTCTTGGGCTTTCCGAGCGAGCAGTATTCCGCAACGATTTCCACTTTATCGCCGACCACACCGCCGCTTTCCAGATTGTTCAGATACAATGTCTTACAAGGGTTGCAGTTGATGAGCAACAGGCGGATTTCCTGTTCCGCATCTTCCTGACAGGTAACGGAAATGCGGTATTGCTTTTCCGATTCATCGCCCGCTGCAATGGGGTTCAACTTTCTGGCAAGGGGGCGTAAAATCAGGTTGGACGCAATAAGAATTCCGGCAGCTGTCACTGCAATGGCATACATCCCTGTGCTGGCAAGAATGCCGATGGCTGCGGTACACCAAAGAGTTGCTGCTGTATTCATCCCCCGTACGGTGCCGCTGTCCTTAAAAATCACACCGCTGCACAGAAAGCCTACACCGGATATAATGCTGCTTCCCACACGGAACACCTGATCGGAACCATAGAGCATAGGAAACAGCGTAAAGAAACTGGTTCCTATGCAAATCAGAACATTGATGCGGATACCTGCCGGGTGACCGGTAAGCTGCCGTTCCAGACCAATCAGAAAACCGAGCAGCATGGAAAGGAAAATCCTAATAACAAACTCTGTGTAAATCATAGCCATCGCCTCCCTTCGACCTTGTATAGCATACAAAAATCGCAAGGGAAATCCCATGGCGAAAACCTTGCGATTCCCTTGCGATTTGGTAAGAATTCAGGCGGGCGCCGCAGCGCCCGCCTTTATTTACAGTTGGTCATTCATTTTGTAGCCGATGCCCCAGATGGTCAGGATGTACTTCGGCGCGTCCGGATCCGGCTCGATCTTTTTGCGCAGCTTGCGGATGAACGCCATAATGTTGCTGTCATCCAGCAGGTAGTCCTCCGACCATACCGCGCGGTAAATTTGCTCCTTGGTGAATACCTCCCCACGGTTTTGGGCAAGGAAGTAAAGAATATCAAACTCCTTCGGCGTCAGGCTGATTTCCCTGCCCGCGGAGATGACCCGCCTGTTTTTGGGGTTGATCTCCAACTCCCCGATACGAATCCCGTCCGGTGGTGTGAGGGGCGGCAGCTCGGCTTCGCCCGTCGCACTCAGCAGCAGAGAATTGACTTCCCCGTTGAGCATATCCCGGATGCCGGAGCGCAGTTCTTCGGCGCTGTCGCTTATCGGCGGCTCTTTCGTCAGCTTTTCAAGCAGCCATGCGGCAAGGGAGGAATCCAAGGGGATAAATCCGATGTTCTTTTTCATGTGGGACTCCTCCTTTCAGATCAGCTCTCGGTACTTTTTCTGATAGAAAACCTTGACCATCGTGGTCAGCAGCATATACAAAAGCGCCACGATCAGAAGAAATCCGAAGTACCAGAGGGGCAGCTCTGTCAAGCCGAACAGCGCTGCCGCCCTGGTAAAGGTAATGCCGGTAAACAGGGCGATTCCCGCCAAGGTGGTACACATTACAGGCAGCGACGGTCTGCTTTGCAAGAAGGGAATCTTGCGCGTGCGCAGGAAATGTAAAATCAGCACCTGTGTCCACATGGATTCCAGAAACCACCCCGTCTGGAACAGCGCCACATATTGCAGCTGCAGTGCCGGATCCGTAAGGTTCAGATAGGTCGTTCCGCCGCACAGCATGGGGCAAAGGACGTAGTAGAGAAACAGAAAGGTCGCTATGTCGAACAGTGAACTGATAGGGCCGAAGGACAGCATGAACCGCCCCAGCGTTTTCCCCGACCAATCTCTCGGGGAGAGGTTTTCTTCCTCATCCACATTGTCCCACGGCAGAATGATACACAGCACATCATACAGCAGATTCAGCAGCAAAAGCTGCAACGAGGTCATGGGCAAAAACGGCAAAAACGCACTGGCACACACAATGGAGAGGATGTTGCCGAAGTTGGAGCTTGCGGTGATTTTAATGTACTTGAGCATATTGGTGAAGGTCTTTCGTCCCTCCAAGATACCCTGTTCCAGTACCCCAAGGTCCTTTTGCAGCAGCACCACATCCGCCGCGTCCTTGGCGGCGTCCACCGCCGTATCCACCGAGATGCCGACATTGGCCTCGCAGAGGGCGGGAATGTCGTTGATGCCGTCCCCCAAAAAGCCCACGGTATGTCCGTTTTGCTCCAAGGCGGACACCAGACGCACCTTCTGCCCCGGCGTCAGCTCGGCAAACACAGGAACGCTTTCCACCGCGGCGCGCAGTTCGCTGTCGGTCATTTCATCCAACTCTGCGCCGGTCAGCACGGTTTCCGAGGGAATGCCTACCCTGCGGCAGATGGAAACCGCCACATCCGTCTGATCGCCTGTCAGGATCTTGGGCGTGACCTCCAATCGTTTCAGTGCCTCGATGGATGCCTTTGCGGTTTTCTTGGGCGCATCGAAGAATGCCAAATACCCCACCAGAATCATATCCGCTTCATCGGCGGGGGTGATCCGGTTTTGCTGTCCCACATTTTTCCGCGCCACCGCGATGACCTTCATCCCATCCTGCAGCATCTCGTCCACTACGGAAGAAACACTTTCCCCTACGTCCTCCATAGGCAGCACCTCGCCACGGTATGCAACATAGCGGCAGCGGGAAACAATGTGGGCAACATCGCCCTTCATAATCAGCTGATGCTCTCCGTTTGGGTCGATCACAAGGATGCTGACGATCTTGCGGGCGTAGTCAAAGGGAATCTCATCCGTCTTTTGGTGCTCGGCAAGGAGCTGCGCGAAATGTGCCTCCCGTCCCGGCATGGTCTGACAGGCGCGGATGGCGTTGTCGATGGGGTTTCGCACACCGGAGTGATAGCTGCTGTTGAGGAAGGCAAGATCCAGCACCTCGGCGCTTTCATTGCCCAGCACATCCATGTAGTATTCCAGCAAAATGCTCTCGTTGGTCAGTGTGCCGGTCTTGTCCATGCACAGTACATCCATGCTGCCGAAGCCCTGCATGGCGTTGATGTCCTTGATGATGGTTTGCTTGCGGCTCATGGACAGACTGCCCCGTGCAAGGCAGGCGGTGATGACCATGGGCAGCATCTCCGGCATCAGCCCCACCGCCACCGACAGTGCAAAGGCAAAGGACTGAAACCAATTTCCCCCGGTAATGCCGAGCAGAATGAACACAAAGGGAATCAGCACCGCGATAAAGCGAATCATGACCCACGCAATAGAGTTGGCACCCTGCTGGAAGGATGTTTTATCCTCGGCGTCCGGCTTCGCAAAGCTGCCGTAGAGAGTGTCCTTTCCCACTGCCAGCACGATGCCCTCACCCTTGCCGCTGATGACCGTTGTCGCCATAAACGCAAGATTTTCCAGTTGGGTCAAGGGGCGGGGGCTGCCGTGACCGAGAGTGCGGCTGCTCTTTTCCAGAATGGCGCTCTCCCCGGTGATGGCGGCTTGGGACACAAAGAGGTCGGTGACCTTGGTCAGCCGAATATCCGCCGGAACACGGTCCCCCGCAGAAAGCAGCACAACATCCCCCACCACCAGCTTTTCCGCCGGTATCTCCAGGAGTTCTCCGCCGCGCTTAACCGTGATGCTCTCGTGAATCAGCCGGTCCAGCTGCCGGGCTGCGTTCTTTGCCCGCAGTTCTTGAATCAGCCGAATCGTACCGCTGATGAGGATCATGGAAAAGATAATGATGGCGGTGGATGTGTTTTTGCTGAAATCTTTGGCTTGCAGGACATCCGTCACCAGCGAAATGATGCCGAGGATAAAGAGAGTGACGTTGAAGGGGTTGATAAACGCCCGCCGCAGCCGACGGAGCAATGTGTCATCCCTTCGCCCCGCAAAGCTGTTTGTGCCGTACTTTTCCCGCATGATCTCCACCTGGTCGGTGGATAAGCCGTCAGGGGACGCGCCGATGTCCCTATAGATCTGCGCCGTCTCACGGTAGGCGTATTGTTTGATGCGGCTGTCAAGCAGTGTTGCCTTTGACACAGGATCGTTCCTCCTTTGCCTGCGTGATAGTATCATTTTAACACGGTTCTTCAAAAACGCCATGACTATATTCTTGTTTTTTTCTTGCTATTTAAGAAAGTGTGTTTTTCCCCGTTCCTTGTAGTTCCTTCTTATTGCCATAACGCCAGCGGCAAAACGACGATTTCCCTTCCCGGAAGGGAATAATAGCGGCACTTGGGAAAGTGAATCAGAACAGATTCACTTTTTCGAGTCAGGATTTTTGGATGAATCTAAACTGATTCACTCTGAAATTTATACGAATATGTATGGCTGTCCGGTTTGATTGCTATCGTTTTGGGGTAGAT
>ULSH01067857.1_pt1 | contig 11592 bp, 11 predicted proteins | sample 1956151 | NCBI WGS metagenome assembly ULSH01 (sample SAMEA4835702, study PRJEB28245) | human gut metagenome | biome: gut microbiome; material: fecal sample | place: Denmark | collected 2008 | reverse complement strand
AATAAACAGATGTATCATATCTTGCGTGTCTCGGCGCAAGATTTTTTTTGAGGTTTTATGGAAATTAAGGCAAACATTATGGATGATACGGCTGTCGCACGCGCACTGAAAAGGGTATCGCACGAGATTATCGAAAGAAACGACTCCCTGGAAAACGTCGTGCTTATCGGCATTAAAAGCCGTGGTATCCCCCTTGCCGGAATAATTGCCGAAAACGTGAAAAAATACGAAGGCGTGTCGCTTGACGTGGGTGAACTCGATATAAGTCTTTATCGTGACGACCTTGCGGAAAAAAGCGAAACTCCCATTATCGAAAAAATCAACGTTCCCTTTGAAGTAAGGGGACGAGACGTCGTCCTTGTTGACGACGTTTTGTTTACCGGAAGGACGGCGCGCGCCGCAATCGACGCCGTGTTCACGCTGGGACGTCCGCGCACGATACAACTTGCCGTGCTTATCGACCGCGGCCATCGCGAACTTCCGATACGCGCGGACTACGTCGGCAAAAACCTGCCAACGTCCAAGCAGGAGGTCGTAAGGGTAATGATACCGCCCTATGACGAGAAAATCGCCGTCGACCTGTTTTCACTCTGATATATCAAAATATAAATAAATTTTAAAGGAGATTGTTACTTATGAAGATGATTTACAACGTTGAAGACAAGTTGTCCTTCAAACAAACGCTTGTGTACTCGCTTCAACAATTCTTGGCGGTCGTATGCGCGACGATTCTCGTGCCTATTCTTTCCTCGGGAAACGGCGTCAACATGAGCCCCGCTGCCGCGCTTTTCGGCGCAGGTATCGCAACCCTGTTCTACGTATGGGTTACCAAGAAAAAGAGCCCGATGTTCATCGGAAGCTCGTTCGCGTTTATCTCGGCGTTGATCGGCGCAACTCAATACGGCTGGTGGGGAATTGTTCTCGGCGGCGTATTCGCAGGCGCTGTGTACTGCATACTTGCCTTTATCGTCTGGAAGAAAGGCACTGAATGGATCAACAAACTTATGCCCGCGGTCATCATCGGGCCCACGGTCGCTCTTATCGGCTTAGGCCTTTCGGGCAGCGCAATCAGCAACCTTACCACTGCAAGCGGCAGCGGACAATCTTACAACCTTGTCGCAATCCTTTGCGGTTTGTTCGCATTCTTCGTAACGGTCTTCGTATCCTGCAAGGGCAGCAAAAAAATGCAACTTATGCCTTTCATCATCGGTATCGGCGCAGGTTACCTTCTCGCATCGTTCTTCTCCATCTTCGGATACGCATGCGACGTCGAATATCTCAAAATCGTCAACTGGAAACCCCTTGTCGAAAACTTCGTAAAAGACGGCAAATTCACGGGCATCACCGCATTCCTCGATTATCCGCACCTTGCGATTATCGAAGCAATTAAGGAATCCGTTAACGGCACCGCAAGACTTACCGGCGCAGGCGTCGGCGCAATCGCGCTTCTGTTCATCCCCGTATCGCTTGTCGTTTTTGCGGAACATATCGCAGACCACAAAAATATGAGCACCATCATCGAAAAAGACCTTCTTAAAGACCCCGGTCTTCATCGCACGCTCATCGGCGACGGCTTTGGAACGACCGTCGGCACAATCTTCGGCTGCTGCCCCAACACCACTTACGGCGAATGCATCGGCTGTGTGGCAATCACCAAAAACGCCTCGATTTACACCATAATCGGCGCGGCTGTTATCGCGATTGTAATCGCGTTTTTCAGCCCGTTCATCGCGCTTATCGAAACAATCCCCACCTGCATTCTGGGCGGCGTATGCCTGGCGCTCTACGGATTTATCGCAGTCAGCGGTCTTAAAATGCTGCAAAACGTCGACCTCGGCGAAAGCAAAAACCTCTTCGTCGTATCGGCAATCCTTGTCACGGGTATCGGCGGACTCGCTCTTAAATTCGGTCTTGCAACAAAGGGCAAAGCAATCGTCACCATCACCAACATCGCAACCGCTCTTATCGTAGGTATCCTTACCAACGTCATTCTTTCCATCAAAACCAAGAAAGAAAAACAGGGCGAAGTCAAAGACGGCGAAAGCATCGCGGTCGTGGGCGAAGGCGTAACGTATGACACGGACGACAAACTCCCCGGCGTCAGAAAAGACGAAGTCGTGGCAGACAGCGAAGCAGTCGACGAAGCAGTCGAAGAACTCGGACTCGAAGACGAAGACAAAACCGCGACGGTGGAATTCCAGGCGGTTGAAGAAGCAAAGGACGAATCGTCCGACAAGTAATAATCAACGAAATATCAAAAAGTCCTCATAGTTTTATGAGGACTTTTTTTATACCTTAAATGCAACTTTTTGCATAGTTTTAAAACAAGGTAACCCTTCCGGGAGATTGCCACGTCGCGTTGCTCCTCGCAATGACATAAAGTGCGTTGCACGGAACAATTTCACCGCAAAGTGATGAAACACTTTGCGATATAAAAAAGCCCTGACTAATGTCAGGGCAATGCAATTATTCGTTCAATTATTGCGGATTATTTCGTACCGAAAATTCTGTCGCCGGCGTCGCCGAGGCCGGGGACGATGTAGCCGTTTTCGTTAAGGTGAGAGTCTTTGCAACCGACGAAGATGTGTACGTCGGGATGTTTTGCGTGGACCTTTTCAATTCCTTCGGGCGCGCCGATGATGCTCATAAACTTAATATTCTTGCAGCCTTTTGCCTTAATGAAATCGATTGCCGCGATTGCGCTGCCGCCGGTTGCGAGCATCGGATCGAGAATGATGACTTCGCGGTTTGCGATATCGTCGGGAAGTTTGCAGTAGTACTCCTTGGGTTCAAGCGTTTCGTGGTCGCGATAAAGACCGACGTGTCCGACTTTTGCGGTGGGGACAAGAGCAAGGATACCGTTTACCATGCCGAGACCTGCGCGGAGAATAGGAACGATTGCGATGTCATTTGCAATAACGCGGGTTTTAGTGACCGCAATCGGGGTTTTAACCTCAATTTCTTGCGTATTGATATCACGGAGAGCCTCAAATGCCATAAGCATTGCGACTTCTTCCACAAGTTCGCGAAACTCTTTGCTGCCGGTACGTTCATCACGCATAATTGCAATTTTGTGTGTGATAAGAGGGTGATTGAAAATGGTTACGTTGTTCATAAAACACCTCACAATATTTACTTTTAACATAGTAACATTTCGGCGTTTTTTTTGCAAGCAAAATACGCATTGTTCGACATATTTTTTAAGGCATATCGCAATAAAAAAATTAGCAAAAAAACACGAATTTCGTCAAATTGATATTTTCAAAACCTTGATAACGTAAATTTATTGTGTTATAATATACACAGTATAGGTATTTTATCTAATTTATTTTCAGGGTTATATTATTAAAGAGGAGTTTGAAAAATGTTAGCAGCAGTTTCATCCAATGAAGTATGGCAGAAAATCGTCGATTTCTTTACCATCACGGTGAAAGACTTTTTCGTCGGATTATTGGCAGAAAATCCCCCGATTAAGTTCATATTGCTTGTTGCGGGCGCAGCGCTCGTACTCATCGGCTTAATCGTTATTATCGCGGTTTGTGCAAAGAAGAACAAGGCGAAGAAAGCAGCAAAGAAAGCGGCAAGACAAAGCGTCAAAGACGCAAAGAAAGCAAATAAGAAAGACAAAGTCGCAGCCGAAGAAAAACCCGCTGTGAAAGAAACGCCCGTCGTACCCGCGACACCCGCGTCCGCGCCCGTTGCGGCAGCGGCACCTGCACCCGCGCCTTATATCGAGGACGAGAAGAAGTTCGACGCAGACGCTTTCGATGACGAGCTGCCTCCGTTTGAAGACAAAAAACCCGCTCCGCAGGAACAAATCGATATGTCGAAGTTTATCGCGGAAGACAAAGTTTATGCTCCCGTGGAAGAAGAAAAACCCGTCGCGCCCGCGCCCGTTCCCGCATACGTTCAGCCGGAAGAACCCGCGCCTGTCGAGGAAAAGCATTATATCGAGCCGGAAAACAACGACGACTTCGTTGACGACAGCTGGGGCAAGGCAAAAATAAATCTGAAACCCAAAAAAGCGCAGAAAGAAGAAACGACGGAAGAACCCGAAGTCGCCGCGGAAGAACCCGCTCCCGCAAAGAAAAAAGCGACGAAAAAGAAGGCGGAAGTAACGGAAGAACCCGCACCCGCAAAGAAAGCCCCCGCAAAGAAAAAGGCGGAGGCAAAGGTTGAAGAACCCGTCGAGGAAAACGACGAAGCCGATAAACCCAAGGTCGTCGGCAAATATACGATCGAAGATACCGGCTATGCGTATCAGTTCCACCTTTATGCAAACAACGGGCAACTTCTGTACGAAAGCCGTGAATACGCAAGTTTGAACTCCTGCAAGGGCGGCATCGCGACCTTTAAGAAGAACGTCGCAGACTGTGAGTACCGCATCGACGTCGATAAGAACGGCGGCTACAAGTACATCTTCAAGAAGGGCAACAGCATTTACATCGGCGAAACGTACTCGACCGCAAAAGCGGCGGAACGCAGCGCGGAATCCGTGAAACGCTTTGCACAGGTTTCCGAAATCAGCGAATAGCGAATAAATTTTTAATATAAAATAATTAAAGGGGTTATATCAATATGGCAAAAGAAGTAAAAAAAGCAGCAACAAAAGAGCCCGCACCCAAGAAAGCCGCGGCGAAAGAACCTGCAAAAAAAGTTGCGACGAAAGAGCCCGCAAAGAAACCGGCAGTTAAGGAAGTCGCCCCCGCAGAAACCGCAGCAAAAGGCGTTGTCGGAAAATATCGCGTAGATTGCGTTTACGGTGATCTTTATCAATTCTATCTTTATGCAAACAACGGTCAGCTCCTTTACGAAAGCCGTGAATATGCGTCGAAGAAATCGTGCCTGGAAGGCATCGAAACCTTCAAGAAAAATATGCAGGACGCAGCAACGACCGTACGTGTGGATAAGGACAAAAACAACAGATATAAGTTCATTATCAAAAACCGCAACAGCATTTACGTCGGCGAAACTTACGACAATAAGAAACAAGCCGAAAGCAGCGCGGAATCGGTGAAACGCTTTGCTGTCGTATCGCAGGTCATCGAATAAGAAAAAACGAAATTACGCACGGTGAAAACCGTGCGTTTTTTTTATACGAAATCTGAGGCGGAAGAATATATCTTTGATATATTCTTTTTTTGCGGTTTTTTGCGCGGGATACGATCGTCAAAAAAACTTTTTACAAATTGCGACAAAATGCGTATATTTCGTTGACAAATATACGCTATTTTCATATAATCATATTCAGTCGTATGGTTTAGTAATTGTAAACTTTTTTCTTAAAATTACAAAACTCTCTAATTTTTAGGTTTAGAAATACTAAACAAACGGCGCGGAAACAGGAGGTTATATGGAAATCGGAACCAAACTGAAAAATCTGCGGCTTCGTTGCGGATTGACGCAGGAGGAACTTGCTGACAGGTGCGAACTCACGAAAGGCTACATAAGCCAACTTGAAAACGACCTGACCATGCCGACAATTTCCACCCTGAACGACCTTATGGTGGCACTCGGAAGCGACCTGAAAACCTTTTTCAGCGAAGACGAACCCGAACAAGTCGTGTTCACGAGCGACGACTTTTTCGAAAAGGAAGGCGACGGGCAAAAAATCGTATGGCTTGTGCCAAACAGTCAGAAGAACGAGATGGAGCCTGTTTATATCGAAATCGAGCCGAATACGACGCTTCAAAAAGATATGCCGCACGAGGGCGAAGAATTCGGATACGTCCTTGACGGCGAAATCGAAATCGTCATCGGCAACAACGTCTATAAGTGCAAAAAACGTAACAGCTTTTATTTTGTAAGCAACAAAGTACATTATATTAAAAATACAAAAAATACAACGGCTAAAATCATCTGGGTGTCAAGCCCGCCCACGTTTTAAGGAGAGTATATGTCATCTGCAAACATTATCGAAATCAAAAACGTATCCAAGGAATACGACGGCAAAGCAGTCGTCAAAAACGAAAGCATCGCGATAAAACGCGGCGAATTCGTGACAATTTTAGGACCTTCGGGCTGTGGCAAGACGACGACGCTTCGTATGATTGCCGGCTTTGAAAAACCGACCAGCGGTCAAATCTTGTTCGACGGCGAAGATATTTCCAATCTGCCGCCGCATAAGCGCGCCGTGAACACGGTTTTCCAGAAATACGCGTTGTTCCCGCACCTTAACGTGTTCAACAACATCGCGTTCGGTCTGAAACTCAAAACCATTCCCGACGGCACGACGTACACCGACAGAAAGGGCAGGACTTTCGACAATATGAGAAAATATACGAAAGCCGAAATCGCCGAAAAAGTCAATCACGCGCTTAAAATGGTTGACCTTGAAGACTACGGTCACCGCGACGTGAACAGCCTTTCGGGCGGACAGCAACAGCGCGTCGCAATCGCAAGGGCAATCGTCAACGAACCGAAGTTGTTGCTTCTTGACGAGCCGCTGGGCGCGCTTGACCTAAAAATGAGAAAGGATATGCAGATCGAACTGATGGATATGCATAAACGCCTTGGAATCACGTTCGTTTACGTCACGCACGATCAGGAAGAAGCGCTCACCATGAGCGACAAAATCATCGTTATGCGCGACGGCGAAGTGCAGCAAATCGGCACCCCCAAAAAGATTTACGACGAGCCCGCAAACGCATTCGTCGCCGACTTTATCGGCGAAAGCAACATCATGTCGGGCATTATGATCGACGATTATAAATGCAGCTTCTTCGGCACCGAGTTCGAGTGCGTCGACAAAGGCTTCAAACCCAACGAACCCGTCGATATCATCGTGCGCCCCGAAGACATTTATATCACGAAGGGCAAAAACGTCGAAAAGGGACAACTCACCGCAAAAGTAACGTCCTGCGTGTTCAAGGGCGACCACTACGAAATCCTTTGCGAAAGCGACGGAAACGAATTGCAGATCGTTGAAAATACCGAGTGCGCCGTCGGCGAAGAAATCGGTATCTTCATTCCGAAAGAAGAAATACACATCATGCACAAAGCGCGCATTATCAACGAGTACGAAACCGAAATGGGCGACAACGGCATCGTTAAAATTTGCGAAGCCGACTTTGAAACGAAAAGCGACTTGCCCGCAGGAACGAAAGTTAAAGTGTCGATTCCGTTTGATAAAGTCGACGTTACCGACGATGAAGCCGACGGAACGGTCAGCGCGGACGTCGTGTCGAGCATTTACAAGGGAAGTTACTATCAGGTCATTTTACGCACCGATTTCGACTATGACTTCTTTGTCGACACTCAGGACGAATGGCTCAAAGGCGACCGCGTAGGTATCAATATTAAACCCGAAGACATTAAGGTGGAGGCAATTTAATGAAAGAAAAAATTAAAAATTTCAGATTTACGCGAAAAGCCTTTGCTTATCCGTATATGCTGTTTTTGCTGGTTTTCGTCGTTACGCCGCTTGTGCTGATTCTTGCCAACGCGTTTATTTACGACGGGAAATTCAGTTTCAAAAACTTTGCGATTTTCTTCACCGAAAAGTCAAGTCTGGTGGTGCTTGGAAACTCCATTCTCGTCGGACTTCTGACGACGATTATCTGCATAGTTCTGGGATATCCCGCGGCGTACTTCCTTGCAAAATACAGCGCAAGCAAGATTTTCGTATTGCTGTTTATCCTGCCCATGTGGGTAAACTTCCTGATAAGGACGCTTGCAACGAAAGCGATTTTCGTGTCGATGAACATTCCGCTCGGAATGGGGACGGTCGTGTTTGGCATGGTTTACAACTACCTGCCGTTTATGATACTTCCTTTGCACACGGTGCTTTCGAGCATTGATAAAAACTATATAGAGGCGGCGGAAGACCTCGGGGCAGACAAGTTCCAGGTTTTCGCAAAAACGATATTGCCGTTGTCGGTGCCGGGGATTTTAAGCGGAATCACGATGGTGTTCATTCCCACGATTTCGACATTTGCGATAAGCCAACTTTTGTCGGACAGCACGGTATTTTTGTTCGGCGACAGCATTCAGATGAAGTTTGATCAGGGCTTGTACGGCGTCGGTAGCGTCATGAGCCTTGTAATGATAATTCTCGTGCTTGTTTCCAACTTTATAATGAACAGGTTTTCAAAAACGTCTGCGACGGGAGGAAGAAACTTATGGTAAAGAAATTTTTTGCAAAAGCATATCTTTATTTACTTCTCGCGCTGCTGTACGCGCCGATAGTGCTGATTATCGTGTTTTCGTTTTTCAACACGTCGATTTTCTCTTTTGACAACGGGTTCAGTTTCGAGTCGTACAAGTCGATATTCGCGTCCGACAAAACGCCCGAACTGCTTGCCGCGCTTAAAAACACGCTGATTATCGCCGTCGTATCGAGCGTTGTATCGACGCTTATCGGCACGTTTTCGGCAATCGGCATTTATTGTTTGAAACCGCGTGCGAGAAAGGTTGTGGAAAACGTCAACCAACTGCCCATCATCAACAGCGAAATCGTTATGGCGGTGTCGCTTATGATATTCTTCGTAACGTTCTCGTTCCCCGCGGGATATTTCCGCCTTATCATCGGACACATCAGTTTCTGCACGCCGTACGTCATTCTGTCGGTTTTGCCGAAACTCCAAACGATGGACAACAACGTTTACGAAGCCGCTCTCGACCTTGGCGCAAACCCGTTCAAGGCGATGGTAAAAGTCATTCTACCCATACTTGCGCCCAGCATTATGTCGGGATTTATGATGGCGTTCACGCTGTCGATGGACGACTTCATCATCACGCAAATCAACAAAGGCGCGGCAACGGGCATCAACACTCTTTCGACGTACATCTACGCCGATGCAAGGGTACAAGGGCTTTCGCCGTTCTGGTTTGCGATATTCAGCATTATCTTTATCGTGGTGCTTACGACCATTCTCGTCGTCAACGTCGTTAAGGTCAAAAAAGCCAAAGCCGACAAGAAAAAGGAGGTTAAAGCATGAACAAGAAAGCAATTAAAATCCTTATCGTGTCGGTTATTATCGCGGTTATCGTCGGCGGTACGATTGCAGGCATCGTCGTCGTGAACCTTGACAGGAAAAAAGAAAAACTTGTCGTATATAACTGGGCGGACTATATCGATCCCGCCAATATCACGCTTTTTGAAGAGTATTACAAGCAAAAAACAGGCAAGGAAATCGAGGTCGTTTACAGCACTTTCGACACAAACGAAACAATGATGACCGAAGTCACCAAGGGCGACAGCCAGATCGACCTCGTTTGCCCCAGCGAATACTCCATTCAGAAACTGAAAGAGAAAAACCTTTTGCAACCGCTCGATATGTCGGACGGCGACTACGAATTCATAAGTAACGTGTATCCCGCAATCCGCGACAGGGTAGAGTCGATTTTCGGCGCGGAAATGAACGGATATTTCGTGCCGTATATGTGGGGTACGCTCGGCATAATGTACAACGTCGAAAAGGTCAGGAAAGAAGACCTCGAAGCCGGCTGGGGTATCCTTTGGAATAAGGCGAACAACCCGGAACTTGAAGGGAAAATCCTTGTGAAAGACAGCGTCCGCGACGTGTACGCCGCAACCGTTTGTTATCTCAAAGAAGAAGGAAAACTCGACGGAACCCCGTACGCCGCGCTTTCAATCGAACAACTTATCAACACCGTCGACAACACGCTTTTGAAAATGTGTGAAACCGTGCTTCTGGAACAAAGAAAGCATATCAAAGGCTACGAAGTCGACTTCGGCAAGGACGATATGATCAACAAAATCGCATACGTCGACCTTGCCTGGTCGGGCGACGCAATGTACGCAATCGAGGAAAGTTACAACCCCGACAAAACTTTCAAAAACCTTGCAACCGGCGAAGAAACGAATTACCTTCTGGACTACTTCGTCCCGACAATTGAAATCGACGGCGAAGAAAAAGAGTTCGGCAACGTCTGGTTTGACGGCTGGGCAATCCCGAAAACCGCGCAAAACGTCCCGGCGGCAAAGGAATTCATCAACTTTATGTGCCGTCCCGACGTCGCGATGCGTAATATGATGGAAATCGGCTATACCTGCTCCTTCGATCCCGATAAATATATTGCGGGCGAAGACGAATTCACAATCGAAGCCGTCAACTGCCTTCTCGAAAACGAGTACGTTTGGGAAATTTCCGACGACGAAATTGCCGAAAATTATCCCGACGGCGACTGCATTATCAAGGAAATCGACGGCGTTAAGTACGACCTTACCGAGTTCTTCGGCGACAATAGAAGATACCCCGACTTTAAGAAATCGGAAGGCACTCTTGGCGTAATGCAGGACTTCGGCGCGCAAAACGACGCGGTCGTCAGTATGTGGGAAAGGGTAAAAGGCGGCGACGAATTCCCGTGGAAACTTATCGTCACAATCGTTGCTTGCGTCGCGATTGTCGCAGGGGCGTTCGGGCTGTGCTTCCTGGTGCGCCACGTCAAATCGAAACGCCAACCGCATATCGACGCGGATTCCGAACAACAAACCGCTTAAAACAAAATTGAAAAACCAAACGAAACCAAAAAACCGATTGCAAACGCAATCGGTTTTTTAATCTGTAATACCTAAAAGATAATCCGCTGAAACGTCAAAAATTTTGCATAGTGCAATAATAGTATCAAGCGGCGGTTCGTGCCTGCCGGTTTCCCAGTCGGCAACGGACGCGCGTGAAATGCCGACCAAATTTGCAAGGTCACATTGGCGCATACCCTTTTCAATTCGCAATTCTTTAATTCGTTCCGAAAATTTGTTCATAAAAATATTATGTGGTTTTTACCGACATTTTACTTGATGTGTGGGTAATAACCGCACATAATATTAGTATAATTTGTCCGGCGAGGGTGGTGTGAACGAATACCAATCGTGAACAAAGCGAACGTTGCCAAAACGCCGATATTCCCGCGCTTTTCTGAAAAATGCTCGCTTGTAGTACGAAAAGTACAACTGCGTTCGCCTTTTCCAAAAATCATCCGAAATCTCGGCGGTTTTGGTTGTGAACAAGTTTTCCGCCGTGTTTTTAGAATAAGACAAGGCACACGAGCGTCTTAATACTTTACCGTATAAGCCGTGAGTGTAACGCAGTATTAGTCAAAAACACGGCGGAAAACCTAAGTTCGTTTTATTCACGATTGGTATCTGCGCGCAATCAGGACATTGTAAGCCGACAAATTCAGGATAGACAATAGGGTAAGGGCGATACAAAATAACTGTCTATTCTATTATCGTCCTTATCTTGAAAAAAAATTACCGATTGCAAACGCAATCGGTTTTTTAATCGATAATTTAATTATTTATCCGCTGTTCTTGTTTTGGAAACCGCGTTTTTCAAAACAAGTGAAAAGGGAATAAGGATTAGCGGAGCGCAGGTTTCCTTATGGGAAAAACGGCACAAAAAAGGCATCTTTTTCAAGATGCCTTTGACTGTTGTTTGTCCCGTTTTCCAAAACGGCAATCTTTTCATTTGCCGTTTTGAGAGCGAAGCGACTTAGTACATATCGCCGCCCATCGGAGCCTGCGGCATCGCCGGAGCCGGTTCGGGCTTGTCGGCAACGATGACCTCGGTGGTGAGCAACGTGGACGATACGCTTGCTGCGTTTTGAAGTGCCGAGCGCGTGACTTTG
>ULSH01006428.1_pt1 | contig 11621 bp, 6 predicted proteins | sample 1956151 | NCBI WGS metagenome assembly ULSH01 (sample SAMEA4835702, study PRJEB28245) | human gut metagenome | biome: gut microbiome; material: fecal sample | place: Denmark | collected 2008 | reverse complement strand
CCCTCCATTCACCTTCCGTGTGCGTAAGCTCCCTGATCCAACTGCTTATATAGCTGTGGGAGATGATCGTTTCAAGGGTGGTGTACTTTCGAAGAGTGCGTTGATGGGGGCTCATTCTATCAGTGCAGCTATCGATGATGGCATCCTTGATATTCAATTCCGTGTGTTAAGCTTCTCTACGGTATTCTATGATAATATGGGAAATGCAATCCAACTTGCCTCTGCGGGTGCGTCATTTACCGAACGTCAACGTGAGCAGTTTCGTCAACTCTCTCGCAATCGCCGTTTTTATGTGACACAGGTGAAGGCTGTCGGCCCTGATGGTATCACACGAACGCTACCCGGTGCAATGGAAGTAATTGTAAGATGATAAAGCAATAAGAATATGAAATATTTCCTTACTATACTGCTTGCCTCCTTTCTGGCAGTTCCTTCATTGGCACAGCCTCAGGCACGGCGTCAGCAACAACAGGCTGCACAACAAAAGAGCAACGCCAACAATCTGACGTTGCGTCAGCAGATCGCATTCCCCACAGCGGCTCCGATGGATGAGGATGTCGTCTGGCGTCGGGATGTCTACCGTGAACTGGATCTTACGACCGATGCGAATGCCGCTCTCTATTATCCTACAGAACCGGTAGGATCGCAGATGAACTTGTTCACTTATCTCTTCAAGCTGATGATGGTAGGGCCGGAGCATGGTGGCATAGCTGCATATAAATATACTCTCGACGGACAGGAGGACTTTACCGAAGCTAATCGTGTGAAACCTCTTGAGTTCCTTAAGGATAATGATATTTACTATGAGCGAACCGATCGCGGTATCCATATTACAGATGCCGATATTCCTTCAAAAGAAGTGAAGGCTTATTACATTAAGGAGTGTGCCTATTATGATCAGAACACATCAACCTTTCATACGAAAGTACTGGCTCTTTGTCCGGTAATGTTGCGTGAGGATGATTTCGGCGATGGAGCGACACGTTATCCTCTCTTTTGGGTAAGATATGACGATGTGGCTCCGATGCTGGCCAAGCAGACCCTTATGACGAGTAACCTGAACAATGCGGCTACGATGTCGGTTGATGATTATTTTACGATGAATCGTTATCAGGGTAAAATCTATAAGACGACGAATCTGTTAGGTACAACGCTGGCACAGTATTGTAAGTCAGACTCAGCTCTCAGTAAGGAGCAGCGACGGATAGAAAAGGAGATCGCTGACTTTGAGACACATATTTGGGGAGATAAGACGCGTCGTGACTCGCTGGACTCCATCGCTAAGATCGATCCGAAGGCAGCCAAAACATTGCGTAAGAATCGGAGAGCCTCGTCGTCGAAGACGGCCAAGACAAGCACTAAGGTGTCGCGCCGACGGAGCACGCCAGCCTCTACAGGCAGTGCGGCAAGAGTGACGGTGAGAAGACAACGGCATTAAAGGTGGCCTTACCTCTTTAATTTTAGAGGTTTTGCCGGTATCCTGAGACAAGACGATGTTGTCTTGTCGACGGCCTCATGAAGGAATTATTTTAAGTAAGAGGTGTGGATATACTTCTATTCCTCGTTTAAACCAATAAAAATCATTAATCATTATCACAATGAAAACTATTCAAACTTTCCTTGTGGCCTTTGTCCTTATGATGACAGCCACAACAGCTCATGCCCAGGTACGCTTTGGTCTTAAAGGCGGAGTGAACCTTACTAATTTCTCGTTCAATAATGGTTTGGACAATGTACTTGATGCATCTAATCGTACGGGATTCTATATTGGTCCGACGCTCTTTGTAAAGGTCCCTCTTGTAGGTCTTGGAGTTGATGGTAGTGTGCTCTACGACCAGCGCGAGGCGAAGATCAAGGGTACGGACGAGACATTGAGGCAGCAGCAGGTAGCCATTCCTATAAATCTGCGTTATAGCTTTGGTCTGGGTGGTACGGCCAGCGTATTCCTCTTTGCCGGTCCTCAGTTCGGATTTAATGTAGGTGGAAAGAATATCAAAGAACTCGTCAAAGACACAGACTGGAAGTTTAAGGACAGTCAGTTTAGCGTGAACGTTGGTGCAGGTATTTTCGTACTTGACCATCTTCAGATTAATGCAAACTACAATATTGCCTGTGGTGCGACAGGTGAAGTGACAGATGTAACAAATATTGGTAATACCGTATCGAAGGCATTCAATGGCAAAGCCAACGCATGGCAGATTGGCTTGGCTTACTATTTCTAAATCCCGAGTGTTCTATAGGAGTGTGGGCACCATCTCACACTCCTTTCTTATTCTTGCGAAGGCAGGATAAAAACTTTTGCCATGGTTACGATCCGTCTTTTTTCTGCTTTCGACTTGTTGTGGTTTCGTGTGGCATCGTGTGATAGTCATCTTATGTTTTTAACTCCAATAGGTCATTGATCGTAACCATTAATTTTGTTGGCCTGCCCAATATCTTTCGTCCTTGTGTCAAGTAATCCATACGTTACAGTATCTCGACGTAGCCTACTAAGTCTTCAGTAAAGGAAATGGGCAGGTTGCCTGGCAATGATATGAGTTCTTTCAAGTTTCGGGTCGGTTTGGTTTTAAGAAGTTTGGAGCTTTTCTTTTTGTTCCTTTCCTTTTCATTGATTACCTTTGCATTGTATGAATTATGTCGATGTACTCCTTCCGTTGCCTCTTGAGGGCACATATACCTATTCTTTGCCTGACACCCTGCCTGCTTGCCGGATGGGGATGCGGGTGCTTGTTCCTTTAGGTAAGAGCAAGGTATATTCTGGTCTGGTGATGCGAGTACATCAACAGCGGCCTTCCTTGCCGGATGATAAAATCCGGGCTGTGCTAAGTGTCCTTGATGCAGCCCCTGTCGTGTTGCCCGAGCAACTGAAGTTGTGGCATTGGATAGCAGATTATTATATGTGTATGCCGGGAGAAGTGTTTGCCGCAGCATTGCCATCGGGATTGAAGGCCGATAAGGGCTTTAAGCCGAAGATGGAAAGCTATGTGACGCTGGCGCCTGCTTATAGAAGTCGGCAAGGCATTCACATGGCATTTGACATGATGGGCAAGTCGGCGCGTCAGCAAAATCTGTTTGCCTGTTATCTGCAATTGTCTCATTGGGATGATGAGGAGGAAGATGAAAAGAAGGAGATCACCCGTGAGGAGTTGCTCAATGTCTCTCATGAATTAAGTTCCATACTTACACAGATCGAGAAGAAGGGCATATTGAAAAAGTACGACCGAGAGGTGGGGCGACTTAACGACAATGGCGATCCTCATCCTGAACGGGTACGCCAGCTTAGTACGGCACAGGCAGAAGCTTATCATGGCATCTGTCAGGCATGGCGTCAGCATCCTACGGTGCTGCTGCATGGAGTGACGTCGAGCGGTAAGACCGAGATCTATATTAAACTGATTCAAGAGGTGATAGACAGTGGTAAACAGGTGATGTACCTTTTGCCGGAGATAGCCTTGACAGTACAGATTATGGAGCGCCTGCAGCGTGTGTTCGGGCGTCGGATCGGCATTTACCATAGTCGCTATAGTGATGCGGAACGGGTAGAGATCTGGCAGAAGCAGCTTTCCGACCAGCCTTATGACATTATTCTCGGCGCCCGCTCTGCCGTGTTTCTGCCCTGGCAGCGGCTGGGACTGGTGATTGTCGACGAGGAGCATGAGACGAGCTACAAGCAGGAAGATCCTGCCCCGCGCTATCATGCCCGTTCTGTAGCTCTTGTGTTGGCGAGGATGTATGGCGCAAAGACGCTCCTGGGTACGGCTACGCCGTCAGCCGAGACGGAATACAATGCTGAGACGGGTAAATATGGTGTTGTCCGTCTTATGCGGCGATTCAAAGGAGTGGAGTTGCCGGAGGTAGAGGTTGTGGATGTAAAGGATTTGCGTCGCCGGAAGATGATGCAGGGCCCTTTCTCGCCCCAGTTACTGAAAGCGGTACGCGAGGCGTTGGAACAGCATCGTCAGGTGATCCTGTTTCAGAACCGTCGTGGATATGCACCATCGATGATGTGCAGAGTGTGTGGCTGGGTGCCGCACTGTCCCAATTGTGATGTATCGCTCACTTTTCATAAACGGCTTAATTTGCTCACCTGTCATGTGTGTGGTCATACGGAACCTCTCCCGTTGACCTGTCCTTCATGTGACAGTCCTATGATTAGTGACCGCGGGTTCGGTACAGAGAAGATCGAGGATGAGATCCGTCTGCTCTTCCCGGAGGCTCGTGTGGCCCGTATGGATCAGGATACTACCCGCACACGTCATGCTCAGGAACGGATTATCGACGATTTTACTCACGGACGGACAGATATCCTTATCGGTACGCAGATGATCTCGAAAGGACTTGATTTCGACCGTGTCAGTGTCGTGGCCATTCTGGATGCCGATGCAATGCTCAACTTCCCTGACTTCCGTGCCTATGAGGAGGCTTTCATGATGATGGCACAGGTTGCAGGAAGAGCGGGCCGACGGGGAGAACGTGGAAAGGTGGTGTTGCAGACACGACAGCCCGGTCTGCCCGTCATTGCGGATGTTGTAGGCATGAACTACACTTCTTTTTATAAGAATCTGTTTGAGGAGCGTGAGGCGTTCCATTATCCGCCGTTCACCCGCCTGTGCTATGTCTATCTGCGACATAAGAATGAAGACAAGGTGGAGACGGCGGCACAGGATTTGGGTGGTCGTCTACGCCGGCATTTGGGCGATCGGGTACTTGGACCTGATAAGCCGTCGGTGGCCCGCATCAAGCAACTCTTTCTCCGTAAGATTGTATTGAAGCTTGAACCGTCTTTGTCTTTATCGTCGGTACGCTCTTTCTTGCATACTACACGTCAGATGATGATGGGTGAGAAAGCCTATAAAACGGTTCAGATATTTTTCGATGTAGATCCTTTATAAGCAATATAATGTAGGAGCGATAGATATTGGGTTTAGCGAGGCGTATGTCGTGTTTGACAGTCCGGATGGAATCCTTGTCGTGTGTGGTCGTGCGTCGTGCGTCTTATGTATTTGACGGTAGAGGATATATAAATGGAAAGGATGATTCCTGACACGACAGGTATGCCCTTGAGTGTCCGGATCTCCCAAATAAGTGGTTTTGTCGGGGTCGATTTCGAAATCTCGGCTTCTTGAGTGCCATAGTCTACTCCTATTCCTAAAAATACTGTGAATTTTCTTGGTTTGACGAGACGGATTTTCTCTTTATAAATTGAAAACAGTAGTCACCTTGCATGCCATCCTAGAAAAGTAGACGATGAAGCAAAAGTCGTATTATCTTTCTTAACGGTTACTTGAGAGTATCTTCACCATCCAATTAATTCTTTTTGTCAGCATGGTATTGCGTTCAATTAATGAGATTCATATGAATCGGTTATCTTGTGTGTGCTTGATTTTTTTCTGAACCATCTTAATGTTTGCTTGGCCAGGATTGGAGATCTGTGATTCTTTGTTCGTTAGGGACAATATAAAAAATCCCGATCTGTCTTGTTCGAGAAGACAGGTCGGGAGTCCGGTTATTAGTACAAGTGGTTTGATATATGGGGAACGAAATTTCCCCCTGATTTTTAAAAGTCGATGTCAATACCTGCTCCAAGTACTCGGTTGGTACGATGGAACCGGTCGGTACAGTCAACACTGATGGTCTGACCGGCCACACTCAGATCTTGCGAATAACTTTTATCGAAGTGCTCGTAGTTGGTCCAGAAATAGGCAATGTTGACACTTGCGTTTTTTGCTATCTTAAATTTGGCACCAAAGCCACAGGAATAGCTGCTAGTCACAAAGCTCATGTCGGTGAGATAGCTGCCGTTGCCGAGGGCATAATGGGTGCGCTGTCCGCCTGCGCTGACTGTGATGTATTTATTGATGTCCCATTCCACACCGGCCAGATATTCCTGTGTGTTGCCAGCGAGAAGTTTTTGTTTGTCGTCGGCCATTTTCGCGTCTTTGTCGAAGAAATAGTGCCAGGAAGCCATCACGCGCAGTGAGGGCAGGATGGAGTATTGTGCGCCAAGGGTGAAAAGACCCGGCAGGTCGGCCGGTGTGTTCACCCCATCTCCATATAGGCCTGTGTCGTCGCGCTTAGTATTATTCTCAATATTGAGGTGGTTGGTAAATTCAAGGCGTGTACCTATATTCAGGTTGCCTATACGATAATCCAGACCGATGATTGGAGTAATGCCCCATCCGTTCTGTGTGCAGTCCAGGTGTTTGTCGGCTACTTGTTCTTGTACTCCGGTCAGAGTCTCTGCGCCTTTTGTGAAACCGGCAGCGGCAGCTTCGAGTTGCGCTTTCAGCTGTGGATCGGAGGTGGTGGCTGCGAGGGCGGAATAGGACGCAGCCTTGTCACTGAGCTGTGTGATCTGTGTTCCGAAATAATCGTATAGGTTGACATTCTCCCCACCGATATTTGCGGAGATATTCGTAATGCTGCCCTGATATTTATTATAGATGTAGTTGAAGCGGAAGCCACCATAGACGGCAAGATGCTCGTTCACTTTATAGGAGACGCCCAATTGAGTACCGAAGACATATTGCTGGCCTTTCATATAGCTGTCAACACTATAGCCGGGTGTTTTCGTGCCTAATTGCAGTCCAAGAGCCTGGATTTGCGGGTCTTGGGCATACTGAGCGAGAACGGCCGGGATCATGGCAACGGGGCGTTCGAAGGAAGCCAGTCCATCATTGAAGGTACATTTGCCACCGCCACCGATCAGTGAGAATCCGAGCTGGAACGACCATTTGTCGTACACTAGGGCGGCTTGGAAAGAGGGAAGGACTGGTACGGAAGCCTCACCCTTATAGGTCTTCAGGTTATCATCATTGGCTCCGTTCATCTTCATGGGTTGGTAGAACGGTGTACCTTGAAGAGAGGGAACAGTCATGCCGCTCTCTATCGTACGTGTCTGATAAGCATTCTGAATGTTGAGTGAGAGATGGAAGCCTTTTGGAAGAAACGCCACACCTGCCGGGTTGGAGTATACTCCGTCGATGGCAATGACGCCATCACGTGCAAAGTTGCGGTTGAAGGCTATATTGGTATTTGTGTTCGTCAGGAGTCCTCCTGCACAGGCAGGAAGAGAGAAGGCGACAGCCAAAGCCATCGCTGCAAACTTGTTTTTATGCATGTGAACGAAGTTAAAATTTATTGGCTGCAAAGTTAGGGAAATTGTTTTGTTTTTCCGATCTTTGCCCCAATAAATTACATATTGTTAACCTTCGTTCTTTTGCTTAACAATGCTTTTCGGATATTGTATTCGGGTGTGATAAATGGATTTGAGTCTTTCTGTAAGCACTTGCTTGGCGATGGCAATGTCATAGAAGGTGATACGACATTCGTTGAAGAAGCCGTCGAGCACTTGCTGGTTGACCAACGTGTTGACCATCTTGGATATCGACTCTTCGGTATATTCTTTCAGGGAATGGGAAGCAGCCTCACAAGTGTCGACCATCATCAAGATAGCCTGTTCGCGTGTTGAGGGATTAGGCCCCGGATAGGTGAAGGGCTCTTTGTCGACAATCTCGTTGGGGTGCTCGTTCTGATATTTAATATAGAAATATTTTGCCATGCCACGTCCGTGGTGGGTAAGGATAAAGTCGCGTATGACAACAGGAAGTCCGGCCTCTTCGGCAAGTTTGACGCCATAGGTGACGTGCCGGATGATGATCTGTGCGGCTTCTTTCTCTGTCAGGTTGTCGAAGGGAGAGATGGCGCCCTCCTGATTTTCAGTGAAGAAGGCAGGATTCTGCATTTTACCGATATCGTGATAGAGTGCACCGGTACGTACGAGGGTGGAGTTGGCTCCGATACGATTGGCCACTTCTGAGGCGAGATTGCTCACGGTGATGGTGTGTGCGAAGGTGCCGGGAGCTGTCTCAGAGAGTTTGCGTAGCAGTCCCTTATTGGTGTTGCTCAACTCAATGAGGGTAATGACTGATGTGAATCCGAAAAGTTTTTCGATGGCATACATCAGAGGATAAGCCAACAACAGCAGCACACCATTGATGAGAAAATGATAGAAAATGCTCAGATCGAGTGAGAAGGCGTTTCCGCTGTTCATCGACCGTAATGTATAGAAACTGACACAGGTGGACAGGAAGACCCAGAAAGCCGTCTTAAATACTTGTGCACGTGCCAGCATCTCGCGCATGGTGAGGATGGCGACCATGCCCGCTACTGTCTGGACGAAGATGAATTCAAACTGATAGCGTAGAGCAGAGGCGCAGATGAGCACCATGGTGATATGTGTCAGAAACGCTGTGCGTGAGTCCATGAATACACGGACGAAAATCGGGACGAGGGCAAAGGGTAGGACATAGACTGAGAAATTGAAATAGGTGTGCTCCATCATTAGTGAGACGAATATGGGAAAAATCGTCAGCCATGTGTAGATCATCATGATGTTGCGCGGCTTGTCGAAGTAGTCGCGGCGGAAGAGATAGAGGTAGAATGTGAAGAGGGAGACGAGAATGAGCACATAAATGGTAGAGCCGATGAGATGGTTGGTGATCTGTTTGGATGAGGCTTGCCGGCGTGCGTTCTCTTTCTCGAAGGAGTAGAGCATACGTGCGTTTTGCTCTGTGATGATATCGCCTGTAGAAATGATTTTCTGTCCGGCCATCACCATACCGCTGGCTTGGGAAATGCCCGACAGGAGATCATTGCGCGCGGTCTCCGTGCGCTGTTTGTCGTAGATCAGGTTGGGCTCGAGATAGTTGTTTAGGTTGAGGCGGTAGAGAACGGTACGCATGGGCGCGAGGGTCTCGTCATTGAGTATTTGCTCATAGGCGCTCATTGTGGAATACATGCAGCTCAACTGCATACTCTCTACGTTTTTGCCCACGATGACGCGAACCATGGCAGCTGTGTCACGGCGCAGGTTATTGTACTGGGCGGTGGACATGATGCCGGCTTGGTAGAGACGGTGCACACGATCGAGGAGTGTCGTCTTCATAGGTTCGGACAAATCCGGTAGGATAGTATTAAAGTCGTTCTTCAGCTTATTGGTCGCCTTGGTCTCTATTGTGCTATTATAGTGGTAATAAGGTTGAAAATAGCGGAGCAGAGAGTCACGTTCGTTCTTTAGAGACTCCTCGCTCTTGTAGATAGGGAAATCGTATTTAGCGATGACCGTGCTGTAATGCCATGGCTCACCCACCTGAAAATTGAATTGTAACCCTTCGTTCTTGGGCAGGAAATAGACGATGAGAACGGTAGTCAGCACTACCAGACCGACGCGGATGAAAAGGCTTCGCCAGTAGTGGTCGTATGTCTTGTTGATCTGTTCAATGATGCTCATTTTGCTTGTGTTCTTAGTGTTGACACTGCGAAAATACGAAAAAAAACTATATAAAGAGAAAAAAATATAGTAATTTTGCAAGCAAATAACGAACAAAATATGTCAGAAAGAAGAGTACGGGTGCGTTTTGCGCCCAGCCCTACCGGCGCTTTGCATATTGGCGGCGTACGTACCGCCCTTTACAATTATCTTTTTGCCCGTCAGCATGGCGGTGATCTCGTGTTCCGCATTGAGGATACCGATAGTCATCGTTTTGTACCTGGTGCAGAAGAATATATTCTCGAGTCGTTCCGTTGGCTTGGTATCAAGTTTGACGAAGGCGTCAGCTTTGGCGGTGCTCATGGCCCTTATCGTCAGAGCGAGCGCCGTGACATTTATAAACAGTATGTGAAGCAATTGCTCGATGCTGGTAAGGCTTATATTGCTTTCGACACTCCCGAGGAACTGGAAAAGAAACGTGCGGAAGTGAAGAATTTCCAGTATGACGCTTCCACGCGTATGGAGATGCGCAACTCTTTGACCATGAGTGGCGAAGAGGTGGAACAGCTCATCAGCAATGGAGAGCAATATACTGTCCGTTTCAAGATTGAGCCGGGTGAGGAGATTCATGTTGATGATATGATCCGCGGCGATGTGTGTATCAAGAGTGACATCCTTGATGACAAGGTGCTTTACAAGAGTGCGGACGAGCTGCCTACCTATCACCTGGCCAATATCGTGGACGATCATCTTATGGAGATCACGCATGTGATCCGTGGTGAGGAGTGGTTGCCCTCGGCACCTCTTCATGTGTTGCTTTACCGTGCTTTCGGTTGGGAGGACACGATGCCGCGCTTTGCCCATCTGCCTCTGTTGCTCAAGCCTGAGGGTAAAGGCAAGCTCTCCAAGCGTGACGGCGACCGTCTCGGTTTCCCTGTGTTCCCTCTGGAGTGGCATGATCCCAAGACGGGTGAGGTGAGCCGTGGCTTCCGCGAGGACGGCTATTTCCCCGAGGCTGTGGTCAATTTCCTCGCTCTGTTGGGATGGAACCCCGGCACTGAGCAGGAACTTTTCTCTCTTGACGAACTTGTAAAGGTCTTTGATATTACCAAGTGCTCGAAGGCCGGTGCCAAGTTTGACTATCAGAAGGGAGTGTGGTTCAACCATGAGTATATCCTACGTAAGAGCGACGAGGAGATCGCCGGCCTGTTCGCACCTATTGTAGCCAATAATGGTGTAGACGAAACGATGGAGCGTATCACGGAGGTCGTACATATGATGAAAGACCGTGTGAGCTTCGTTAAGGAACTTTGGCCGTTGTGCTCTTTCTTCTTTATTGCTCCTACATCGTATGATGAGAAGACGGTGAAGAAGCGCTGGAAGGAATACAGCAAACAGCAGATGCTGGAGTTGAGTGAGGTGCTCAAGGGTATTGAGGACTTCTCTGTAGCCGGCCAGGAGCCAGTGGTGATGAAATGGGTCGAGGACAAAGGCTATAAGCTTGGCGATGTGATGAATGCTTTCCGTCTGTGTCTTGTCGGTATCGGCAAAGGCCCCGGCATGTTTGACATCTCTGCCTTTTTGGGCAAGGAGGAGACGCTGCGTCGTCTTGATGCCGCCATCCGCGTGTTAGGATAAATACCAGTGGAGCAGCCCCTGTTGTCAGGGGCGCTCCGTCCGGTAGGTCCGAAGGCATCCGACCTTGTCTGTCGAGGAATGGAAGAATGTCTCAGCCCGGCTACCCTGATAAGTGAAAGTGCCGGCAGGACATCTTAAGGAGAATTTCAGTGTTAGCCAGGTCGGAAGAATGCTTTCTTCAAACCACGCAATAATGTTTTGTACGGGTTGAATGAACATTCCTACAAAGAAATGCGATTAAAATTAAATGTATAATATATTTATCTTTCTCTACCTCATTGGAGTGTGGGTAACCAGCCTCTTCAGTGATAAGGTGCGGAAGATGTGGAAAGGTGAGCATGATGCCTTCCGTGTCCTCCGTGAGAAGGTGGACCCTACAGCACAGTACATTTGGTTTCATGCCGCCTCTTTGGGCGAGTTTGAGCAGGGGCGTCCGTTGATAGAACGTTTCCGTAAGGAATATCCCCAATACAAGATACTTCTCACATTTTTCTCTCCTTCCGGTTATGAGGTGAGGAAGAACTATGAAGGAGCTGATATCGTATGCTATCTACCCCTTGATACGATTTTCAATGCCCATCGCTTTCTGAAGCTCGTACATCCCGTGATGGCCTTTTTCATCAAGTATGAGTTTTGGTACAATTATCTTCATATATTACATCATCGGCAGGTACCGACATACAGCGTGTCGAGCATCTTCCGTAGGAATCAG
>ULSH01055265.1_pt1 | contig 11633 bp, 6 predicted proteins | sample 1956151 | NCBI WGS metagenome assembly ULSH01 (sample SAMEA4835702, study PRJEB28245) | human gut metagenome | biome: gut microbiome; material: fecal sample | place: Denmark | collected 2008 | reverse complement strand
TTCTCTGGCGTCACGGCCTCGCAAGGCTGCACAAATCCCACTGCCAATATCTCGGTGTTGAAAAATCATTCCATAAGCCGGTTCAGTTCTGACTTTTTATATATCTCCTGTAATTTCTTTTAGTACAATCGGCTTGGCATATTTGATTTGAGCATCACTAATGAAAATTTTATCAGACCTTCTTGGTTTAGCCCACATCGCCGGATAGATGACCAGTTTCTTGCTGGCCCATTGTCCCCGAACAGTTATGCGATGTCCATCAAAATCGACAGAAATACCAGAACGCTGGAGAATTCGTGTCATCGGAGCCAGAATTTCTTTCTGTTGGACGGGACTCAGTTCTGCCGGTAATTTTGTTTGTTCACCCCAGTCCAGCAAATTCAGCGCTGCCTTTCGATCCAACATTCCATGAACAAATTGATTTCGATAGTGCTTCAGGCACTTATGGCAGGCACTTTCACAGGTGCATCCCTCCAACAGCTCTCTGGTCTTTGAGAGCAGTGTATGGATCTGAGATTCCATGCTGACTGCATAACCGGCGCCGCTGGAAAGACTGTCATACAGATAGATGTCCACGTAATCACCGCTGGAATTTTGACGGATACGATACCCTGTTACCAGCTCCGTAAATTCTATATCCAATTCCTGGCAAGCAGCAAGCCGCAAGGCTTCTACCAAAGATTGACCAGCTCGATTCAACCAGGAGCTCTTCTCTGCATTGACATCTACCTTCATCCTATCCAGTTCGAATTCCAGAACCAGCAGATGGTATCCGTATGCTTGCACCGAGTCCGATTAAATTTCGAGCGATAGGGCCGCATAACATTTTTCAGAACGCTTTCATCATCACCAGGCATGGCAGCACCACAGTCACAACAGACTGTGAATCCCTTATTACCTACACCTTTATTCAGCATAATAATTCTCTGGTTCGGTCGGACTGCCATCCGAATATTGGTGTATCCTTGAATCTCAGATACATCATCCGCCTCGGGCAACGTGGAGTATAGCGGCTGCTGGGTAGCAGAGTATTCTTCGTTCAACTGAGCTGTTTCAATAGATTTTGCATCCTTGGGTGCAAATCCCCAGGGACGCAGCATTTCACGCATGGAGGTCAGTGTGGGATTTCCGCAGAAGGGGCATTTCTCTATATGGTCTTCCCGTAAACCGAACCATCCGCACTTCTCGCAGGTCAGAATGCCCTTGCGATAGTTGGCATCCTGAATAAAAGGTCGTGCAGGAGAAGCAGCAGTTGCTTCGGTACGCTCTCCTCCGGGATAATAGAAACCACCAATCTGATAAGTTGTTTTATCTACAACAATGGCTCTGCCGGGAGCGTATTCTCCGATGGCCATATCAAGTCCTCGCTCAACCTGATATTTCAGTTGCCCGTTTGGCTTGGAAATATAGGTGCTGACCACATTCTTAGGAAAGGAATATGTAGGGATGATGCCTTCTTCATAAAGCGCATCCAGCAAAGACTTTTTGCCAGATTCACTTCCGTCATCTGTTTCAAAGAGCTCGGGGTGTTTGTCTCGCTTCGCCTTTAGTTGCACCAAGGCCGTTGAAAGCGCATCCTTGTAGTTATCCAGCGCCTGTTTGGCTTGGGCAGGAATCAGAATATCATTGTCGGAAATCTGATAGGTTTTCAGATAAACACCAAACGCTTCCAAATGCTCATCCAAAAAAGTAATCGCCGGAATCGCATCAAGGCTCTCGGATTTTAATTTTAAGTAGCTTTGCAGTGCAACCATTCCTAAGTGACGCTGCACAATTTTTTCACTGCTGGTATCCACCCACGGTCTGCGAGGGTCTCCCCTGAACATGGGAACAGGATTAGCAAAGTACAGAGCATCATGGGGGCCATCTTCACAGAACGTCACAATGGTGGACAGACTGGAACCACGCCGACCAGCACGGCCGGCACGCTGTTGGTAGTTCTCTCTCATAGGAGGAATATTTCGCAATCCGACGGCCACCAGAGAGCCAATATCGATACCGACTTCCATGGTGGTCGTACTGCTGAGGATATCTACCGGTGCCTGACCAGCTTGCAAAAAGTCCTGAAAGCGCAGTTCATACTGCTCCGTTTTTGACCACAATTCATCTCGCTGATCCTTATGAGACAGCTGAGCAGTATGCTCTTCTGTGTCAATGACCCGAATCGTTTCTCCGTTCATTGCGTCAGTAATCGGAGATCTCCAGAAATCCAGTGCATCAATTTCTTCTTGTGTCATAGGATGGATCTGCTCACATTGACAGCTGGGGCATTTTCCATGCATAGGATACGCTGTTAATTCAGAGCAGCGTTCACAACGGTACCACGAATGATTTAAGCCGAACCGAGGCTTTACACGAGAAAGATCAACATAGTACTTTCCTTCGTCGTGCTGTCCTTCTGCCATAAAGGTTTCACGAAGGACCCGTACCCAAATTGCTTCTTCTGGATCATTGTCCTTCCATCCCATCAGCTCTTTGAGCGTATTGGAAAAATGCCAGTCCCTTTCCATACCATAGCCTGCGTAGTTAGGACGAACCTTGAGTCGTACATCGTTTGAAATTGTTTGTCCAAGCACAACAAAGGAATCGCAAGCCCATAAAATCCAGACGTTAAAGAACTCCAGAAAAGCATCTTCCTCAACATCAACCCCGGCTTCCTCCAGTGCGTCGATTGCATCCCATTTTGCGGAGTCGGTCGGCTCAATCCAACTGATGGCAGAATCCACCAATGTATTATATCCTCCGCAATACAAGCGCAGGAGCTGCTCTTTCATCTGACTGGGAGCATGTTCTGCTATCGAAAACCGTGGTTCATAATCCCTGTGCCGTCGTTGGCTCTTCTCATAGCTTCTGATCGCCTGCTGCCCATGCTCCAGAAGAACTTCTTGCTGCTGTTCCTGGAACAAATGCACATGATTTTCGGCAGCAGCCATGGCAAAGAAGTCATACAAAGAATTTAATGAATATTCTTTCGTTCCCTGCTCCATTCGGTGGATTGCCAGAGCAGTTAGCTGTCTTGCTGCGGTCATATCCGAAGCATCTGACATATCCCGAGCCAGTTTTGCTGCTCTTTGACGGCTATCAGAAAAGAGAAGAACCTTTCTTCCTTCATTCGGCAGCTGATCCGGGCATCCCATTTTCTTCGGAACCGGAGGCTGCGCTTGGAACTGTGCTTTGATTAGATTGAAAAACGAAAGGTTGCCTCTGGTGCTGAAAGAAGTCAGCTGCATTTTGGAAAGCTCATGCCGACAATGAGGGCATGTGGAAAATGTCAGAATGTTGGGACGGCCCTTCGCAGTAAAATCGCTGCAATAGAGTTTTCTAATTCCGGGTTTGCCATCCAAAGAATCATCTGCGAAATCAATAAATCCGCTTTCAATGTCCAGATAACAGGGGAATATTTTATTCTTGCCTTGCTTTTGGGGCAACTGATAATCTGTATCTGGCAAGAACAGGTGGATTTCTTTTACCTCATCCTCATTAACAATTCCAGGTTGGTGCCACAAATAAGTTCTTTTACGATTTTCAAAATCAGCAGTTAGAACATACCCTTTGATGAAAATACTGCCGCAGCGACGGTCGTTATAAAGCTCGTAAACTGCACTACCGCATTCCTTGCAGGTCATTCTGCCATCAGAAAAATAAATTTCTCCCAAGGTCAGCCCATTTTCAGAGTGACAATGGGGACAATTCGGATTTGTGCAGGCGTAAACACCTTTGATTCCACGAAATAGCATGTGCATTCGGGCAGGAAACAGGACGCTGCCTTCTTCGCTGCGAGCCAAGGGAGCAATCGCCAACATAACACTCACAGCATGAATGGCATCCTCTGTTTCACCTTCCGGAAAAATGGAGTCTGCCAGTTCCTGCAAGGAAGCGGCAGTCCCTCGGCAAAGCTGAAACATCTCACAGAACGGTTTATACGCAACGAGATGATCATATAGCCAATGACATGCACAATCCACATCCATAAAGGGAGCTGGTGCCCCCGGAATACCGGACCAGAAATGATTCAGTGCATCCAATCGTTGGGTGTCATCGCCCTCGAAAGGTTCGGCTTCTATCCCAATAAAATGAGATAGTGGAAGATCATTGCAGCGCTCTGCACCAAACTTTTCTTTTTCACCGGTCAGATAGCAGAACGAATGATTATCATCCGAGGCAGTCAACGCATTGGCGAAGTCCCGCACCGCCTTGCGGTCCTCTTCGTCATTGTTTGGCATACTGGCAGTGGTCAGAATAAATTGGACTCGGCTCCGATCGATTCCTAAACGGTGAAACAATCTTCGGATCAACAGGGAAACTTCTCCACCGGCAGAACCACGATACATATGTGCTTCATCAATAACAAACAGAAGCTTGTTTTTGGGATCACTTTCTAACCATCTTTTGGTATCATCCCAGATTTTTTTCTCTCTGGGGCGAAGAAGCATATACTCCAGCATGGAATAGTTGGTGATCAGAATATCGGGGCAGAACTGCTGCATCTCAAAACGAGTGACTAATTCCGCATCTTCTGCATCGGGGATATGTTTGCTGTTGTGTAGTTTCTCCAGGAAAGCATCAAAATTTTCCTTGGATGGAATTTTACCTTCCTTCGTCAATTGCCGTAGAAAATCTTCACCTTCATCCGTTTCCGGGTGGACCATTTTAAAATAGGTATTTTCCAGCCTATGATCGGCGTCCTTTCTGGGTTCAGGTCCTGCATAAGGGGTACGGCCTGTATACATACCGAACTGTGGACGCCGGACACCATTTCCACAAGTCTCACGGAAAATTTTCACAAAGCGATGATCCGGGTCGCCGATCAGTCTGCGAAGACGACTCACCTGGTCAGAGACCAGTGCGTTCATGGGATACATGATAACCGTGCGTACGCCACGAAGCTCCCAACTGTCTGTTCGATTTCTGGCCTCATCAGCAAGCTTCGCCATCAAGGGCCACATAAAACACTCAGTTTTACCAGAGCCTGTACCAGTGGACACAAACAAATCTTCCCCTCTGAAGGCTGCCTCCAGAGCAGAAATCTGATGGCAGAAGGGTGCAGGATAGACACCCAGGTCTGCGATGGACAGCTGGGTAAAATAGTTTTTCAGCCAGTCAGGCAATACTTCGGAATCTTGTATTCCATTTTCTTTACTCTTATAGGCAGGCGAGGATTCAATATAAGGTTTCTGATATAAAACTCCTTCTTGGTCCAGCTTTCCCTGCAGCGCAGAAAGCAGAATGGGGGACTTCCCGAAATACTGGGATTTTATATAGTTTTCCAAAGCTTGCCGCAGCTGCATATGTACGGCATTTGCTCCATTTGCCATGTTTTATTCCTCCACAAAGCGGTATCCAATGGATTCCAGATGCTGCTTGAACACCGGATACACAATTTCGGACATTTCACGCTGAAACACTTGTGGTGTTTTCTGCGTAATATCAAAGTTGATCGGCCAGCTGTACAGCTTGAAGAAGTCCTCTTCTGCAGGGGGCAGACGATATCCCAATTTAATCGACACCGTATGATTTGAGGCAGATTTAACGACCACTGGCGGGAGCTTCTGCGCAGCCTCTAAAAGTCCACAGGCGATGCGCCGATACTCTCCATAGCCAGGCTGACCAATGGTTCTGAAATCGTCTACCCTCCAGGAGGGAATTGACTTTTGCTCAAAATGGCCGTTAAGCCAGCGATAAAAGACGTACAGCTTATTGGGAGCTCCGTAACAGGCCATTGAGGGTATTTCAACCTTGTCCGGTTTTTCCTGCCAATATTCTCTGGAAAATGGTGGCTTCAAGCGCAAAAATTCCGCATCTTCGGGCCACTCCACTTCGTTCCAGTCATTGCTCGCCAAAACTTCCTGTAAATAGTCGGAAAGGGGCTGCTTCTGCAGCTCAAACATCTCTGCCGCAGATTGACCATGCTCTGCAGCTTTTGTAACACCATACAGCCCCAATCCGCTCATGTAACACGGCTTCTCCGGCGGAACGCCCCGGTACAAGGAGCATTTTCCCGTCCCTCCGGTACTTGGTGCCGCAGGATACAACCGATGAGAAGAATGGTAAAAGAATCCGTTCCTTCTGTAGGTTTCGTATATATCCTCAATGATACCGCTCCGATCCGATGGGAAGCGATGTACAGCCTCTGGGTAAATGGAAAGATATGCGTTCAAAACCTGGGCCGCTCTCTTCTTAAAGTGCTGAATAGAGACGAAATTTTCATCTTCGGGATGGTCCCAAATTGATGCAAGAGCCATCTTACCCGTTGCACTATAAATTGCTTTACAGAGGCTTTCTGTACCAGCAGTTTCTGCAATATTTAGCTGTTTTGATATTTCAGAAATCAGTTGATCTTTCATAATATCACTCTTCTACGTAACGCTGAAGCTCCGCCTGGACTTCTGATTTTATATTTTTCTCACTATCCAGCAACTCAGCCAATGCTTCCTGTTTACCGCTTAAAACGCACATGGGCAACATTCCAAACAGGCATTCCATGCTGGTATCAGAAATGGAGCCTATACACTTGGCGTCTGCCAAAACCTTTTCCAGACGGCTCAGCATCAGCCGACTCAAGCCCAGCTTTTTGACCGGGCCCATCTTAGCCCGATACTTTGGATCTGGCTTGAATTCATCGTATTCAACCATTTCCTGACCAGCGTCCATATTTTCTACAGAGGGAAGCTGATCAACAAAGCATTCCGTAAAGACGGGATAAGCATAATGGTACAAGCTGCGAGGCTCGATCTGAAGGTCTTCGGTGAACGGATGAAGCCACAATGCAAAACCGTTGTTGGAATGAGAGATACAGGAAACCCAGTCTGGGTGGAACGGATTTTGCCCCGCAGCCATGTCTGAGTCCACAAAGCCGGAAATTGCTTCGGCATCCTGTTCACCGCAGCATGTAAGTAGGTCGATTTTTTGACCGCAGATCGTCATAGACAAGGCATCTGCAATGGCTTTGGCGTTGGGGCCGGCCAGTAGCAGCGGCATACGATTCAGATATGAAGAGTATAGGAAGGACGACAACATAGTTGTCCATTGCGATCCGATACCCGCAAGCTGAAGGTTGTCACATAGCAGTTCGAAAGTATCCGTCCAGCTGCTGCATCCTTCCAGGTTGTCCATCCTATGGCACACCTCGCCGGGGGTAAATGTCCAACGGTTTGTCGAACCACTCTGCACGCATTGCTGGGGCATAAAGGTGGATAATTCCGCAATGAAGCCAGCCATATCCTGCTGTGCCGAACCAATTTTATCCCGAATGGCCTGAACGGCATTAGCCCCCAGAGTTTCGTACTTCTCAATTTCTTTCAGTAACTGATCAAGTTTTGCTTGTGCCTCTGCTGTTTCGGTAAGAATCTTCTGGTAGGCCTCTTCAGCATTCTTTTTATCTGCCTTGATTTTTTCAAACTGAGATTTATATTCATTGACAATATTCTCGGCGGCCTGCTTTTTCTGGTCAAGTTCTATCTGTGCCTCTGCGAGTGCTTCAGCGTGAGTGGTTTTCCAATGTTCTTCAACAGCAGCTTCACATTGGGTACGCAGGCCATCATGATTCATTGCAATACGGGCCAATACATCGGAATCAATATCGCCTAAATCAAAATTGCTATTTATGCGGCTGATAAATAAATCTACATTTTCTTTAGCCTGTTGAATGGAGCAATGAAGCATTCCTGCAATATCTTCATATAAGGTAGGGGAACACACCAATTGAAATAAGTCTTTGCACTCTCGCCACTCTTTGATTGTTCCACCGATGTTATCTTTGTACAGATTCTTGGTCATTCGAGAGGCTATTGCTTTTTTAACCAATGTATCAGCGTCAATAATTGGGATAATTTTAGGAGAACTATATTTATCTAATCTCACTGTCCTTAAAATCTTGCGGTTTTTCCACCCAATACAGTCTGCAGTTGTGATGCTATAACAGGTAACGCTGTAAACTATTTGCTTTAGGGAAATATGATGAAATCCTTTTTGTTCGCTTTCCCTAATATCGAAATCTGATTTCTGATATAGAATAGCCTCTACGCAATCCCCTGGTTCCATTGAGCCTGTAAATAAACAAGGGAAACAGAGATATGTTGGAATATCAACGCCTTTTTTAAGAAGTCCTATAAGGTCTATGGTTCTTGCGTATTTATCACAAATAGGAAACAATTCAACTGGAGAAATATCTTCGATATAGGATGCCTCTGTACGCCATTTTGTAGCGCCATCACGCTGTTGAGCGTAATCATACCACTCCCAAAATCCAATCAAATAGGGTGTATCTGGACCATCACTTCTGAAAATAAGTTTCCGGTTTGATGATATTGGCTCAGCGGCCTCGTTTTGACTAAATACAGATAGGCTTTCTCCGTCAAGATCAGCTATCCTCTCGAGCCAAATATCGTCATGCTGATTTGGAAAATTTACTCTGCACAGTGAAATCGTTGTGGATGAATCACCGGGGAGTTCTTGAATTGGAGGTTCAGTAAACGCCAATTCACCTGCTATCAGTTTTGTCAAGAAATCCTCATTAATATCCCCCATATTACTCTGATATTTTAAATATCCGATAACTGAAAGGGCATCGTTGGGAGAAAACTTTTTTATGGCATCGTTTGCACTGTCGTAGCTTTTTAGATAATGTTCCTGTAATACAGTCCATACAGTGCTTTCCCACTTTGCTAATTGCTTAGCCAACAAAGAAGTGTGGGCTTCACTGTTATCGTGATTGCGAACACGAATATGGTATTCTTTTTGCAATAAATCACAAAACTTTTTATGCTCAGAAAGGTCCAAATAATCTAATAGCGATGTCCAAAATTGTTCTGTCATCTTAAATCACCACACTTCTTTAATTCTGTAACAAGTATCCAGTAGGCTGTTCGAGAGATGCGGCCTTCTTTTGTTTTCGAGCAAAACCATTCTTTTGTTAGTGGAAAATGTGTTAATTTTCCCACAACAGCGCCTATACTATGAGGAACAGGCATCAGTACTCCTTTACAACTGCGTAATTTTTCAACCAACTGTCGATCCAAAGCGCTGGTGTCTGTATCATTCTTGGGTTTCTCAAATTTTATATTTCGAATCACATCGCAGCTCTGGAAAATTCGAACCTCACACCCAAACGAAAGATCATCCACGGTGAGTATTACTTCAGCAGCAATGTGTCTTATTTCTAAGATCTTATCGTTTTTAAGGAGGATAACCTTTCCATCAAAAGGAGCTTGAATGATAATTTGTTTCCCTTTCGGTAGTTGATTGCAGGTAACTTCTGAAATCAATTTTCCATCGATATTTTTGATCTGTACCTCCGGAAATGCTGAAACCATATCCAGGGGTTTTGTCATGAGGTAAGAAAAACCAATTGCTCCCGACTGCCCCAGAGATAATAACTGCTCTTTTGATGCCGCATAAATCCTATAGAGTTTCCCATCACCAAGATTTTGATGCTGAGCATATATGGTATCTGGGTAAATATTAAGTTCAGCATCTCCACCCTGCATATAAAAGTAGATTCTTGGATTGTGGTGATACAAGAAATAAGGATTTTCAACATACGGTGGCCAAATCGGATAAAAAGCTACTGGTTTTTCCGTTAAGAAAATCGACCTCTCCAAGAAAAATCGAGCAACTGAGGCAGAGAAATCCTGCACATGGATTTTATATAAATACCAGGTTGTAAAGGACCCTGTTCTGGTTTCAGCAATGCTTTCATAGGAGATTCCATGAGGTACATGTCCAATGGATCTGCGCTGAAGGAGATAGTAATCTCGATAAGGATATGCTTTACTGCCAGAATACAATATTTTCCCGGTAGAACAATCAAAAAATGAACCTCTGATATTGACGCCTGTTGTTTTAGACGGCCAATATCTATCCAAATTGGATGATGGGTGATTATAAGAAAGATGGTACTCTGTGCTGGGAATATTTCCTACATTTAAATAGGTAACACCTTCTGCAGAAAGTCTCTCAAATGAATAAATGTGCTGCTGTTTGTTATCATCTGTAATTATTATTGTTTGGCACCTGGGACCGCTTGTAGCAGAGGATGGTGCATGAAAAAAGCCTAATTCCAACAAGTAGCTTCCGTGAGCCACTTTAATGCGAAGTGGCATCGGATGACAGTTATATCCTGTGCTGGCTCGTGCATATGCTTGTGCACGATCTTCGCACTCTTTATTTTGCGTTGCAGAGTTATGCCTGAAGTTTCGTCTTTGTATGCCAGGGGCAGTAAGACAAACAGGCTGTGCGCATAGCGAGCACACAAAAATCTCACTATTTGCTGAGACTGTATACGGATACATGGAGCAAGCTTCTTCTATTGATACACGACGATATCCAGCTTTTCCATCCCATACACACACATGGGTTAGGGGCATGTATGATCACCTCAATCCTGCTATCATTCTTTCGAATCCATAGCTGCGGATTCACTTTCTTTGATAAAGTCCATCATGTCTCCAGCGTTACAATCCATTACCTCCGCAATACGCAGTAAAACGGATAGGTTTACTTCCTGATTTTCACCTAACTTTGTGAAGGTAGCAGAAGAAAGCCCTGCTTTCTTAACTCAGCACGGGTTATTTCTTTCTCGGCACATAGTATCCACAGCTTTTTATAGCTAACTTTCATGTGTATCCCCCACAGAAATGTGTTACTTACATTATAATCTTTTTTTCGACGTTCTCAAGAACGATTTTGCAATTGCAACAGAAGCACAAGATATTGCTTGAGTTTTTTTGTGAAAACGGACAAGGCATATCTGCGGTAGTGAATCCCGTAACAATCTCGCTAAATGCCCCCCAAAAAGCTCGTGGAAGGCATATCTATCGAGTCTTCCCACGCATGATGTGCACAATCTGCAACTTGTTTATAGCATATCGGATAAACAAGTTGCGATTCAATAAGTAAAAGCCAGCCTCCGGTTGGTTTCAACCGGAGGCTGCCTAAGTTTTTATTGAACTGTTATCATGCAAGACTTCTCAGATATTCTTCCACGTTCTGATACTGAATGCCGTCTACCACTTGACTTTCCCCGCGATAGAGGACGAACTTTCCGGTGATCGGGCCATAGCGGTGCTCGGTCTGGGCGCATTTTTGCTCGTCGATCAGATGGCGATACTGCTGCGGGACAGCTTCTTCGCTGTGCTTGATCTCGAAAATCTGGCAGGAGCCTGCCTCCGGGTCAAACACCACCATGTCGAATTCGCCCACAGGGAATTGCAGGACAAACACCTGCTTCTTGGGATTTGCCAGCTTGGTTTCCAGCAGGACGATATCCTCCAGCATCCGCCCTTTGATCTCGGTCAGGATGCGCTGCTGCACGGCGGTGCGCTCCGCAAGAGACAGGGCGCTGAACGTTTCATCCAGCAGCAGGCTGCGGATCAGCGCATCCGCCTGCGCATAGCGGAGTCCCGGCTGTGCGATCACCGTGCGGCTGGACTTCGTGCTGACATCCGGCAGGTGCAGCACATCGATCTCCCGCGTTAAGTCCAGCAAGTCCAGATACTCCTTGATCTCCGCCGCGTGAACATCGTACAGCGCTACGGTCTGCTCTGCCCTGTTGCGAATTTCCAGCAGCTTCCGCAGGCTGTCGGTGACAAGTGCAAGGTCGATGCGGTCGAGGATGTCCGTCGGGTTCTTCCGAT
>ULSH01049387.1_pt1 | contig 11633 bp, 9 predicted proteins | sample 1956151 | NCBI WGS metagenome assembly ULSH01 (sample SAMEA4835702, study PRJEB28245) | human gut metagenome | biome: gut microbiome; material: fecal sample | place: Denmark | collected 2008 | reverse complement strand
GAATGAATACTTTGATGCATTTAAACAATTAGAATTGATAGCAAAAGAGAAAGATAATAATTTAGTTTTAATGGGAATTGAACCTACCTATCCAAGTGAAAAGTATGGTTATATTATACCCGAAAACAAGGCACAAATAAGTAATGTAAGAGTGTTTAAAGAAAAACCATCAGCGGATTTAGCAGCACAATATATTGAGATGGGTGCTTTATGGAATGGTGGGGTTTTTGCATATAAGCTTCAGTATGTTCTTAAAAAGGTAAAAGAGTTTGTTGATTACACGGATTATTATGATTTATATAATAAATATGAATTGCTTCCCAAAATAAGCTTTGATTATGCTGTTGTAGAAAAAACACATAGTTTAAAAGTATTGCGGTTTACTGGTAACTGGAAAGATTTGGGTACATGGAATACATTGACAGAAACAATGGATTCAAATGTTATAGGCAAGGCTTATTTAAATGATAAATGCTCAAATGTACACATTATTAATGAATTGGATTTGCCAATTTTATGTATGGGATTAAATAATATTGTTGTGGCAGCAAGTCCCGATGGAATTTTAGTTTCAGAAAAAGAACAATCTAGTTATATAAAGCCTTTTGTTGATAATTTTGAAAATCCGGTAATGTATGCTGAAAAGTCTTGGGGCGAATTTAAAATAATTGATATAGCTAAAGAAAGTTTAACTATAAAAATTACTTTGAATAAAGGACATAAAATGAATTATCATAGGCACTTTAAACGTGATGAAGTTTGGACAATTATTCAGGGAACAGGAAAAACTGTTGTTGATGGAATACAACAGAACGTTAAACCGGGAGATGTTATAATTATTGAAGCTGGTTGTAAGCATACAATTATTGCAGAAACTGATTTAAAGATAATCGAAGTACAGTTGGGTAAGGAGATAAGCGTTCATGACAAAGAAAAATTTGAACTTGAATGCTGAAGATGAAGGTGTTTTTTTATTAGAACCGGCAATAAAAGAAACGATATGGGGTGGAAATAAATTAAAAGAAAAATATGGTAAAAAATCTAATACGATAAATATTGCTGAATCTTGGGAATGTTCTGTGCATCCTAGCGGGTTGAGTAAAATAAGTAACGGTAAATATAAAGGTAAATGTTTAAAAGATATTTTAATTGCACATCCGGAATATTTAGGAGAAAAAATTAAGAATGTTGATGATTTTCCTTTTTTAATAAAATTTATTGATGCTAAAAAAAAATTATCAGTTCAAGTACATCCTTCAGATGAATATGCGAAAAAGTATGAACATGGTGCTTCCGGCAAGACTGAAATGTGGTATATTATAGAAGCTGAAAATAATGCTGAACTGGTTTACGGTTTCTATGATGATATTACTAAACAACAGTTGATAAAAAGTATTGATAATGGAGAAATAGAAAAGTACTTAAATAAAGTAAGAACTAAACCGAATGATGTATTTTTTATTCCTTCGGGAACGGTGCATGGTATTGGTGCTGGTAATCTAATCCTTGAAGTTCAGGAAAATTCTGACATTACATATAGGATATACGATTACAACCGGATAGATAAAAATGGAAATAAAAGGAAATTACATATAGAAAAAGCACTTGATGCTGTTAATTATAAAAAATTAGCAGATATTCGTCAGCCAATGCGGTTATTAAAATATCAACATTGTTACGCGAAGGAATTTTTATGTAAATGTGAATATTTTACTGTTGAAAGAATTATTATAAATACTGAAGAAGAAATTAGTTTAGAATTAGACAGAGATATATGTGTTTTTGTTTGTATAGATGGTAAAGGTAAAATGTTTTCGGAAAATGGTCGAACATTAAATATACAAAAAGGCAATAGTGTATTCATTTCTAATTTAGTAAAAAAAATTGCAATGCTGGGTAATATGACACTTATTAAAGTTGCATATTAAATATAAAATAATTTAAATAATATTTTAATTTTATCTCTGGCTAATCGCATATAAATTTATTAATGATATTATGAAAGTAATAATTTTATGTGATAAAATATATAGTGAGATAGTCAGAGGTTTAACTAAAAGGTTAATGATGATGGAATATAAAAATATTTTACTTATTAAAATGAGCTCGCTGGGCGATATACTGCACTCGCTGCCGTTTGCGGACGCTCTGCGCAGGCGTTACCCAAAAGCGAAAATAACGTGGTTGGTGCACCCGCAGTTTGCAGGCTTTTTGCCTGACCCGCCCGTTATTGACGAAGTTATTTATTTTGATAAGGTAAAATTTAATAAAATGGGCCTTTGCGATAAGCTGCATTATTTCAGGGAAATGCGCGCGCTGCTGCACTCCAAACACTTTGATTTGGTGATTGATTTGCAGGGGCTGTTTAAAAGTGCCGTGCTGGCGGCAATAAGCGGCTGCAAGAGCCGCATAGGCTACTGTGAAATGCGCGAGGGCAGCAGGTTCGTCAGCCGCCCAATCTGCGGCAGTCACAGCAAAGACCATGTTATCGAGCGTTATCTTGATGTTGCGCGTTATCTTGGCGCAGAGGTAAATGAAATACATTTTCCGTTGCCGGATTTGACTAAAGAAAGCAAAGCCGTGGCGGAAAAACTTAAAAATAAAGGCCTGCGCGGCGAATACATTGTAATGGTGCCCGGTGCGCGCTGGGAAACAAAAGTGTGGCCACCGGAAAATTACGCCAAGCTGGCGCAGATGATTATTAAAGGCGGTGCAAGCGTAGTGCTGGCAGGCGGGCCGGATGATGCACCGAAGGGCGAAGAAATTGTAAAAGGCTGCCAGTCGGACAAGCTGATTAATTTAATCGGGCAAACCTCGCTGCGCGAACTGGCAGCGCTGATTAAAGGCAGCGTGTTTTATATCAGCGGCGATACAGGACCGCTCCACTTTGCGGCGGCGCTTAAAAAGCCGCTTATAGCCATGTACGGGCCTACCAAGGCAGACCGCACAGGTCCATACGGCAGCAAAAACAGTATAGTAATTATCAGCCCGGCCAAATGCGCAGGCTGCTTAAAAAAACATTGCAGCGACTGGCACTGCATGTACGATATTACGCCGGAAATGGTGTACGGGCATTATATAAAAAAGCGTGGTGAAACAAATGGTTGAACTTAACGGCAAAAAAATACTGGTTACCTTTTTAATGCATCTTGGCGATTTAACGCTGACGACGCCGTTTATTTATGCGCTGCGCAAGGCTGCGCCGGACAGCCATATTGCCATGCTGGTGGATGAAAAGTTAAAAGACGTAGTGCTTTTTAATCCCTATCTTGACGAAGTAATTACAATCGACAAAAAAGGGCGCGACAACAGTATCCTGGCATTAATTGCCTGTGCGCGTCATTTAAGCAAGCATAAATTTGACGTATTGATAAACCTGCATCCTAACGAAAGATGTTCTTTTATTGACGCGCTGACCAGTGTTAAACTGCGTACCGGCACAACGCACACTATTTTTAAATGGCGGTGGGATGTGTTTACGCCGCTTGACCGCACTATGCACGCGGCGGATATGTATCTGGATGTGCTGAAGCAGCTTGGCGTAAAAGACCTGACAAATAACGGGCTGGAAATTTTTCCGGGTGAACGCCATGTTAAAGAAGCGGCAGATTTCTGGCAGGCGCACGGCGTAACGGATAAAGATAAACTGATAGGTTTTAATATAGGAAGCGCGGTTGTTACCAAGCGCTGGGCACCGGAACGTTTTGCCGAAGTTGCCGACCATTTTGCAAATAATGGCTATAAAGTTGTGTACTTTGGCGGCGCTATGGATGAAGAAATGGTGCAGGAGGCCGTAAGCCATATGAAAACTGTGCCTGTTATTGCAACAGGTGCGTTTGGCATCGGCGGGCTGGCAGCAGCCATGCGCAGGTGCAGCCTTATTATTACTAACGACAGCGGGCCTATGCATGTTGCTATCAGCCAGAAGGTTCCCATTGTAGCCATGTACGGGCCGAGCAACCCAAAGCTGTATGGTCCTTATACCAAGGATGCAGTTATTGTAACTGCCCAGCCACCGTGCCTTGGCTGTGCGGGCGGTATGAAGCATAAATGCGACGATATGCAGTGCATGACGCGCCTTACCGTAGCGCAGGTTATCGAAGCGGCAGAGAAAATGTTGGAAAATAAAAAACAAGAGGCGTAAAAATGCAGCGTTTTCAGATTTTTTGGCATAATTTACAGCAAGATTTAAAAGTGTTTTTATATTTTATTATCCTGTTTAGTGTTTTCAGACTGGCTTTTTTGGGCATTTTTAATACCCATTTAACCGGCTGTACTATACAGGATATTTTGTTGTGCCAGTGGTATGGATTCAGGCTCAGCCTGAAAACAGCAGGCATGATTGCGCTTATTGGCGGAGTTTTTGCAACACTGCCGCAAATAGGCTGGTTGAAATGGCCTGCAGAAACAATACGCAAAATATGGGCATCTGTAATGACGGCAGTATTTACCATTGCTTTTTGTGCGGCTGTTCCCTACTATGAAATTTTTAATTCTGGCTTTAATATTATGCTTATTAACGGCGCCCATGATGACTGGGGTGCCATTTTAGATACGGCGATTAATGAATACGGGTTGTTATGGCGCCTGCCGCTGGCATTTGTGCTGGCAGGTATTTTAATAGGGCTTTTGTTTAAGTTATTGAAGATTAAAACACGCCCGGCAAAAGTAGCAGGGCGCAGGCAGCTATTGTTTGCCATAGCACGTGTAGTAATTGTACTACCGGTATTTTTTGTTTTTGTCCGTTACGGCGGAGCTTTTAATTATGCCAATTCCATTAATTTTGAAAGCGCAGAACGATTAAAATCAGCCTTTTTAAACGAAGCAATACTTGATGACGGTCAGGCTTTATACCGCGTTTATAAAACATATAAAGAACAGCAGAAAATAACGGATGTTAATATAACGTCTGAAGAACTACGTAAAGAAATTACGGTTCTTGGCGGCAATCCTAAGGCTGATACTATCGAAGAAGCCTTTATAAGAACAGTTAATGAGCCTAAACTGGCGCATCAGCCGGATAATGTAATAGTTATTTTAGGCGAAAGTTATGCGCTGTGGCCAATGCTGCCAAAATATCAGCCTATGGGGCTGACAAATGAAGCACTGCGCATGATAAATAGTGATAAAAGCTGTGCAACTGCGCTTATGCTTGCGCATGGCAGCGGTACAATGCCAGCGGTTAACGGTTTTGTAACAGGCCTTGCCGAAGCAGGGATTACGGAAGAAACTATGCCGGAAACATATAAGACGCAGTATGCAACCGGTATTGGCAAAATTATGAAAGACGCCGCTGGATACAGAACGGTATTTTGGTATGGCGGCATGCCTTCGTGGCGCGATATTAAAAACTACGTGCTTGCACAAAATTTTGACGAGTGCTACTGCGCTAGTGATTTTAAATACAGCGGCGGCAATTCTTGGGGCTGTCCGGATAAAACTTTGTTTGATAAAGTTTATGAGTATATCGGCGCCCATCCTAACCAAAAGACCTTCCATATTATTTTAACAACCAGCAACCATCCGCCTTATACCATTGATGTGGCTGCTGAAGGCTTTGACAAAAATAAAGTGCTGCAAAACCTGCCTGATGATATTGCAGGCGATAAAGAAACCATTAATGAACTGGGGCACATCTGGTACGCTGATATGGCAATGGGTAGTTTTGTTCGCGATACAGAAAAATTAAAACCGGATACCTTGTTTGTAGTAACCGGTGACCATGCGGAACGCTTTACTTTCAGTAAAGACGTTGACGATAAAACCTATTCTGCTATACCGTGTATTATTTACGGACAGGGTGTGCAAAAAGACTGGCTGCCTGATGATGCTACCGGTTGCGCTATGCAGATTTTGCCAACGCTGGCAGAAATAGCAGGGCAACCGAACATGCAGTACAGCAGTATTTTACCAAGCTTGTTTAATAACGATACGCCTGTGTTTAATCATAAATTTTACGCATGGGAAGATAAAATTTACGACCTTAACGCTAAAACCCCGGATTCCATTAAAGACCGCGCCGATGCCGCTAAGAAAATAACTGCGTGGCGTGTGGTAAAGGGGGAAGATATAGAAGTTAATTAGGAAATTTAATATATTTTTTTATATTTTGAAGAAAAAACATAGTGTGTGCATATATTTTGTTAACTAAAGGGGCTTTGAAAATAGAATAATAGAGAATTTTGTATTTTAAGCCGATAAGATTTAAATTATCAATATTTTCATTTTGTAAGTAATCAATAATAGATTTGCGTTGCTCATTATTTAATTTTTCGTCTACAGTATTTAGGCTCCAACTGGTTACCGCGCTTTTAATTGTTCTAATTTTGCTGTAAGCATATAATTCATTATTTAGTTCTTTTAGAGCAATTTGTTGTCTATTAAAAAATGATAAGAAGAGCCCATATTTATTTTTAGAACTAATATGTGATGTAATTGATGAGGAATTTGAATTATTGTAATTGTATAAGTGTTTATCTAAATAGCTTATATTGTGAGCTTTTGAAAAGATATACGGCATAATAGCTAAATCTTCAAAGTTACAATTTTGGGGGAAAGATATGTTTTCCCATAATTGTTTTTTATATATTTTATTCCAAACATAATTTGGTATTTTATCCCATAAGATAGCGTCATATAATAATTTGTTAGATAAAGAATAGTATTCATTTATTTTTTGAGGAATCTTTTTAACTATCTTTAATTGATTATTTAGATATACATTGTACCAGTTAAAAATCAGAATATCACAATTATTTGTTTTTATGTAATTAAGACAATCTTCTATAGCGGAATTTTCCAAATAATCGTCGGAGTCAACAAAAATAATAAAATTGCCTGTCGATTTGTTTAAGCCAACATTCCTGGCAGCACTTAAACCACCATTTTTTGTGTGAACAACTATAATTCTGTTGTCTTTTGAAGCATATTCGTCACAAATTTTACCGCAATTATCAGGAGAACCGTCATCTACAAGAATTATTTCAAGATTTTTATAGGTTTGAGATAAAATAGAATCAATGCATTTATAAATATATTTTTGTACATTATAAATAGGAACTATTATAGAAACTTTGTAATTCATTGTACACCTCTAAGAAATATATAGACATATAATTATTATAACTTCAATAATAATGATAAGGCAAGAAAGTGTTTATAAATTCCAATTGAATAATAAAGTTTACAAAATAAATGCTTGATTAAAACAAGTAATAAACTTTTATAGAGTATTTAATGGTAATTAAAATTCATTAAAGTAGATTTGAGTTGTAATTATTAAAATGTGATTATATAATAAAAATAGATAATATATGATTTAGCCGGAGGTTAAGATGGTTGACTTAACGGTTGCAGTTTTAACAAAAAATGAAGAAGAAAATATAATGGATGTTATCAAAAATGCTGCACAGCTTACAAAAAAGATTTTAATAGTAGATTCAGGTAGTACTGATAAAACTGTAGAATTTGCAAAAGCAGCAGGTGCACAAGTTATTTATCGTGAATGGGATAATGATTTTGCGGCACAGCGTAATTTTGCATTAAAAAATATTGTTACTGAATGGGTTTTATATTTAGATGCAGATGAAAGATTGACAGAAAGCATTATTGCTGAAATAAAAAAAGTTATAAATGAAAACAAAAAAGCACTTTATAAATTTGAACGCAGAACAAGTGCATTTGGTAAAGATTTTAAATATGGAGTACTTTCGCCCGATTATGTAAAAAGAATGTTCCCTGTTAAAAATGGCAAATGGCAGGGTAAGGTTCATGAAGCCGTTGTTACAGAGCTGCCCGTAATAAAACTTAATGGTTACATTAAACATTATACTTATAAAAATTTTGAACAATATATTAGCAAAATGAATGTTTACTCAAGCATTTGGGCTGAAAATAGTAACAAAAAAGTAGGCTTTATTAAAGATATTGTATTTAGACCGATTTTTGCCTTTATAAAAATGTATGTAATACAATTAGGCTTTTTGGAGGGCTGGTTTGGATTTGTATTAGCTGTAAATTATAGTTTATATACACTTAACAAGTATGCAAAACTAAAAGTGAAACGAGGATAAAAATGCAAAAGTTATCAGTGATAGTGCCTGTATATAAGGTAGAGCCGTATATACATAAATGCGTAGATTCTATTTTGGAACAAACTTATACAAATTTAGAAGTTATTTTAGTTGATGATGGTTCTCCAGATAATTGTGGCAAAATTTGTGATGAATATGCTGCAAAAGATAAAAGAGTAAAAGTAATACATAAAAAAAACGGTGGATTAAGCGATGCAAGAAATGCTGGAATTGACATATCTACAGGTGATATTATAGGTTTTATAGATAGTGATGATTATATTGAGGCGCGTATGTATCAGGAAATGATAGATTATATGGAGCATAATAATTTAGATATAGTATGCGCTGATACGAATCAAGTAAAAGGCAATAAGATAAAGTTTAAACCAAGGTATAAAAAAAATTATGTTTGGAATAAGCAAGAAGCTTTAAATGAAATTTTAAATGGAAATCTTGATAATGCTGCATGGAATAAAATATATAAACGAGAAATAATTGGAAATACACGTTTTCCACAGGGCAGAGTTTATGAAGATGTAGCAACAATATACAAATTTATTTATAATGCTGATAAAGTGGGATATTTATCAAAACCGTATTATTACTATGTAAAAAGAAAAGGCTCAATAGTAACAAGCGGTTTTAACTGTAAAAGTAGATATGATTGCTTTGTTGGATATATAGAACGTCTAAATTTTGCTGAAAAGCATAAATTATCTTGTGTTGAAGCTTGCAGAAAACAGGCATTAGAAACTGCATTAGCAACTTTAACTGCTTTTTATGCTAATAATGAAAATAGATATTCAGATAGATATAAGAACGTAAATGATTTTATTAAAATGCAATTAGATAAGAAAAATCATTTGCGAAAAAAACATGAATTTTTGCTTTGGAGTTTTAAAAACTGTAAGGTTTTGCATAAAATATATGCGAAAATGTCAAAAAGTTTTAAATATATATGAGGTAAATAAAAATGATGAATTTGATATTGCTTTTGAAAGACTATTTTTATAGAAGAAAAATAATCCTCCTCTAATTTATGATGAGAGAGAAACTATAGATTGTATAATAAAAGATAAGCTTTCTGTCAGCAGATTTGGAGATGGAGAACTTGATATGCTCTTAAATATTAATCATCCTAAGTTTCAGAAGGCTGATGTTGAGTTAGTGCGCAAATTAAATGAAACATTTTACTCTAAGAATAAAAATTTATTGGTTTGTATACCTAATGTTTTTACAACAGATAGGTTAAATTTATTAACGAACAAAGCAGCGAGACATTGGAAACGTTTTTTAATGCATAATCTTAAACGGTTATACCAATTTTTTGATTACGATAGAATATATGGTGATGTTCAATTTACAAGACATTATATAGACATAAAAGACAAGACAAAATCGAATGAATACTTTAATCATATTAAAGAAATATGGCAAGACCGTAATATTATTATGGTTGAAGGTAAATATACAAGATTTGGTGTTGGCAATGATTTATTAGAAAATGCTAAAAATATAAAACGTATTTTATGTCCAGAAAAGGATGAATACGATAAGTACAATGAAATATTAGCTGTTTGTAAAGAGCAAAATAAAGATGCTTTATTTTTGCTTGCTTTAGGGCCAACAGCTACGGTTTTAGCTTATGATTTATGTAATGAAGGATTTCAAGCTATTGATATTGGACATTTGGATATAGAGTATGAATGGTTTTTACAGCATGCAACTAAAAAGTGCGCAGTTGCAAATAAATGGGTTAATGAAACAGACGATATTGTTACAAATGAAAATGATACATTACATGATGACGAATATGAAAACAGTATAATTTGCGAAATTAAAATTTAATTATATAAATTTGTAATATATATCAAAAAAATACAATAGAATTTGAAGATTATAAAGGTAAAGTGTATGGCATATGTAGAATCAAATTCTTGGCTCACACATAAAAGAGACACAATGATTTTTAGATATTGCGAAGAATTTAAATTTAAAGATTTGATTAATACTAAAACGTTGTACTTTAATGAATTGCTTAATTACAGAAAAAATGATAAGCGGGAAGGATTAATACCGGAAGCTAATAAATAAGGATTATTACAATTGATAAACACAATAATAATGAAGTTGCAAATGCTATTAGTAAGATTAGAAAAGTTACTGATTTTTTTGAGATAGATTTTGAACAACTTAAAGGTATTGAGTTTATTAGAGTAAATTGTAATGTGAATAAATTGATAGAAGGTATTATTATTTCGCCGTGGGCGAATAAAAATTATTACTATGAAATTGAAAAATTTTAAAAGCAAAATCATATAGAGTGTTTTTGCAAAATTCGCATTTTAAAGGAATTTGTAACGTAGATGGAAAAGAAATCAAATTATAATGGAGGTTCTAAACAAATGAAGTTATATCAAATGACTGTGATTGGTTTTATATGTTTGAATATTTCAACTTTTGTTTCAATTGCCGTCGGTAATATTTTTTTAGGAATTTTAACGCTGTGTTTTTTCATTAAAGTATATCAAAAACAAATAAAATTTAATTATCTTTACAAAGGATATTTTATAGCTATTGGTTTGTTTATTACTACAATGCTTATATCTGCTATATTTAGCGACGATATTTTGTATGGTTTAAAACGTTGGGCAGATATGTGGATTTGGCGTTTTATGCCGTTTGTTGTTGTATTATTTTTACTAGATAATTATATTGATGCAAAAAAAGTGATGCTGACTGGTTTTGCAGGTATTACGGTTACTTCTGTATATGCTGTTTATCAAGGATTAGCTGGTATGAGCAGAGCCAATGGTTTTTATGGACATCCGATGACCTTAGGTGGTTGGTTGTGTATTTTTTTGCCATTGCTTTTAATTGAATTTTTTGAAAAAAAGTTATTGAAGCAATATCATTGGCTGGCGGGATTAGCTTTTTGCATTTGTAGTGCTGGCCTTGTTTTTAATGCTACGCGCGGAGCTTGGTTGGCGGTTGGTATAGTTTGTGGATTATTATTGATTTATTATATGTTAAAGAGCAAACGTAATATGGTAATAGGTGCGCTTTTTATTATTTTAATTTCTGTACTTTTGGTAAATAATACAAAATTTATGCATCGTTTGGATACTATAGATGATTTTAATAAATATCAGTCTAATACAGAACGTATACTTATATGGAAAAGCGCATGGAATATGTTTAAAGATTATCCTATATTAGGTGTTGGTTTAGGGCAGTATACGGAAAATTATCAAAAAAAATATATATCACCGCAAGCCAAAGAACCAAAATTGACGCACGCGCACAATAATTTTATACAAATGTTGGCGGAAAATGGTATTGTTGGTTTTGGTGGTTTTATAATTATGTTTGGTTATATTATTTTAAAAAATTTTATTGATTGGCTAAAGACAAAAAATGTGTATGCTTTGATGATTACATTTTCAACAATTTGTCTGCTTTTGCAAGGTTTTACAGAATACAATGTTGGTAATTCTGCTGTAATAAAAATGTATTGGCTTGTATTGGGAATACTTATTTTATTGTATAAATTAAGTG
>ULSH01004074.1_pt1 | contig 11645 bp, 29 predicted proteins | sample 1956151 | NCBI WGS metagenome assembly ULSH01 (sample SAMEA4835702, study PRJEB28245) | human gut metagenome | biome: gut microbiome; material: fecal sample | place: Denmark | collected 2008 | reverse complement strand
TCTCTTCCGATCCCGACCGCCTCGCCGAAGCAGGACGTCGTCTGGTAGCCCAAAACGCGGCTCGCAACACATCGGTCGACAATGACTGACGACGGCATAAGTCGATAAATTTATATCGATAAAAAATCCATTGGCGGCGGGACTTCATTCCGTCGCCTACTCCTACGAGGTACCATTATGAGACAACACCTAATCACCCCCGAGCAAATAGCCGAAGACTTTGGCATCAAGTCCGTCGACGACCGCATCTACGAGCTCCTCGAGACCGCCGACGATGCCACTAAATTGAGGGTTTTGAACCTCCTCAAGTCCCCCTCCCAGCCTCCGAAGAAGAGCGCTGACACCGACCGTAATCAGTTCACGCTGGACGACTATTACGACCCCTATTATGGCGACTTCGACCCCGATATGCAGTCATATCAGTAAAATTATATCGATAAAAAACGATATCGATTTGTGAGAAATCTTAAGGTAATCTTAAGGTTTCTTTTTTGTTCCGCCGCCTTGTAACGGCACCATAGTTACCCCCTTGCTCCCATAAGAAGTGCCGAAATATAAGTAATTTTTTATCTTATATAGATATTTTTATATCGATATAAATTGAGCGATATGGTCGGTTACCTGGTGGTGCGGGGCGATCTGTCGGACGCTGACCTGGATGCCGTGGACGATCTATTACGGATGATGACGAGCGGGGTTTTGGTGCGGTATAGTACCCCCTGGTGGGAATTCGGCGGTATAATACGCCCAGGCTATGACCAATCCTGATATAAGGGAGGGACGATGACAACGAATGATGACATCGAGGGGTGGGGGGTTGAAAACGATTTATTCAATGGTCACTATCGTGAAAACCCAAACGTTTATAGTTTGCAATTAAAAAGCCACAGGGCAAGCGCAAAAGCTATACCAAATGCTAGAACGGTTCCTATTATTTCTGCAATCAATTATATCACCTCCTTATTTGTGAAGTTTCGTCCAAATTGCTGCCAAAATCATGACCGCGAATCCGACTATAACTATTCCACTTAACGTTTGCATTCGCTTCACCTCCTTTATCTATAATTTTCCAAAACAGCGTCAGCCGTAATTGCCAACTCACGTTCGGTTGCTTTGTCCAACTCATCTTTCTTCTGTTGAAGTTGTTCAATGAGCTTCGGCAGAGCTTTCGTCGTATCGCCCCACAAACGAGCGATATCCTCTCCGATTTGATTGATTTGTTTGACAATCTCTCGGCTTTGCCCGTCGACAAAGTGCCATTTGGTTATTGATACTCCGTCGATGTTTGTCTTCCACGTAATCTCCCAATGGTGGTCTGCCATTGTAGAGCGAACAGCCGTCGGAGCTGACAAGCCCACGGATGAACTTGGAATATAAAGGGCATAGGTTGACATGCCATACCTTTCCGTGCGAACAACAAAGGCTTGTTTTTCGTTAAAATCAACCTTTGTTTTCTTTTTGACGTCGCCTGGAATTTCGAGACGGTCAAAGTCATTGTTCGTTGAAATGCCTGACGTAAACCAACCACGATCGGTGCGGCAGATTTCTCCGTCTTTATCGAAGAAGATGATGTCACCAAGCTCGTAACTTTTGTCGTTAACATTGATTGAGAAGGGGTTGTACCATTTTGCAGTTTTGTAAAGTTCCATTTTTTTATCTCCTTTTAGGGTTATTTCATTATGATTGTATTGTTGTATTCTTCGGCGACTTGTCTGATGATTTTTATCATCTCGCTATAGTCATAACCACGCTCTTCAAGATATTCGTCGTAAATATCCATTATGGCGTTGATTTCGTCGTCGCTTAAATCGTCGATTGTCGCTCCGTCGAAATACTCATCAAGGATGGTTTTTATATCCTCGAGCTTATAATAAATCTCAACCATAGTGTGAGTCGAGAACTCCTCGGCGGTGGGGATGTAGTTCATTGCGAACTCTTTTGCTGACATTTCTTTTCCATTGATAACCATGTTTTTATCTCCTTTTTATTTTATTTATTCATTGATGGCGACAACGTAGAACGCTGGACGATGTCCAAGTTCGGATGTGTTGCAGTTGTAAAAAGTGAATTCATTGACCAAGGCGTCAAAGTTCTTGTCTGCCGATTCTTTGGAAACTGCCGAGTTTGAGAACCAAGGGCTATTTGGATTCGCTTTACATGGCAGAATCGTGATTGGTCTGCCGAGATTGTAGAGCTTGCGAGCCTCACGTTTGTTGATACGGGTGTAATTAAGGGTTGTGTTTTTGAGCATTGCTTGTTCCTCCTTTTAATAAAGTTTTTTGACTTGCAGAATATCACCGTCGATGTCGCCCTCTTCGTTCACGGGGACTTTCATAAGATATACTGAATATACCTTAAAACGAATGAATTCTATTTTTCGTGCCCAATCTAAAGCTTCCTCTTCGGTGTTGAAGAGAATCGATTGTGCAAAGTAGAAATCTGACGAAAGTTCGTCAGAGAATTCAACATAGTATTTGTAACTTTGCGGAGCGCGATAGACGGTGATCTCAAACCAATGAGGAAGGTCGATGTCGGCGACTTTGTTTGAAAAGTCGGTGTAACAGTCTTCGTAGTTATCTGTCGAAAGCAGACGATAAGTGCCTGCTTTGAGTTCTTTTTCATATGGAAGAAGAGCTTCGTAAAGCTCTTCCACATATGGATAAGATGGGCAGGTTTCGTCGAGACCGAGTTCGTTGTTAAGATAATTGATAAATTTTTGTTTGTCCATAAGGGCCTCCTTAAATAAGTTCTTTGAATTCTTCAAACTCTCTTGCAAAGTTGCGCATTGTTTCCTCAAAGCCGAACCAAGCGAGAATGTTTTGGTTATATGGATAAATAGCGAATGGATCCCCTATTTCCCACTTATCACCAAGCAGTTCCGAGGGGGCAACACCGCATTCGTCCATTACGTCATAAAAGAGATTATCAATCTCTTCTTTGTGCTTTTTGTAATAAGCCGTTGTTTGGCTGTAATAAACAAGGTGACCCACAAAGCCCGATTGGCACCCGTTATTAAGAACATCTAGAACGATGTCTTTCTTGTCCTCGTATTCGTCCCATTCGTTGAGAATGTAATCGATTACGTCTTTCGTCAACTCCGATGTTGTGTTGTCTCTGATTCGTTTAATGTTTTGTTTCGTGAATTCCATAAGTTCATTTCTCCTATATTATAACATTTTTGTGAGTTTACTGATGAGAGCATCGTAAAATGCGATACTCTCATCCGTTTGTCCGATGGCTTGCTCCAGTTCAGCGTCGTAATGTGTGTGACTTTCATACTCGATTTCAAGTTTAAGCAACTTGGTTGATAATTCATGTCGAACATATTTCACACAAAGTAGAGTGTGATACCTTTCATTTTCGGTAAGTTTTTCCATTGGTTCAGCCCTCATAAATATTCGTGCATAATTTTTTGCTCAAGTGATGCAAACAGCTCGGATTCTTCGGGAGTGAAATCCTGAATGATATCGTCGTTTATAGCATCAAACAAAAGATCGATGCCCTCAGCCAAATCGAGTATATCGCCAGTTTCAAGATCTTCGACGACGTCGCATCCGTTGTCGTCTTGTGTGATGTTAAACCAACAATCGGTTTTGGTGTCGTGTGATAGTTGCATTAAAAAATTGTATTCTTTATTAGTAATTTGCATATAAGCCTCCTTTAGTAATTTTAATTATGCCAAATAATTTCATTAGTATCAACGTCGTCACACGGACTGTAGACGACCTCTACACATTTGTCGTGCAGCGCTTTTGCTGTTGAGATGGCGGCTTGTTCTGTTGAAAATGTTTGTTGAGGAGTTAAATCATCCCAACTGTCGCCTACGTTAATCACGTAATCGTTGGTGGGTTCGGTTTCCTCTTCTTCGTCGTCTTCCTCTTCTTCATCTTCGTCTTCTTCGTCGCCGATTCCCAGCCATTCGTAAACGGTATCGGGTTCAAACCACAACAAGTCATTCAATTCTGTTTCGTCCATTCCGTCGGGATAAGCGTCTTCGAGTATGGCTTCGAGTTCGTTCCAACCTTCTGTCCCTCTCTCTTCCCAAATGCGTTGAGCGGTGTATACTGCGCCGCTCCACCATTCAAAGTTGCTCAAACTATCTTCTTTGTAAATCTTCATTTTTTATCTCCTTCGAAGTGGCTTATTCAGCCACTTCTTCATTATTTTCTTCTTCCTCTTCCCATTGGTCGAGGAGTGTTCGAATTTCATTAACGCCGAAGTCGTCATTATAATCCACCGCATATTTGGCAAAAGCATCGATGTTAACCCAACCTTCGCCTACGGGGTCATCGGTTGATTCAAGGTTCATATAAACATTAAACCTGAAATAACTGTCCAGGGGGCAAAAATCCCCGTAATATACCGCACGAACGATGCTCCAAGGCTCAAAAGTACAAAGAATATCGTCAAAGTCGTCCATTGGGTAAACGGCATCATCGCCATCTAAACACGGACAATAACCAACGAGTTCGTCGAGATCGCAGTTGTTGAGAATGTCTTTAATTTGCTCAATTTTATCTTCATATTTTGTCATTTTTATGACCTCCTTAAAATAATTCAATTGTTGTTTTGAGAGTGACTTCTTTAACGGTAAAAGTCACCTGATTTTTGTGATTCGAGTTGTACCAGTTGATAAGCATTTTAATCTCTTCAAGTGAGTGGGCGAGGGAAACTTTTTCGATGTTGGTCGTTAACGTTTGGCGATTTGTGCCCGTTTGACCACCTCCAACCCATTCGTTGCGTAACATTCTTCCATCGGGAGCAAATGCTGCATAACCTTTTTCGATTGTTTCTTTTTTCATAGATTACTACCTCCTATTATTTCCCAAATACATTGGGGTGTTTGGTTGAATAATCGATACGCTCATATCGTTCATCCTCAGGGACGAAGCAGATATGATACTCGCTATATGTTGCTCGGACCACTTCGTCGGCATCATCGAAAATAGTTTCAAGAAGCCAGCGAAGCTGTTCCTTATTTGCTTTTATCGATGAAGAACCGTAGTGATGATAGGTAATCAGAGAACGTTGTTGTGAGTGGGGAAGAATATCACCACCAATCATCCGATTACCGCGGACGCCCACATAGGGGCGCCCTGCTTTGATGTCCGCAAGGATGCGGGAGAGTTCTGTGTTTGTGTAATGTTTCATATATACCTCCTATTAATTACAATAACGATATTTTGGAGTGATGTGCCAGTCGTTGTAACGGTCGTCGGTGTAGATTGAGCAATTCACGGCGTACGAGTCTTTTGCATACTCTATGGCATCTTCTTTGTTCTCTGCTACAACCCTAACTAATAGTAAGGGATTGTCGTTGCACTTCACATAAAAAACATAACTTTTCCATGTCCGCTTAAACATGTGCTACCTCCTATTAATCGTACAAAAGTACGTAAATTTTGCCGAAACGGTTGATATATTCGTTAGCGAGTGGGTTGTAATCTTCGCGGGGGAGATCCCAGTTGAGTTCGTTGTGCAAATAGTCGATCATTTGCTCTTTTGTGCCCGCGAACTCACCGCCAGGCTCGCCAACTATATCAAAGACTTCGATTACGTTCTTTGCTTGTTGGAGAAGAGTGACAATTTTGTCATACTTCATAAAACTCAACGGAAGAGGTTCCATATCAGGGATATAAGAAAAGTATCTTCCGTCGGAATCGTAGATTTTGATTCTGTCGGGTTCTTCGCGGAGAACCTCATCATAAGGTTCGATGTAAAACACACCGACTCTTTCGTTATTGATAGTTTGCCAATTGGGGTTAATAAACATTTTTAGTTCCTCCTTTTATCAAGCTTGTACAACATTTTGTGTAATTGTTCGATATTCAAAATCACCGTTTTCAAGCACTGTGATTTCTTCCAATTCGACAGTGGCTTGTTTTGCTTCTTGTGAGCAAAGAATTGCCTCATATGCTCCACGGGCGATATCGTAACTGTCGAATGTGACCAAGCGTTCAAAACCCGAGGTGTTGCTATATTTGATGTTGATCCCATAAGCTGTTGTTAGTTCCATTTTCAGTTCCTCCTTTATTTTTAAACATATAATTCTATGTTGTCTAAATAATCTTTTGCTGCCTCATAAGCAGCATTGGGATTATCAAAAGCTTGGCTTAGGCCAAACTTGGTTTTGTAAACATATTGAGCGCCTTTTGCTTCAATTTGTACTTTTACTGTATCGCCAAAGCGCTCTTTAAGTTTTTGATTCAAAACTTCAACAATATCCATATTATCCTCCTGTTGTGGTTAGGGCATATCGGGTGTCCATTGGACAAGCAAGAGGCAATCAAGTCCGCCGATATCTTCGACCAATTCCTCGATTGTCGCGCGAATGTCCGAAGCCAACTCATCGACGAACAAATCGTCTGTCGAAATATCGAGCAGTTTCATGCTGCCACCGCCGTAGTAGTCGAAAATCAGCTGACGATTCACACTGTTAAATCCAACCTCTCCGAGCTCTTTGACGCCGAACCAAGGCGACGCCTTCAAGAGGGCATCTTTGTTGAGGCTGTTAATAGCGTTTTGAAAGTCGCTCGGTAGCAAATCGGATATTGCAAAGTCGGCCAAGAATGTGGGCTTACCTGCTTTGGGACTTCGACTAAAGCTCGCCGCCAATTCAGCGGCGAAGCTGTCAATAGTCATAAGACTATAGTTGATATTTTTGTTTTTAAATGAGTAGTTCATGATTACCTCCTTAATTGTCGTAATATTCGTCATACTTTTGACGATATTCTTCGAAATCTTTTTCGTCCATACAGAATGTATCGACGATTTCTCGTTCTGTCATTCCACAATTTCGGCACCATTCATAAAGTTTGAAGCCGTCATACATTTCGCTTGCCCATACGAGCATTGTGCTGAAAAGCTGAAGTTGTCTTTCAATTGTCATAGTTGATTGCCTCCTTTATTCTTCTTCTGGTTCGCACCAGTCTGGATACGTTTCTTCCATCTCTTTGTCGGAGAGTTCCTTGCAACCTTCTTTTGTAATCGTTCCCGCGAACCACATCCCTGGTTCAAAATACTCACACTCGATTTCAAGTTGCGGATTATCCTCGATGAGTTTCGCAATGACGGGAATTGAAGGACTCCATGCGGTTTCGAAGAAGATTTTGATAGAATCCTCATTCTGTTCGATACTCACTACTGCAGCGTTCCATTTGCACCCCCAATAGTGGCAATTCCAATCATACCAATTGAACCAATTTCTGGGTTGTGTTGGGTCCCAAAGAAGGCAGTGTTTGCTTGCTTCTTCTTCATTATGAAGAATGTAGTCTTCAGGACATTCCTCTATAGTTTGTGGAGAAGGAATGATATTTTCAAAAGAAAAGTTCCCATTTGGAAGATACCTTTTGTTGAAGTCGACGATTTGCTCTTTTGTTCCTTTGATTGATAGTGTGTTTTCGCACCAATTCGGCATAGTTGTTTACCTCCTTAACAAATACCGTTTTCTCTGAACTCTTTCAAGAGTCCGTATCTTTTGCCGAGAGCTTCGAAGTGATTCCCCCAAGCGGCAAGTTCTGCCCAACTGTAGTTGCTCTTCTCGAAATTGCATTGCCATTCGATGGCTTGTTCTCTTGCTTCTTCTTTGCGTTGTTGATAAGCTTTAACCATTTTTGTTTTCTCCTTTTTATTTTATTAAACCCCCGATGGTTGGTCGGGGGTTTGTTGATTGATTAAAGATTTGCGAGCTTCTTATCGAGCGCAACTTTATTGAGCTCTGCAAGATGTTCGAGCAATTCGGGTGACACCGTCAACTCATCATCGTGAGTGTTGATTTTATGCAACTCGGTTTTCTCTGCGTCGGTTAGCTCTTTCCCGTAAGAATCTTCGATGATATCGATGAGTTCACCGTAGACGTCAGCCGAGTGTGAATACCCGTAGCCGTGCGTTGCTTTGCCGTAATAGACAATGATACCATTCGTATTTACGAGAACGTTCATCTCTCTGATACGACCACGACGCTGGTGATCGATGTCGGTGACGATAAAGTACGGTTGGATGAACGCACGTTCACCTTTTTTGCTGTCGATTGTGATGAAAAAATAGTCAGGTTTGCCGTTTTTGTAAATAGAATTAAATTCCATAAATTGTTATCTCCTTTTTATTTATTATTTTCGATTGTGTAATAGAAACCTTCTACGCAGAAGCCAGTTAAATCGGAAAGAGCATCAGCAATTTCCTCATCCAAATCATCGTCTTCTTCGTAATCCTCAATATCAACATAACAACATTGAGGCAAGGCTTTTGCTATTTTCTTGTTGCCATCTGTGTCCCATATTATGCCGCTGCATTTAACACGAATGGTTTTTCCTGAACTTTGTATCATTTAGACGCCTCCTTATAATTTTTTCAATTCGTCTATTTTAGCCCTATTTACTTCGAGCGAGCCGCCCATATCGTATTCATCATCAGGATCTCCGTCGTCGGGATTGATGTCAATACCATATTTCGTCGCGAATTCTTCGATTTCGTCTATTGAATATCCATAAGCGTTTATTGTGGATACGAAGATGTAGAAATCGTCGAAATCCTCATCCTCGAATTTGGCTTCTTCTTCGTAAGTATTAATGATGATGCATTTAATGTTTCTTTCTGCTATTTTGCTTAACATATCTTTGGTCTCCTTTTGATTTATTGAATTTCGTAGAACTTCGGCATTCCGCCAAGTTCGTAGTTGTAGATTGTGTCATCTGTGACGTCGTCGAAATCGACGTCAACGTAATCGCCCGAATCAAGGACAATTTGCTCGTCATGGTAAGCATCGCTTACTTTTTGAATTGCTTCGTATTTATCCTCTGCGCGGACTTCGACGGTTTTCTTTAGAGTTTCTGTAACCGAAATGTAGAAGGTCTTAAGAGGTTTGGAAGAGATGATTAAACCATCATCTCTTATTTCCAAATCTTTAAGTCTCTCATATTCTTCGAGGAAGTATTCGGCCAATTTGTCGTAGTCTTCATCTTCTGATATGGAAACTGTAGTATCGACAACATCACCGTTTTCGTAATACGGCGCATTGATATAGTCGAGATCGGTTCTCATGTCGTCCGAAGTCCAGACTTTGATTGCTGCATTGATGGCGAATGTCAAATCGTCGATTGCTTGAATCAGGCTTTCGTCGGGTTCGGCTTCGTAACCTCCCGACCATCCAACACACACGGCGAGGTGGTCGTCGAGTTTGTAGGTGCTGCAGCCCTCTTGATGATCAATTAACCAATTGACGCTGTCTTTGAGCCATTGGCTCAGTTGTTTCGTTTGCATTTCTTTAAGCATTTTATACCTCCAATTCGGCAAGTTCAATTTGCCAATATTCGTTTATTGTGTCTATTACTGTTTCTTCTTTGAATCCTGCAAACAACCGATAAACGTTCACCGTCTTCCAGTTGTCGGGTTCGGCTTCTTCATCGTAATCATCTGTAAAAGCCCATTCGAGAGCCTGGTAAGCCCAAGCTCTCAATGAACCATAACGATAAAACGCGAAGTCGTCGCCTTGAAGGTCTTCTGTGTTGACATAAATTTTGTCTGTCGGCAATTTTTCAATTGCTTCAACTGATTTTGGGAAGATATCTTTGAATCTGTTGTAATCCTCCTCGTGTGACAAATCCATGTCGGTATACTCGTCAAGAGACGAAATTTGTTGTCTCTCTTTGAGTTCTGCTAATGTGATTGTTTCCATCTTTGCCTCCTTTATTCGAGCACTTCCATTTTTCTGTAGTACACGTCGTAGTGCCAATTGTTATAATTACCAGCCTCATAAAACGAAAACGATTCGCCGTTGTTGCCTCCGACAAATTCATCACAACTGTATTCGTCCTCGTACTCTTCTTCATTAAAGTTTCCTTCTTCGTCGAAGCATTCGGGGCGATCTTCGGTTTTGAAGTTTTTGACAAGTTCATCGTAAACCGCTTTCGCATCTTCGAGAGACGCGTACACACTACTGTTTTGTTCGGTGTCACCGTCGTAGGTTCCATCAATAACTAACAAATAGACGTATTTTTGTTCCATGATTTGTTTCTCCTTTTTATTTGAAATTGCCCGTAACGTCGATAGCTCATCGTGTTTGGTTTAGAATTTATACTGTTTGATGGCATCTTTCCAACAGCTGCTGTCGCAACCGTAGCACGCTTCAATCGAATAATCTCTTCGTGCCCCATCTGGTTTGGCGTCGCAGATGAGTTTGATTGGGATTTCGACATCCTTTTCAAGTTGGATACCCCAGCAGCTACCACCGCCATTCCAACTATCGTAAAGAAGACACTCAACGTCTTTGCTGACGACGATTGAGCCGCAGTCTTTACGATCTTCGGGTTCCCAATGATACCCGTCTTCGTCTCTCTTATTGATGATTTCTTGAAGCTCTATAAGCTTACCAAGAGTCATCTTTACAGGGAAGAAAAGGGCTGGCAACGGCACACAGCAGTTGATGAGTTCGTCGTACACGGTCTCCAAGAAACCATGACGCTCAAGGCTGTCCTCGAGTGTGTTCAACGCATGTTGAAGTTGTTTTTTTGAGTAGCCTTGAGTTTTTGCCAACCACACCAACGATGCGCGATCGTCAATTTCTTCTCCCTCACGACCGTTGTAATGCGGATAAATCGCATTCAGCGTGAAGTCGTAGTTTGCATCGCCCGTGTCGATACGAATGTCGACGTTGACTTCTTGTTCCAAATACTCATCGGTCGGATATTTGAAATACCACATCGATTCGAGTTCTTCGCGAATTTTGTCATCGTCCCATGACTGACGGGTGAGAGTTTTCTTGAACTCTGTAATGAGTTCCATTTCGTGCTCCCATGCGGCGTCATCCCACCATTCGAAGCATTTTTCTTCGAGTTTCTCCATCGGATATTTTGAATCCAAAATGTCACCGATGGTTTTGTCGTCGATGATGTCGTCATAACTACGATACGCCTCGTCGTAGTAGCATTGGCACTTTTCGTCCCAGGCCCATGAACTATATCTCTTATCGAGAAATTCTTTAAGCTTCTGTTGCAAAATTGTTTGTTTCATACAAACCTCCTTAATTTTCTGCCCATATAAGAGCATATTGATTTTTTGTTTTGATGAAGGCAATGCCTTCGGTGCATCTGAACACCTCTTGAAGGCGTTCGGGCGACATCGCTCGTAGTCGAGCAACGTCTTCTTCCGAGTACGCATCACTTGCCGCGTAATCATCGATTAGGTCATAAACCGTATCTCCGATTACGTATGGGAGACCGAACTCGTCGAGCACTTGTTCAAGTGTCTCCACTGTTTCGAGCGGATCGACGACAAAAGCGTCGATCCACTCTTGAGGAGTAACGCCGTCAATTTCAGCGTTATTCCTTATGGTTTCACCATCACAATATGTGATGTTTTTGTTGTTGATGTCTATATCGACATTATAATCTCTGTCGACATAGATTTCAACATTGAAACCTTTCTTTGCAATTTTAATCATTTTCATTTGGTTCCTCCTTTTCGGGGATACAATAGCCATATCCCCAATCCGCGATTTCGCTTTCGGTCATTTGGATTTGGCCGACAAGTGTTTGATAAAGCTCTTCGTTGGAGTCCGTATTCCAATCGACGTACTCGAGCAATTTCTTGATGAGTGAATTCTTTTTGTAAGAAAACTTTGCGTCAATCAACGCTTCGAGAGCGTCGTC
>ULSH01032540.1_pt1 | contig 11723 bp, 15 predicted proteins | sample 1956151 | NCBI WGS metagenome assembly ULSH01 (sample SAMEA4835702, study PRJEB28245) | human gut metagenome | biome: gut microbiome; material: fecal sample | place: Denmark | collected 2008 | reverse complement strand
GAACAACAACTGCGTAACAACCACTTTGAATGCGATTCAAGCTAAAACGCCAATAAAATCTTCCGTGAGTTTTTCCCTAAGGGCACTGATTTCAGAAAGATATCACAGCAGGAGTTGAACAAGGTTCAGTATCTGATAAACGATAGGCCTAAGAAAAAATTAGGCTTTTCTACTCCAAAAATTGAGTTCTACAATATGATTCATTAATTTTGCACTTGCCACTTGACTCTACATGTGTTTTTTTTGTGAGAGGGTGTTTGGCGGAGTGGAATAAAATGCCTACCTTTGCGAGGCCGTAACGAAAGGGACGGCAGTACATTGATATACGCTCGAATGGTGGAATGGTAGACACGAGGGACTTAAAATCCCTTGGCCATTACCGGCTGTGTGGGTTCGAGTCCCACTTCGAGCACACATCCATCATCCCCAACTCGAAACGTGTCGCGAGACACCTTCGGTATGGTCGCCGACACCACACATCCCACCCACGTCGGCGACCTTTTTTGTTTGCGGATGTACCGCGGCGTGCTTCGGCCGATGCGGTGCGTTAGATAGGGGTATTTCGGCTTGACCCGGTATTTCTCGGGTGCTTTTTTTGAAATGTAAACAAACGCTACGATACAATGAAACAGAAATATACATACACACCGCACGGCACATGTTCGCGTAATATCGAGTTCTCTATCGAGGATGGGCGTATACATGACTTGCAATTTACAGGCGGCTGCATGGGCAATCTCAGCGGCTTGTCTTCTTTGATAGAAGGCATGGACGCACGCGAAGTCTCGCGTCGCCTTCATGGCATCCAATGCGGAGTCAAGGGCACCAGTTGCCCGGATCAATTGTCTCGTGCCATAGACGAGGCGTTAACGTCACAGAAGTAGTCTTCGGCCGGGCTTGCCTTGTGCTTTGGTGATACCCGATTGCGGTTAAGACTACTCGAGTATTCTGTTCGCACCATATGGTGGCGTCGCATGAGTAATATAATCCGGAAAAATCGGGCTTGTATTGTGCAAATGCTCGAAAATGTGTATATTTGCGGTGATAAAGACGTGCCTAATGCGTTGTACATAAATACATAATCAAAGCAAATATGTCATTTTGGAGTTTTTTTAGAGATTTAATCATCTTTGACTGGCTGTTTGGAGACCACCGCTGCCACCACAATGACAATAGTGTGATCCCTCCCATAGGAGGTTACCATAATAGCATGGATGATGGTTTCCCGTGGCATTCCACGCACCATGACAGTTTGATGGACGATCATGACGACTACGGCGGCATAGGTGGCTATGACAGCTTCGAATCTTCGTCGAGTGATTTCTTTGACGATGATGATTATTGATGCTGTGTACGCGCCGATACATCTCGCCCGTAGGCGAATTGATGCTTGGCATCGATAGCATTACCGGGGCTTTGTGCCTATGCGACTGGATAGATAACAGGCATTACGATTGGAATATGCGCAAACTTATTGCGACAGTCGGACCGATTGTCGCGGATCGGGAATCATCGGCCATGACCGAAGTAGTGTCTCAGTTGGACCAATATTTTGCATCGAAGCGTATGGCTTTCGATTTGAGGCTTGGCGCCGTGGGGACTCCGTTCAGGCATCGTGTCTGGGATGCCTTGACAACGATACCATACGGGATGACGATGTCATATGGCGCTGTGGCGCGAGCTGTAGGATGCCCGCTTGGATTTCAGGCTGTAGCTGCTGCCGTTGGAGCCAATCCAATATCTATCATTGTGCCGTGCCATCGAGTGATAGGCAGCGACGGTTCGCTTACCGGATTTGCCGGCGGTCTTGCGGCCAAAATGAAGCTTCTGGAACTTGAAGCTTCTAATATCAAGCAATAACGAGCAGATTTTCTTTAATAGAGATTAGTCGCGCCTGTCGGCCAAATGGCGGCGAATGGTGGCGGCCGATATATCGCTTTCGAAGCCGCGGCTGACGGCGGCACGGAATATGCGGGTGCGGCCTTCGTAGGTATGTGCTGCGTCATCGCCTATGCGGCGGACGGCGGCGGCGATGACCGCTTCCAAAGCCTCGATATAGGCTCGTTCGTCAATTTCGGTCAGTGCTTCGGCTATGATGTCGCTGTCTATGCGCTTGTAGCGTAGAGCCATAGCTATTTTGATGCGTCCCCAGCGTGCAAAGCGCACCTTGTCGGTTACGAAGGCATGAGCAAAGCGAGCATCGTCAAAGAAACGACGTCGCCGCAGGCTGTCGATGACGGCGTCGGCATCGGCGGAGGCGATTTGCCATGTCCGCAGTTTTGTGCGCAATTCGCTTTCGCAACGCTCGCCGCGGACACACAGCTCCTCGAGGCGTGCCAGAGCTTTTTCCGAAGTGACTATTTTTCGGGACAAAGGCATACGGCATAACGTTTTTTACCCCTGTAATCACGACGGATGTCCACGTCTTCAAAGGCGAGAGAGCGCAGCATCTGTTCCATATCGGTGGCATACAGGGGATTGATTTCAAAATACAGCGAACCGCCGGGGCGTAGCGCTGATTGCGCATAAACGGCGATGGCGCGATAAAAGCGCAACGGGTCATCATCGGGGACAAATAGAGCCGTGCCCGGTTCGTAGTCCAGCACGCGTCGGTCCATATCCGCCTTCTCGGCGACGGTGACGTACGGCGGATTGCTGACGATGATGTCGTAGAGTGGCGCTGCCGGCATCGGAAGGTGTAAGGCATCCAATCGGATACACTTGACATTGGATGTGCCGAGGGCTGAGGCATTGTACGAGGCCACGGCGAGCGCTTCGGAGCTGATGTCGGCGGCCGTTACGGCACAATAGGGCAGGGCGCGTGCCAAGGCGATGGCGATACATCCGCTTCCGGTGCCGATGTCAATGATTTGCAGGTCTTTGGCTCCGGAATACTCGTCCGTGATAATGTCCACCAGCCCGGCAGTCTCGGGGCGCGGTATCAGGGTGTGCGGCGTCACGCGCAGGCGCATACCCATAAACACGGCCTCGCCCAAGACATATTGCAGCGGCTCGCCGTCGGCCACACGCCCGACTATGGCACTGATGCGCGCCACCGTGGCGTCTTCGAGTAAGCGTCCCGGATCGATAATGGCGGCAGTGCGCGACACTCCGGCGGCATCTTCGAGTATGATGCGAGCCATGGCTTCCGCCTCGTCTTTGCCAACGTGCGGCGTCAGGCTGCGGACAATGCCTTCGCGTATTTCCTTGACGGTATTCATACGGCAAATATAACGATTTTTGTTCATATCGCAGGTGGGCCGGCCCTATTGTTGGTGCCGTATTACCGTCTCGAGCAGCGGATGCTATTTCACCAAGAAGTCATAAAAAGGTGTGTAGTAGAAGTTGTTAGGCTGTAAGTGCAATATGTCGCTTTTGAAGTCGATAAGCATGTTGAACCGCTTCAAGAAATTGTTGCCGATCATTCCATCGATGTCCTCCTTGCTTTGCATCCCGGCGGTAAGTGTCGAGAATGCTCCTGCGACCTTCGGCATTATGAACGGGCCGACGATAACTTCGTCAAAAAACACGTTCTTCAGCTCTCCGCTTCCGCCATCCGAGCTTGCTATGTGCGAAATGGCAAAAGGCTTCTGTGTGCCAAGGAGCCGATGCTTGTTTACGAAAGGCGTGTTCAGGTCGATGACGCGGTCCGAGCCGGTGTCTACTTCAAGCGTAAGGTTATGAAGTATTCCGTTAATCCTAACAGGCAGCTTGATGAATGGTACGTTGTATTTGTAGATGAAGGGAATCGATACAGTATGCCTGAGATCGTTAATTTCCAGGGGCTCTTTGGCATAGCAATATATTTTGAAGTCATCGTAATTGATTTCGATGTTGAATGCGGCCAACCCGTTCAGACCGAAAACGCCGTCCCAATACTCGGGTGGATAGGGGATATGCGCACATCCGGCTTTGTCATAGTGGATTGTGCCTATATCGACCGAGTTGTCGTTGCTGTATTCGATGTCGTTTTCGCCGGTAGATCCTAAGTTTTGGGTAGTTTCGCCTTCGTGTATAAATCCCTTGAGCTTAGGTGAATTTGTGTTCAAAACGATTGACGAAGCGCCTGTGTCGACGAGGAAGTTAAGTGAGTCCGAGCCGTTGACAAAGGCGGTGACATATATACGATTATCCTCCGCAATAGAGAAAGGTATTACACCGACCGGTTCGTGGTCGACCATGCGAGCGCTTGCACACGTCACTATCGCGGCTACGTACAGCAGCGTTGCAACTATGCGGTTGACAGATTTCGTCATAAGTGTATGGTTTTGTCGATTTTGATGGCGCAAATGTACGCATAAATGCCCATACGGCAAATAATGTTTAGCGCTGTTAAGATATTTAAAGGCTTTTGTATCGAAAAAATGAGTAACTATGCCGCGTCAATCGGTGACGCATTGGCGCAATATAGCGTAATGCTGATAGCCGGAGAGAATGAGTATAGGCACGCCGGATGCCTGCATACGGAAAATTTACATGGTGCTCTGAGCAACAGAATAAAAAAGAGCGCTTTGTTCCCTTTTTTTGTGGTAAAAAAGTATGAGAGGCGAGACTCCCGTGAGTGAGGTCGCTTTCTGGAACACTTTGCAATGGATAACTTTGTTTTGGTATGATTGTGCTGCGATTGATGTCGCGGCACGGTTTGCCCTATTGTTTTATATAACACTTGTGCCATACTTTGGCGGAAGATTTCGGTCATGCCGAGTATGCCGCGGTGTCTGTTTCCTCCGATTGGCACGGTTCCATGCCGAACGGATGGCTGCAAGTCAGCATTTGATGCTTGCGCTCAAGGAGTGTTATGGCTATCTGGCTCTTGTAGGTGTAGCCCTTACGGCGCTGGCTCTTGCATGGCGATATAGGACGGTTTTGCGGCGCTTTGTTCCACGCGTCGTTGCGGTGGCACGATGGGTGCGCAGCCCTCACCGCATGCCTGATCCGATGTTGTCCGGCTCCAAGTAACGGGTCAATGGATACGTTGCGTTTTAAGGGTTTGTCTGTTTCGGCAATAGTATGTATCTTTGCAGTGAAGAGCTGCGACGTTTTGTCATTTTAACGTGGTATTTCGTCCTTTATGCGTGCCGATGCTTGACATGCGGCCGCGGTTTATACTACCTTTGCAGTGTGCGTGTGCGAAATGATACGCCACAGACAAGACAATGCCTATATACAACCGTATAAAACGTTTAGCAAGATGAACAACGATACATCCTCCTTCAAAGAGAATTTGGCAACGGGTAACGTTGCCGCTACGGACAGCGTGTCCGCCGCCCCCGGAATGATGGACGGAGCTGACACCCGAGACAATATTGCCGAGGCTGTTGATCCGGCTTATGTGGTCTCTGAAAATGATCCTGTATTGTCGGCGGATACGACCGAAGATGCAATGCGTGCCGCCGAAGCCTCCGAGATTGAAAGACAAGCCGCAGCGGCTACTGCTGAGACAGAATCCGGATTGCCGCCTATAGCGACAGGGGTTAACGATAATATGTCGTTTTCGCAAGCTTTTGCTGCGGCGCGTGCCGAAGTAGGTGCCGGTGGCGCCTTCGAGTGGCACGGTCGGGTTTACGGGACCTATTACAAGAACGAATGGGACGGAATGAGCGCTCAGGAAAGACACGATTTTGAGATCGCAGCCATACGAGGCAGTCATAACGAGGCCTCTGCCAATACCGGAGCAGCCCATGCCGACCACTCCGTCGTGGACGAAACCACGGATAAGTATACGCACGACGGTCAAAGCGAAAATGTGCAGCACGATATGGTGCAGGTAGACACAGTAGACGATGACGATGTACGCATACTCGGTCTTGAATCCGTACATGGCGAGGACGGCAGCCAAATCAATATCGCAGCAATTGACATCAACGGCGAGCATGCAATGCTTGTGGACATAGACAATGATCAGGTGATGGATGTTCTTGTGCACGATGACAATGGCGACGGCCAAATATCCGAGGACGAGATGCACAACATCTCCGAATACAATATCACCGTTGGCGATATACAAGGCAGCGTGCAGAGCCAAGGCGCTACGGTCACAGCCGACCAATATGCCTCCAATGATATCGCCCAAGCCAATCCTTCGATTGGTTATGATCAGGACTTCTCCAACAACGACATGGATATGTCCGACTTTGATAACAACGCCGATGTTTCCGACTTTGTATAACAGTATTATACACACCCCAAGACAGTGACGCCAGACCCGACAAAAGCATATGTGCGCTGTCCCAATAAGGATTGCGCCAAGGTGCTGTCCTTTAAGGTTTTTCCGAATTACAAGGACGCACCCATAGAGTGTCCGCACTGCCATACGCGAGGCAAGGTACGCGACTTCATCGAATTGCGTCCGCGTGTACTTGCCGACTCGACACGACAGCCGGTGCAAGCGCCTTTGCAGTCGCCATCGTTGCCGCCGCAGTCACAGAAGCCTTCGGCTCAGGCTACTATGCGTTTGCACGAGCAGCACGAGGCCGTTGTTACGCTCGAAAATGTTGACACCGGCGAGAGCCATAATCTCCTGCCCGGCGACAATACTGTGGGTCGCCGCACCGCTACGCCACGTGCCCAAATTCTGTTTGACGATCCTGAGCATTACATGAGCCGATGCCAAGTGGTAATTACCGTGCGCAGTGTGGCTGCCGGTACGGAGGTGCTGTTGCGTGATGCCGGTAGCGCCAACGGCACTTTTGTCAACGAGGTGCGCCTGCCCGAAGGGACGATGGTGCGACTTACCGACGGCGACACTTTTGTGATGGGCAAGCACCTATATCGCCTTACTATAAGCCGTCAGCCGATGCACGAGCGACGAGCATCCGATACCATACTATTACATTAACGTATTGATACGCAATGTTTGATGACGATGATGCACTTCCCGAAGGTACGACGTTGCACGGCGCCGACAACCATGTATACACCATAAGGAGCGTACTCGGGACAGGTGGATTCGGCATAACGTATGCGGCAGATGATGTAGATGGTAATATCTTTGCTGTCAAGGAGATGTTCCCCTCGGATCTCTGTCGCCGCGATTCTGCCACCGGGATGCTCATTGTGGACGACCTGTCCAATATAGATATGGTGGCAAAATTGCGCGAACGCTTTATCAGCGAGAGTAATAATATCGCACGATGCCATCACCCTTCCATCGTACGCGTGTATGACACTTTCCGCGCCAATGGCACGGCGTATATGGTAATGGAACGGGTAAGCGGACGAAATCTCAAAGAAATTGTACGGCGTCATGTCTTGGACTATGCCGCCACGGTGGATGTCCTTAGCCAAATGTCCTCGGCATTGTCGTACTTGCATAGTCACGGCATAGTACATTTGGACGTCAAACCGGATAATATAATATTAGGAAACGATGGGCGTATTGTGCTGATAGACTTCGGATTGTCGCGCAGTGTCGGGCCATCGGGATTGGTCTCGGACAACGACCGGACGGTGGCAGCCGTCAGCCACGGATATGCCGCTCCGGAGCAGTATACGAGTGCGCGCGGTGCCGAACCGGGCGTACGCAGCGATGTGTATTCGCTGGCGGCCACGGCGGTTAAGATGCTCACGGGCAACACCCCGCCGCGCCCCGAGCAGATATTTGACCATCCCGAAAGTATCAGCGTGCCGACCATCCCACCGTATGCCAATGCGGCCATAGCGCGTGCTATGGCTTACGATATGACGCGCCGCACACCTTCTGTCGCCGAATTCTTCGCATCGTTCAGCGATGCCGAGCATACGTCAATTATTCCGCAACCTCGGCGCAGGCATAGTGTATGGGCCGTTTTGGCTAATATTCTGTTGCTGTGTATATTGGCCGTTGTCGCACTTTGCGCCATCGACGACAAGCGGCTGTATTCCATGGCTTATTATGTGGACAAGCAGGCCGTCGTGGCATACGCCGTTCCAACGGTCGTGTCCCTGGCGGCTTTGTGTATGCGTCGCGGTGTAGCCAAGGGATTATCCGTGCTGCTGGCCCTGCTGTCGCTGTCGTACCTATTATTGCAATAGTCGCTTATGAAGCATTTGTCCAATATATACGATATACGCCGCTATGGCAAGATTGCGTTCTTGCTGACAGCCGCCATTGTCGTGGCGCTGTTCTTGTATGTGTCCAATAATCTTGTCAAGGACCTTGCCGTGCAAGAGCGGCAGCGTATGGAGATTTGGGCCGATGCAACCAAGGAAATTATTAACCAGTTCAGCGCCGTCGAGCAGATGACGGCTCAGGATGAAGACGGCTCCGGCTCTCCGGCGCCGCCGATGATAGATATCGACTTCCTGTTGCGTATAATCGAAAGCAATACGACCATTCCGGTGCTGCTGACCGATGACGCCGGCAATATACTCAACCACCGCAACTTCGACCTGCCCGAACCGGTAGATACGCTCAATCCGTTGGCCCTGTCGCCGCGCAATGCCGAGTATCTGCACGGACGGCTTGAGGCACTGTCGCACGGCCCGAACGTCATAGATATAGCCATCGCGCCGGGCGAAAATCAGCATCTGTATTACGAAGACTCTACACTGCTCAAGCGCTTAAGCTACTATCCGTATATTCAGGTGGTGGTGATGATAATATTCCTGCTGATAGTATATTATGCGGTGCTTTCGATCAAAAAAGCCGAGCAAAATAAGGTGTGGGTGGGCCTTTCGAAGGAAACAGCTCACCAACTGGGCACGCCCATTTCGTCGCTGATGGCATGGATGGAGCTGCTGCCCGAGATGGGCGTGGATGCCGATACTGTAGGCGAGATGGACAAGGATGTTAAACGTCTGGAAACAATAGCGTCGCGTTTCGGCAAGATTGGCTCGGAACCGAAAATGGAACCTGCCGATGCCGCCGACATTGTGCGCAGCGCTGTGTCCTATATGGCGACGCGTGTCAGCGGACGTATCAGCCTTACGGCCGAATATGCCCCGGTGTCCATGCCCGTCAGCGCGTGCGCACCGTTGCTCGAATGGGTTATGGAAAACTTGATTAAGAATGCCGTAGACGCTATGGACGGACATGGGGCAATCAGCGTTGCTTGCCGACCCGGAGACCATGGCGATGTAGTGGTGGACGTGGCCGATACGGGTCGCGGCATCCCACGCAAAAATTTCAAGACTGTTTTCAATCCGGGATATACTACCAAGCGCCGCGGCTGGGGACTGGGACTTGCGCTGGCCAAGCGCATCATCGAGCAATACCACCACGGACGCATATATGTGAGCGCTTCCACTCCCGGAGTGGGCACAACCTTCTCCATACGCCTGCCGCGTACCGGCAAACCGGAACAATAATCACAAAAAATTATAATTATTACTATGAATCTTAAGAAATTGCTTTTTAGCGCTTCGGCTATCATTTTCAGCATCTCCGCCGCTTTTGGCTGGGGGCAAAAAGGCCACGATGTGACCGCGTATATCGCCGAACAGCATCTGACGCCCACAACGACCGCCGCCATCAACGATATTCTCAACGGCAGGTCCATCGTTTATTGGGCTAACTGGCTGGACAACGCCAGCCATACGCAGCCGTATGCATATACCAAGACTTGGCATTATAAGAATATCGATGAGGGTGTGCGCTATGAAGAAGCTCCGGCCAATCCCTCCGGCGATGCCGTTACTGCAATACGCGGCCAAATCGAGAGCCTTACCGGCGTCACTAAGTGCCCCGATCCGGCTTTGGCGCTCAAGATATTGGTGCATGTGGTGGGCGATCTGCATCAGCCCTTGCATTTGGGACATGCCACCGACCTCGGCGGCAACCGTATTACGATCAAGTACTTCGGCCGCGACAACAAGTTGCATTCCATTTGGGATAATGCCTTGGTAGACGGCGCTCACAAATGGAGCTACACCGAGTGGCAGCAGCAACTCGACCGCCTGTCCGCCGACGAGCAAGCCGCTGTCATTGCCGGTACTCTCGACGACTGGGCCAAGCAGACAATGGCTTATGCTGCTGATATTTACAAAAAATATCCCGAAGGCACCAAGCTCTCCTACAATGATGTCGCATGGGCCGCTCCCATCATCGAAGAACAGTTGCTGCGCGGCGGCCTCCGCCTTGCTCATATCCTCAACATGATCTTCGACCCTGCCTACGCCGCCACCCACACCATGCCCTTCCCCACCGCCAAGTAAACACATTATCCCCCACATACACGAACGCGCCCCGGCTTCCACCAAAAGCCGGGGCGCGTCCACATTACTTCTCCTTGTCCATATCCTCTATAGCCGAGATATGCTTGAAGTCTTTCCACATCCAGTCGTCCCTATAACGGTCTATGGATTCTCTTGGAACGATTAATTTGCATATGCTTTTATCTATGCCATTGAAAGTATCACAAGCGCAGTCAGGTGGTTCGATGGCTAAGCATGTAATGGCTGCGAGATTGGAACAGCCGAAGAAAGCTTTCCTGCCAATAGATGTAACATACTTTGGAATTGTGATGGATGTTAGATTAGAACAAAGTGAGAAAGCCCAGCCAGCTATTGTCGTGACGGAGTCAGGAATAATGGTGCTTTTACATCCTGCAATCAATGTGTTAGATGCTCCCTCTATTATAGCATTGCATTGGCCGTTTGAATTATATGTGGTGTTGTTGTAATCGACGGCTAAAGTGGCTAGTTTGGTGCAACCAGAGAAAACGCTACTGCCTATTGTCCTAATGGAATTTGGAATAGTTATGTGTGTCAGTTCTGAGCAACGGAAGAAAGCTCCTGTTTCGATTCTTGTAATGGAGTTTGGTATGAAGGTGCTTTTACAGCCGCTAATCAACGTGTTCGTTGACGTTTCTATTATAGCGTTACAGTCGCCTCTCGAGTCATATTTTTTGTTGTCTTGGTCAACAATTAGGCGTGTCAACTTTGGACAGTGTGAAAAAATATTACCACTAATTGCTGTGACGGAGTATGGGATGAAGGCTGATTCTATTTCGGAACAACCAGCGAATGCTCCCTTGCCAATCGTAATGACAGAGCTTGGAATTGAAACTGATGACAATTTAGAACAGCCTAAAAAGGCCCTGTCGCCGATTGCAGTGATTGAATTGGGAATTGTCACGGATGTTAGCTTTGTACATCCGCAAAAAGCACTATTGCCTATTGAAGCAATGGAATTTGGAACGACAGTGTTTTGGCATCCGATAATTAATTTGCTGGATGAAGATTCTACTATTGCATTGCAGTTGTCTCTTGAGTCATACTTTCTATTGTTTGGTGAAACTACTAGGGATGTCAGTCCTGAACAATAAGAGAACGCTCTCTCGCTAATTTCCCTAACGGAATCTGGGATTGTGATGGATGTCAACTTGTCGCAGTGTGAAAAAGCCCCACTGTAGATTGTTGTAACGGAATTTGGTATTACGATTGATGTCAACCCTGAACAGTTGTGGAAAGCGCTAATGCCAATTTCCGTAACGGAATTTGGTATTGTGACAGATGTTAATCCTGAACAATCACAGAATGCTTCTTCTCCGATTGTCTTAACAGTGCTGGGAATTGTGACAGATGCCAACTTTGAACATCCGAAGAATGCATGATCATTGATTGTTGATATGGGGCCATGAATAATTATAGAAATCAGTTCTGAGCAGTTCGCAAATGCGCTTTCGCCCATCTTTGTAACTGAGTCTGGAATTGTAATTGTTTTCAGCGTAGTGCATCTGTAAAATGCATATTTGCCTATTTCCGTAACGGAGTCTGATATTGCCACAGATGTTAAACAAAAA
>ULSH01071075.1_pt1 | contig 11815 bp, 5 predicted proteins | sample 1956151 | NCBI WGS metagenome assembly ULSH01 (sample SAMEA4835702, study PRJEB28245) | human gut metagenome | biome: gut microbiome; material: fecal sample | place: Denmark | collected 2008 | reverse complement strand
AAAGCCGCTCTCTAAGCTGCGGCACACGGAAATCGCGGCGGACACGCTTTCCGACGTGCTGGCCGACACGGTGCTTCCCGCGGACGAAACGGAAGAAGAAGAAAACGTCGGGGTGCAGGCGGCGCGGACGGGCAGACAGGGTGCGGAATCCGGCGTGCGGCGGATGTCCAAGCAGCGGCAGAAAAAGCAGATTCAGCGGCAGTACGCGGCGGCGCAGACCGGGCGGCAGACGGAAGGGATCGCCGTGCAGGGTGCGGGCGAAGCCGTGTTCACGCCCGTTCAAAGGACGGAGCGGAAAATCGAGGGGTTCATTCGGAAAAATCGGGGAAAGCTGGTCATCCTGCTCCTTGCGGTGATGATGACGTATATGCTCAGCAGCCTGTCCGGGTGTATGCCGATTGCGCAGTCGCTGCTTGAATCGCTGGTCATCGGCACCTATCCCGCCGAGGAAGATGACCTGATTGCCGCCGAACGGGCGTATTGCGAGATGGAGGATGCGCTGCAAGACGAGCTGGACAGGTACGGAGAGATTCATCCCGGCTACGACGAGGTGCAGGTGGAGCAGATGGAAATCTGGCACGACCCGTATGTGCTGCTGGCGCTGATCAGCGCGCGTATTGGCGGGGAGTGGACGGTGGACACGGCGATGCCGACAGTGGAGCTTCTTTTTGAGCAGCAGTATAAGCTGACAACCGCGGTCGAAAAGGAAACGCGCTGCCGCACGGAATGGAAGAAGGAATACGAGCAGGTGGAAGACCCCAAAACGGGCGAGATGAAATGGCAGGAGAACTGGGTACAAATCGAAGTGGCATACACCTATACGATCTGCAAGGTGAAGCTGGTCAACAACATGCTCTCTCATCTGCCGTTCATGGTGCTGAGCCGGGAAAAGGTCGGCATGTACGCGCTGTATATGGCGACGCTGGGCAATTATCCGGATTTGTTCGCGGGCAAGCCGCACGCATCGCAGCTCAAAGAGCCGATGGAATACGAAGTCCCGGAAGCATACAAGCAGGCTGACCCCAAGTTTGCCAAGCTCATCGAGGCAGGCGAACGGTATATCGGCTATCCCTACGTCTGGGGCGGCGACAGCCCGGAAACGTCGTTTGACTGTTCGGGCTTCATTTCGTGGATATTCAAAGAGTCGGGTGTGCGGGACGTCGGCAGGCTGGGCGCGACGAGCTTATACGGCGTGTGTACGCCGATTGAGCCGGAAGAAGTCCGTCCGGGCGACCTGATTTTCTTTCAGGGCACGCTGGGCGACGGCGTGGCGGGCAACGACGGTATTACGCACGTCGCGCTGTATGTGGGAGACGGGTACATTTTGAACTGCGGCAATCCGATTTCGTATGCGGATTTGGGCCGCGCCTATTGGCAGGAGCATTTTTATGGATTCGGGAGGATGTACGAATAAAGCATGGCAAAGAAGATGAACTGGCGCGCGGATTTGCAGAAGATTCGCAACAACCGAGAAAAGGCGGACAACGCCGCCAAGCGCGCCGAGGAAAAGGCAAAGAAGCTGGCGCAGCGGCAGGAGGAAGCGGAGAACATGGGCATCCTCTACGTCGTGCGCAGTATGCGGCTGACCCCGGAGGAGCTGGAAGATTTTCTGGCGGGCAAACCGCCGCAGGACAAAGAGGAAGAACAGGAGGAACAGCAGGACGATGAATCTTTTGAAGAATAAGATGGGGATGCGCGTTTTGACGCTGGCGCTCTGCGCGGTGCTGGGCGGATCGGTGCTGGCGGTCAAAGCGGAAAGCGTAGCGGGCGAAACGGTCGTACAGGAAGCTGTGCAGGACGAAAACATGAGCGAAAGCAGGGAAATTGCTCATCCTGCGCAGGAAGCGGAAGAACCCGATGGGCAGACGGAAATGGAGAAAACGACGGAAGAAGCAACGGAAGAACCTGCTATGCAGCCGACCGAACAGCCGAGCGAAGAACCCACGGCAGTGCCGACCGAACAGCCGACGACTGAGCCGACGGAACAGCCGACGACTGAACCCACGGACGAACCGACGGCTGAGCCTACGACAGAGCCGACGCAGCAGCCCACGACCGAACCGACCGCCGAGCCGATGCCGGAGGGCGCGTACAAAATCACGGTTCTGTCCCCGGCAAAGTGGCAGAAGGACAAGGCGACGGCGAAAATCAACATCGTGGATGTGAACGGAACGGGCTGGGCGAACATCCGAATCGTCGTGGCGACGGAAAACGGCTGGCAGACCGTCGTGGACGGCGACGATCAGAGTGCAAGTTATTCGGTGGAGCTGCGGGAAAACGCGACGATCCATGTGTCCATTACCGACCGTGCGGGCAATGTGCAGGCGAAAAGCGAAGCGATTTCCTGCTTTGACAGTACGCTGCCGACTGTCAAGGCGGGCGTGAGCGGCGAGGTGATCTGCATCGAAGCGACCGATTCCACCTCCGGCGTGGCGGCGGTGTACGTCAACGGGCATAAGCTCAAATATAGCGGAACGACGCTGGACGCGAACATCCGGGCATATGCGGACGGCAGGCAGCAGATTGCCATTTACGCCGTCGATCTGGCGGGCAACGTGTCGCAGAAGGTGTATGTGAAAAATCCCTTCTACGGCAGGGACGACAGTGGTTCGAGCGGCAATGACAGCAGGCCTTCCGCGACAAAGAAACCGTCCTCCGGCGGCGCAAAGACCACGCCGAAGCCGACCGCAACGCCGATGCCCACGGACGTGCCGCAGGCGACCATGCAGCCGCAGACGACAGCAGCACCGGATATCGACGCGCTCTATGCGCTGCTGGTACAGCTTGCGGGCGGTGCGGAAATGGGCGAGCCGACCGAGGGCAAGCCCTTTTCGATGGGCGGCAACATGAAAACGGTGGATTTGCTGTATTCCAAGGCGACGAACAAGCAATTCATCACGGTGCAGACGCGCAAGGGCGAAACGTATTACCTCGTGATCGACTACGACAAGCCGCTGGACAAGGACGGCGAGCAGTACGAAACCTATTTCCTCAACCTTGTGGATGACCGCGACCTTTTCGGTGTGGTGAGCAAGGATGAACAGCCCACGCCCGAACCCACGGCAACGCCTACGCCGAAGCCGACCGCCGAACCTAAGCCGGAAGCGGAGAAAACGACCGATTCGACGGCGATGATGGCACTCGTGCTGCTGGCGGTGTTGATTGCAGGCGGCGCTGCGGCGTTCGTCGTGCTGGGGAAGAAGAGAGACGCGCAGCCGCGCTACAACACGGAACTCGATGATGATGACGACGAGGAGGAAATCGGGGAGGATAACGAGGAGGAGTGAGATACTTCACGAACAGCCCGTTCGAGCGGCTGATGATGGAAAAGCCGTGCGGACAGAGCAAAGCGGCGGATGCGGCATGGCGGGAATATGAGGACGACGAAAGGAAGAAACGAAAATGTGCCGAGGGGCGGATGCGCGAGCGTCCGCCTTCTTGCGTTTTAACTGAAAAGAGGGAAAAATGATCGCGTAAAAAAATTACGATTCATACAGATGAAAATGAAAAAATGATACACGAAAAAGAGATGCCTGTGGTATAATAGCTTAAAGAGATCGGGGGAGGTGCCGTTATGCTGCAAAGCTATTGTATTCAGGGCTTCAAGTCAATCAAAAATGCGACAGAAGTGGATTTGAAGAAAACCCAATATCAGACATTGGAGAAAACAAACGTCTGCAATGGAATCTTGAAGGGGTGTATGTTTGTAGGAGCCAATGCTTCCGGCAAAACAAACCTGATTGAACCGCTCCGCTTTTTGCTGATGGCGCTTTTTGCCGTTCGCGAGATGAAGTGGAAGAACTTTTTGTGCCTGTTTTCCGATGCGGATATGTTTGAAAACACATACCGTTTTTGGATTGACAACGCCGAAATTGAGTACACGATTCGATATCAGAACACGGATAAGCTGCTGGTTGAACGACTGGTGCTGGATGGCAAGGTGATGATGGAGCGGACGGGCGCAACGGCTAAATCAAAAATCACGGAAAAGGAAGTCTTTAACGGGATTCCGAACGAAGGGCTTTTCCTGCGCGATTTGTGGTTTAATACTCGGTTCCGCGGACATGAGGTTTTGCAGAAGTGGTTTGATTTTTTGCGTGCATCTCAATATGTCAATATGGAAACGGGGCTGATGATGTCCTTCGGAGAGGATCAGTCGCTCAGAATTGAGAAGTACATCGAAGAACATGGAATTAACGAAATCAATCAGTTCCTTGATGAATGTGGGTTTCCTTTTCATCTGATTCATCATCCTGAAAGAAATGCGGGTGAAACAGGCTTTGGCAATCTGGCGGTGAAACGGGATGGAATCATGCCGGAAATTCCGATGGATATTGAATCCTTGGGCAATAAGATTCTGGTGCAGTTTTTGCCGATGTATTTGAGCGTTATCCGTCATGGCGGTATGCTGATCTGTGATGAATTCAGCAGCGGACTGCATAATGATTTGGAAGAACTTTTGATTCGGTATTTTATGAAACATGCAGAGCAGGCGCAGATTTTTATCGTGTCCCATTCGACCAATCTGCTCAGTTCGAGCCTGTTCAGACCGGATCAGCTCTATGCGGTCAACTTCGATCAGGAGGGAAGCAATATCGTCCGATTCTCTTCGGAACAGCCGAGGACGGCGCAGAACTACGAGAAGATGTATTTGGGTGGTGTGTTCAGTGGAATCCCGCAGTACAAGGATGTTTGAGCTGAAAAAGGGAAAGCGAATCGGTCAGGTTCTGTTTATTGTTGAAGGGGAAAAGACGGAGCCAAACCTGATTTATCGCGTATTCAGCGGGATTTTCGGGTATCAGATGGAGCGAATTTACCGCGATAAGACGTACCGTGTGTTCAGGAAAACAGATGATCCGCTTTCAAGGGTGACGGTCATTAACACAGAAGAATCCAATATCGGGTTTATCCGAAAGGACAACGATTTCCTCAACGAGATGTTCCGATTGCTGATTGAAGACTATGGCTTTGATGTGGATAATGCTGCGATTTATTATCTGTTTGATCGAGACCCGGATTCCAATACGGATAGCGCCTTCATTGAAGAAATGCTGGGCAAGCTGGGGAGCGCCAGAGATGTGAATCCCGATATGATGCGGCAGGGGATGCTCTTGCTGTCGTATCCCTGCATCGAGAGCTTTATAGGCATGAATTTGCTTGACGACAGCTTGGCATATTGCTGGAATAAAGGCGTGCAGAATGGACATCAGCTCAAGCAGGCGTTGAATCAGGATGGAGCGTTGGCGAATAAGATTACGCAGGAAACGCTGATTAAAAGCGTAGAAGCGTTGATTACAGCGCTGAATACGGTGGGCGTAAATACGCAAGCGGATGAATTGCTGAACAGTTTGGATCGGTTTGCAGACAATAATCGAAAGGTGTATGATTGGCAGGAGAAACAGAGAAGGCAAAAGGGCGGCTATGGTCTGCTCAGCCTGATGGCGATTGCGCTGTTGGATTTGGGCTTGATTCAGCGTGTCGAAGATGAATGATATCGGAATCAAGGGAAAGCAGTCTGGACTGGAAACAGGCTGTTTTTTTGTTGGGGAAAATGTGGATAAGCTGTGGACATCCATGTTGAAAACCCGATGAAACCTGTTGATGAATTGGGGATAACTGGCGAAAAGCGGCTTCCCCAAAAAGAAAAATGAAATGGGAACAGAAAGAAATGCAGGAGCAATGAGATGGCAAAACTGGAAAATTATGTGGAGCTTGCCCGGCAGACCATGCGGGAGATCTCCGCCGATGGGGAAAATTGGCACGCTTTTCTGACGACGGCTTCCACCCTGTACAAATATGATTTTTACGACCAGATGATGATCTACGCCCAGCGCCCGGACGCGACCGCCTGCGCGTCGTTTGAGCTGTGGACGAATACCATGCGGCGGTATGTCCGACGCGGCGCAAAAGGCATCGCGCTGCTGGATATGACCGGCGACGTGCCCCGCTACCGCTACGTTTTTGACATATCGGATACCGGCACTCGGCAAAACGCCCGAACGCCTTTTACATGGGCGATTCGCGAAGAAAACAGAGCGCCCATCGCCGCCATGCTGGAAAAAGAATATGAGGTTTCCGCCAATCGTGGGCTTGCGGGACAGCTCGAAGAAATCGCCATGCAGAAAGCGATGGATTACTGGCAGGAGCATCAGGACGAGCTGCGCGACATCGTTGACGGTTCACTCCTCATGGAGTATGATGAACTCAACCTCGAACTGGCTTTCCGCAATACGGCGACGACGGGCGTTCAGTATATGCTCTTCAGCCGCTGCGGATTGGCGGAAGAACATCGGTTCGAGCCGGAAGATTTCACGACCATCCTTGAATGGAACACGCCGCAGGCGTTGACGGCACTCGGAACGGCGGTCAGCGAAATCTCAGAGGAAGTATTGAGAAGTATCGAGCGGGAAGCGCGGAGCGTTGAAAGGAGCAGGCCATATGCTGAATTACAAAACGGTGAACGGTTATCAGATTCCCGACCTGAAAATCCCGGACGAACAGGCGACGCTGGGCAGGTACGGCAGGATGCGCAAGGCGTATCTGAAGGAGTACAGAAAGATGACGTTCAACAGCCTGCTGCTGACGGGCGAACTGACGGCGCATCTGGCGGAGATCGACCGGACGGCGGGCGAGCGGGTGAACCGCATGGTCAGCGAGATGGCGGCGGCGCAGGGCGTGAACGAAGCGCTGAAGGAACGCGACCCGATGGCGTGGGTCGGCGCGATGAACAGCCTGAAAGCGCAGGCAGAGGAAATCGTACTGACCGAGTTGGTGTACGCTTAAATTCGGGGCAGACGAGCCTTTTTGAAACGATAACCGAATATGGCGAGGGAGCGGATGACCGAGCGGTTTCCGCTCCTTCTTTTATATCCAAAGCGCTTGATACGGCGCTGCGGTTCGGCGGCAATGGCGAGGATACCCGCATGGAGCTGGCGTTTGACGCGATGATCGGCAAAACGAACGAGGAAATCGCGCTGCGAATGAAGACCCTTTACCACGACGGCAGCGGCTTTGAATTGGACGGGCGGCGCTTTTCGGTCTGGTTCGACCCAAGCGGAATCCAAATGGCCGCCGGAGATCGTGCGCGGTATGCCAACAATGCGCAGGTCATATCGTGGACGGATGCCGCAAAGCGCGTCGGCGAGCTGATTGAAGCCGGGCAATTCGGCACACAGCTCGAAAACGTGGAAGCTCCCGGAACCATTCGCCGAAAAGTCGCCGAGCGGCTGATCTATATGTACCGCGACAGCGCCGCAAGAGAAAACGGGTATCTCTCCCTGATGACAGATACGCCGCTGATTTTTCCGGATTGCGTCAATCATCTTTCCGAGAAAATGGAGCAGCCCGAATTTCTGCACGGGTTGATCCGGCAGATGGAGGTCTTTGCGGATGCGGTCGCGATGCAGCCCGATCTGATGCGCTTTCGTTTTCTTCTGCCGAAGGACATTCTCCCCCGTCTCAGGGATTTGGCATTGGCGCGGAAGGAGCTGCCAGAAGGCGAGATGCTGCTGCCCGATGTTCGCGGTTTTATGACGCAGGATGAAATCGACGCGGTGCTGACCCAAAATGCTCCGATCGCGGGTGCGGGCAGCCGAATTTACCAGTTCTTTTCAGCACCTCACAGCACCAATGAAAAACTGGAATTTCTGAAAAACGAGTACGGGATAGGCGGGAAAATGCCCGGTGTATCGGGTGAACGCGGGAGTTCGGAAAGCCACGACGCAAAGGGGATTCAGCTCAGGAAAAGCAACTGTCCCGACATGCTGCTGAAATGGAATCAGGTTGCCGAACGGATTGACAGGCTCATTCACGATGGGCATTATCTGAAATCCGACGCGCCAGACCGAATAGAGCCGGAAATCAGCTTTACGCCGGATGTGGAAGCGTATAAAAGGCTGAAGGATGAACATCCCCGGCGGCTGGTCGGCGTAAGAGTGGATGACACCCTTCTCTTTTATGGGGAAGATGCTCAAACTGCCGCACCGCTGATGGACACAAGGCTGTTTGAGCGGGATATCCCCGGCATGGGGACGATATCGGTTACAGGGATTCCCTTCGGACGGTGGAGCGTTGCGGCAAAAGCGTTGACTGAAAACGGACACGGCATCTATTTTGCCGAGCCTGCCGAACAAGGCGGATATGAAGTCGTCAAGGAGCTGGACGGCAGGCGGGATGAGCCGTCCTATCAGGTAGGCGATACGGTCTATCTGGGCAATACGGCGTTCCTCATCGAAGAAATTACAGATACGCACGTAAATTTGCGCGACCCGACGCTGCTTTATCCGATTTCAAGGGTGGAGCGGCGGGACACGTTTGAGCAGATGCTTGCCGAAGATACGCGAAACGATGAACTGTTTTACAAGCAGACGGATGCAATGCCTGCGGAATCTGAGAATTTCGTACTGACAGAGGAAGCGCCGAGTGATCCAGCGACGCAACAACCGCAGGAAGAGATTAGGCTGCACAACCTCGTTATCGACCTGACGGGGCAGGAAACGGAGCGCAAAGAAGCCGAGCCGTACAAAGCGCAGAACTTCCGCATCACGGATGACCATCTGGGCGAAGGCGGCGCAAAGACGAAGTATGCGTTCAACATTGCCGCCATCCAAACGCTCAAGCAGATTGAAGCGGAGGGCAGGCAGGCGCGCCCGGACGAGCAGGAAATCCTCTCCCGATACGTCGGCTGGGGCGGTCTGCCGCAGGCATTTGATGCCGAAAATGCAAGCTGGCAAAAGGAATATCAGCAGCTCAAAAGTCTTTTGACGGATGAGGAATATGCTGCGGCGCGCGGCTCTACCCTGAACGCCCACTATACCAGCCCTACCGTTATCAAGGCAATGTATGACGCTCTGGGCAAAATGGGCTTCCAGTCCGGCAACATATTGGAGCCGTCCTGCGGCGTGGGCAACTTTTTCGGCTGTCTGCCGGAAACGATGCAGGGCAGCAAGCTCTACGGCGTAGAGCTGGACAGCATCACCGGCCGCATTGCGCAGCAGCTTTATCCCGACGCAAAAATTGAGATCAAAGGCTTTGAAAAGACCAGCAGCAAAGACTTTTTTGATGTTGCTGTCGGCAACGTGCCGTTTGGTAATTACAAGGTCGCAGACAGACCGTTTGATAAATACGGTTTTCTGATTCACGATTATTTTTTCGCCAAGACGCTGGAACAGGTGCGTCCGGGCGGCATCATTGCATACATCACCTCAAAAGGCACGATGGACAAGGCTTCCCCCGATGTGCGCCGATATATCGCACAGCGGGCGGAACTGCTGGGTGCGATTCGCCTGCCAAACAACGCTTTCAAAGCCAACGCGGGAACGGAAGTCACATCGGATATTCTCTTTCTTCAAAAAAGGGAACATCCTATCGACATAGAGCCGGATTGGGTGCATCTGGGACAGACGGAGGATGGTATCCCCATCAACAGCTACTTTGCCGAGCATCCCGACATGGTATTGGGCAAGATGGCATGGGATAAGAGCATGTATGGAAACGAAAAGGAAACCACATGCGAACCGATTCCCGGCGCAGACCTCGCGCAGCAGCTCCATGCGGCGGTGCGGAACATCGACGGAGAATACAAAAGGATAGAAATATCCGAAATAGATATAAACGAAGGACGGACGATTCCGGCTGATCCCGATGTGCGCAATTTCTCGTATGCGCTTGTGAACGGTCAGGTTTACTACCGCGAAAATTCGGTGATGACCCGTCCCATACTCAATCAGACGACGCAGGAGCGCGTCAAGGGGATGATTGAGCTACGGGATTGTGTGCGAAAATTGATTGATTTGCAGCTTACGGACGGCAGCGACGCGGAGATCAGGGCACAGCAGGCGGAATTGGGTCGGCTGTATGATGCGTTCAGCGCCGAATACGGGATCATCAACGGCAAAGCCAACGGGCGGGCGTTTGAAGGCGATTCTTCATACTATTTGCTTTGTTCGCTTGAAATACTGGATGAAGACAGGAAGCTCAAACGCAAGGCGGATATTTTCAGCAAACGAACGATCCGGCGGAGGAAACCGGTTACGCAGGTGGATACGGCGAGCGAAGCGCTTGCGGTATCCATTGGAGAGCGGGCGAAGGTTGATCTGCCGTTTATGGCACGGCTGACGGGCAAAGCGGAGGATGAAATCGTTGCGGACTTGCAGGGCGTTATCTTCCTTGACCCGCTGGAACAGACGTGGCAGACGGCGGATGAATATCTGTCCGGCAACGTGCGCGCCAAGCTGCGCGTGGCGCAGACGGCAGCGGAAAGCGACTCGTCCTTTGCCGTCAACGTTGAGGCGCTCCAAGCGGCACAGCCCAAGGATTTGGACGCATCCGAAATCGACGTGCGGCTCGGTACGACATGGGTGGACAAAGCGTACATTCAGCGCTTTATGATCGAGCTGCTGGGAATTCCCTATTACGAACAGCGGCGAATCCACGTGAATTACGCGCCGCAAACGGCGGAGTGGTCGATAGACGGCAAGAGCCTTCTGTCGGAGAACGTGAATAACCATATGAAATACGGCACCAGACGTGCGCCCGCGCTCAAAATTCTGGAAGACACGCTCAACCTGCGGGATACGCGCGTATACGATGTTGTTCAGGATGAAAACGGACGGGAAAAGCGTGAACTGAATCAGAAGGAAACGACGATTGCCCAGCAGAAGCAGCAGGCGATCAAGGACGCTTTTCACGACTGGGTATGGAAAGACCCGACCCGCCGGCATGAGCTGGTGACGCGCTATAACGAGCTGTTCAACTCGACCCGGCCGCGCGAATACGACGGATCGCATATCGTGTTTGACGGGATGAATCCGGAAATTACGCTGCGGGAACATCAGCGTAACGCCATTGCGCATGTACTGTACGGTGGGAATACGCTGCTTGCACACCAGGTTGGCGCGGGCAAGACCTTCGAGATGGTGGCGGCGGCGATGGAAAGCAAACGGCTGGGGCTTTGCCAGAAGTCGATGTTCGTTGTGCCCAATCATCTGACGGAACAATGGGCGAGCGAGTTTTTGAGGCTCTATCCCAGCGCAAACATTTTGGTGACGACCAAAAAAGACTTTGAAAAAGCCAAACGCAAGCAGTTCTGTGCGCGCATCGCGACGGGCGATTATGACGCGGTGATTATCGGGCACAGCCAGTTTGAAAAGATTCCGATTTCGCAGGAACGTCAGGAGCGGCTGCTGCGCGAGCAGATTGACGAGATCGCGGCGGGCATCGAGGAAATGGAGCGGGAGAATGGCGAGCGTTTTACCATCAAGCGCATGGAAGCGACGCGCAAATCGATGGAAGCAAGGCTGGAAAAGTTGAAGGCTGACGAGAAAAAGGATGATGTCGTGACCTTTGAGGAGTTGGGCGTGGACAGGCTCTTTGTGGATGAGGCGCATGCGTTCAAAAACGGCTTTCTGGCGACCAAAATGCGCAATGTGGCGGGAATTGCGACCAGCGAATCTCAAAAATCGACCGATATGTTTTTGAAATGCCGATATATGGATGAATTGACGGGTGGACGCGGCGTCATCTTTGCGACGGGCACGCCCGTGTCCAACAGCATGACCGAGCTGTATACGATGCAGCGCTATCTGCAATATGGAACGCTGGAAAAAATGGGGCTGATTCATTTTGACGCATGGGCTTCTACGTTCGGCGAAACGGTGACGGCGATTGAGCTTGCGCCGGAGGGGACGGGATACCGCGCACGGACGCGCTTTGCGAAGTTCTTCAACCTGCCGGAACTGATGGCGATGTTCAAGGAGGTTGCGGATATTAAAACGGCGGATCAGCTTCATCTGCCTGTGCCGAACGCGCACTATGA
>ULSH01009247.1_pt1 | contig 11822 bp, 16 predicted proteins | sample 1956151 | NCBI WGS metagenome assembly ULSH01 (sample SAMEA4835702, study PRJEB28245) | human gut metagenome | biome: gut microbiome; material: fecal sample | place: Denmark | collected 2008 | reverse complement strand
TCTCTGTCGACTGCTACCACAGACAATGGCATGCCTGTATGTCGATTCCCTGGGTGCCGACCAGGCTCAGCAGCTCATGCAGTCAGAAGGGATGTCTGATGCCGTGCGAGCTTCAGGCGCAGTCTTCAGCTCCCTTACCCTTATAGATGGCGACACGTTCTCAGGACATAACGCACTTAGGCAGGAAGGAACGGCTGGCAGCAAGCTGGCAACTGTCATGTCTATGATACGCAGCACAGACGCCTTCAGTACCTGGCTCAACGCCACGGAACTTGTCGGGTATAACAACTACATCACGCCCAGGAACATACATAAAATATTAAATCCCTTGTATAACATCGTCATATTCCTGTGTGTCGACAACCATAAAACAAGGTACGAAGTGACCAGATGGGCAGTGGATCAGAAATTCCAGAATATCCTGATCATTAACGGCGGCAATAAGAAAACAGCCGGGAATGTCACGGTATTCCAGAATAATGCAGGCAAGCTTCTTGATCCACCTATCTACAAGCTGTATCCTGAAGTGACCGACAAGTTCGATCGTCGCCCTGACGAGATAGACTGCGGCTCAGTGTCGGTAACCAACGACCAGACGGCAGTGACCAACAATATGATAGCCTCCATAATGCTCGCCATGTTCAGCAAGTATGTTCGCACAGGAGGCTTCGATCAGAAAACCAGACATAAAGATGCCAATGGAAACAATATTGTAGTCAGGAAAAACGAAGTCGTAGTTGATTTCGAAACCATGACTATGCAATCGTTCGCACATTCACCGGACACAGACAATACGCCTTTGCAGTCGGTACTCGATGGAGTTCCGGAAGGCGAGACAGAAATCATATAAGAAAGGAAACACAAATGCACAAACTCACAATCAACGGATCCACCTCCACCCAGATCAAACTCGGACGTTACACCACAGTGCTCAATCTCAGGAAGGCCCTGCAGGAAGTAGGGTACAACGTTAAAGGCAAGACGTGCCTTATCAAGCAGACGCACAGCAGCATGCCCGCCAGAGCCAGAGACAACTACGTCATCCAGTACGGAGACGAGATCGAATTTACCAACGTACCTCCCAAGATCGGAGCCAGAAAAGAGCGTGGTTCCGGCACCACTGTCACTGTAGGACGCAACACATTTACGTTCAATGACGGCGTTCTCATCATCTGCAGCCTGTGATTACAACTGATAAACTATAATACGAAAGGAAAATACATATGATCATCATTGCAACTGCAAACAATAACGAAAATCTCAACAACATCAAGATCAGCCTTGACAACAGCATCTCTCTCGGTCAGCTTCTTGACAGAGATGATGTTCGTGCATTCTTCCACAATGCCAGCGAAGAGAGCATTCTGGCAAGTCTTGTTACCATTGACGGACTCGATGCTTATGCTATTACGAATGTGAGCTCTCTGACTGTCGACAATACTATGGAATTGCAGTTCGACATCTACGGCAGAGCACCGGAGACCGCACATACAGCTGCTGTTTCCGCCGGGTTCGTCACAATTACTCAAGGCGGAGGTTTCAACAGCAAGCGTGTGCCTATTGTGTCAGATACGACAAGAGCGGGCGACGTCCTTACACAGGATGTGGCCAATTTCTTCGCCACAACTGTGGATACTCTGCATAATATGCGTATTCTTATCAACGACGTCGAGGCGGAAACAACAGCTGTACTGCACGACGGCGACGCGATTACTCTCATGTCCAGAAAGTGCGGCGACAAGGGGGCATGTGTACCCATTCTTACAATTACGCATACTGACGGATCTGTGACGAGACATGCAGTCCTTGCAGGTTCCAGACTCAAGGAATGTCTCTCCAGGATTGTTCCCGGTGCGGTAGTGATGTCCATCGACGGCACATCAGTACCTACGAACTTCTATGATGCTATTGTAGAAGGCAAGCTGGTTGACAAGGACATGCAAGTGACTGTCAACGATAACAAGAAGTGCACGGTGCATTGCTGCGCCAATGACGGCAGTGATCCGGTCGACATGATCCTGGATGATGGCAGTTCTGTGATGGACCTGCTTACCAAAGTACAGGACAAGTTTGAAAACGCTGAAATCTATGTCTTTGAAGTGGGCGGTGATCAGGTGCCTGAAGCTTTCGCCGATACCATCCTGACTAATACACTTGTCGTTGATGGTATGCATGTAACTTTCAGTTCGCTGCGTGAGATGCCTGTTGTACATGGCTATATGAACATGGAAGATGAAAGCGAAGAAGATGAAGAAGAGGATTCCGAGTATGCGGGTGACGAGCAGGTGCTCGAAGGTCCTGCAGAAGATACTGTAGGCGCCGTAACAGTCGTTCTTCCCGGAGGCTTCAGCACCTCTCAGGTCGCAATCAGGAACAATGTGACGAAGCTTCGTGATGTTGTTCTCAGTGCACGTATTTTGAATATGTCTGCGATGAACGAAAGCCAGGCGCAGACTCTCGTATACACAGTGAACGATGTCGAGAGTAATCTTGATGATACTCTGAGCATCGGCGATGTGATCCGCATGTCTGCCCGTAAAGCAGGCGACAAAGGAAGTACATTGAAAGTTACTGTCAAGCTGATGAATGCCACCGAATTCCGATATGACGTGGAGCCGGGGACAAAGCTCGAGAACTTCCTTATGTCTAATTATCCGGACTCCATTGTACTTGGCATCAATGGTGTCAGGGTAGATCCTGAGTTCTACGTACCTATTCTTGATGGCTTCACCTTGGACAGAGATACTGTGCTGATTGTGAAGGACAGCCCGAAGATGACAGTGCACTGTTACTCCGGACAGGTCGATCCAATCCTCTACTACACATCTTATAAGATGAATCACGACAGTACTGTACAGGACTTACTTAAACTGGTACAGAAGGACTTCGGTAATGAAGACATACGCGTGACGCAGATTGATCTCAAGGACGTGCCGGAAGACTTTATGCAGGTTATCCTGGCAGGCACGTTTATTACAGAACAAATGGTTGTTACTTTCAATGAGCTCAATGGAGCAGGAAAGGCACGCAAGACACTGTAAATCAAGGAGATCAGGCGCCCTGAAATATGGGCGCCTTTACCATGGAAACATACACACCTAAAACATTCACATTTGATATTCCAATAAGGGCAAAGGCAGTACAGAGCACACGCTTTGCCAGAGGCCACTCTTTTGTAGACGCTAAGACGAAGAAATGGAAAAAGGCTGTCGGCGACTGCATCAAGCTGCATGCCCCGGAAGTGCCCAGCGAGCTTCCTTTTGAGGTCGTAGAGGCCGTGTACACATTCAAGCTGCCTCAATCACTGACAAAGAAAGCTCGTGCTCGCATTGAAGGTGCATGGGCCAGAGGAGAAGATGTCGCGTACATCAGTACACCTGACCTTGACTCCAACATCAACAAGGGTCTGTCCGACCTGCTCACCGACATGGGCGTGTGGGCAGATGACAGGCGCATGTGGCGTGTGGCAAAGGACGCTGTCATCAAGAAAGTGTACGGAAAGGTAGACAGCATCCGAATCACAGTCAGAGAGACGCCGTTTGTGCTTCTGAGCAACGGCAAGACAGCGTTGGAACACTTCTATGGACATCCTGGAACTGCGTAAACGGCTGCACGAAATGCTCGACCCATTGTGGCAGACAGGTCAGTACAGACGTGATGACTTGTACCAGGAACTGAGCAGCCTGCTGAAGAAGGATGCACATGTGTCCAGGATGACTGAGCAGGAAATTGCCAAGTGTGCAGAATATCTTGCTGCCAGAACATCTGTAGCGTACCCATGCTACAGATGTATCCACCACATAACAGACATCAATAACATACCAGTGTGCGCTAAGCACATAGAAAGGGGGAATCGCTGTGAGCGGTTCTGCGCTTCAGAAAATTTTCGAACAGGCACTTATAACAGCAACCGAAGCCCAGCACTGGGTTGACAGCGGCCAGAAATGGCAGTACTGCAAGACGTGTATCTATGCAGTGCCCACGCAGGCAAAAGACAGCAAGCCCACAGCTTTTGCGAATAAGAAAATGAACGACAACCTAGCGGCCAATCCTACGCTGTGTTATCCTGAGAACATGGTAACGCAGGTATGTGAGCTGACAGGAGAGTACACAGATTTCATTTTCGGAGGCGGCTTTGTCGTTGCTGCAGGTAAGGGCAGCATAAGGCACGAGCTATTGAACGACCTTCCCATAAGGCATTACAAGTTCATACAGCCGCGTGCATTTGCGTACATGCAGGAGCATGGCGGCATGCTGTGCGTTGTAAAGTCCACAGGCTTTCCCATCATAAGATTGATGGAAGGCGACGAGATGCTGTTCGTACTGCCTGCATATGAGAAAGAAATCGAAGATATCACATTCGAACATGAAGGTCGACAATACAAGTGCATCGGCTGGATCGATGACACAAGAAGTTATGCGAGAATAGAGGAGGTAACAGTGGCTGACTTTTCAAATCTTATCGGGCTTGGCAACAAGCAGGTAGCCAAGGTTCTCGGCGAAACACAGGAAACTTTGCAGGATCAGGGCGTCATCCCGTCTGATTCCGGCAGCAGTGAAATGTCCTTCGCAAAGGATAAGGATGCGATGCTGAAAGTACTCAACAGCATTCCGACAGGCGCAAACAGAGCTCGCAAGAAACCTGTGCAGGAACCAGAGCAACCCAAACAGACAGAGAAAGAAGATCCTGTCAAGGACTTCAAGCAGGTTGAAGCAGGCAAGGTGACAGGCACGATTGTCACTTCAGTGCCCTCCGACTCTGCAACACCTGCCGCACAGGCAGAAGCACCTAAAGCAGAGCCTAAGGCCGAACCTGTTCAGGAAGAAGCGAAGAAGAACACCCGCAGGAAGACACCTAAGGGAAAGTGCGCAGATCTTACAGACATCATTGAACAGGTTGCACAGGATGTGCCTGAAGATATGCCTGTCGAAGATGTGCTTAAGGAAATCAGGCAGCTCAGAGACCTGATGATCGCGGCTTCAAGGCGCTCGGCGAATCTTGCTCTGAAGTATCTCGACAAAGCGTCTGACGCTGAGATCAAGATCACACAGCTCAAGGAATTGCTTAAATGCTGATATCCGATCTGCAGCGGGCGGTGACGCGCAGTGCCTTACAGCGTAACGACTATATGCTGCAAGACATATCTATGCTACCTGAGGTTAACAGTGAAGTCATTGCACCGCGTTCAACAGCGGTACGCTATATGACCAGATATGAGCACATAGACTTTAGTTCTGCCGACGATGGTCCAGGGTGCGTCATGATCCCGCATGAACAATATCTTCGCATAGGTGAAAATGGGCAGTTCACATTGCTTGATCAGCACATACCAGAGAGGCGCTATATTGAGTTCGGCGACAACTGCTTTTTCAGTATGTACAGTGTAACTGAGCATGCCAAGAATGTCGTCATTACCGGTAAAAATGACTGCAGTGTCATAATCAAAGACCGTTTGTGCGATGATTTTCGGCTGGAAGGCGACAGTTATGTATGCAAGATCCTGAGGAAAGATTTAATAATAATAGTAGTGTTGAAAGGAACTCTGACAATGACTATAGATGGGGAATCCTTGATTTTCCCCGAGCATACGAGACACACGTTTTATCCTGGTTTTATAGATACTGGTAAACTTGATGCGGTTAAAGTCCGCATAAATACTGATCTCGGCAATCAGAGAGCTGAAAATAACAGGTTCCGCTATGCCTAATGCTGAACACGAATCAGAGCGGCACAGCAGCAACCGGCAATCCGAGATGCCAAGAGAGCTGTACGACCCATATTACACAGAAGGGGATCCTGAAGAGGCGGACAAGGCCAGAATAAAGAACGAGGATTTGGTGCGCCAGCTTACAGCTGCCAGGTCAGAGTTTTGCGGCATAGGTACGAACAAGGTCAAGAGGCGACTCAATCGGATTGCTGTCAGAGATCCTGATGCTATGTACGTCAGAAAGCTCCTCGAAATAGAGGATGTCAATATACGTGCAAAGCAGTGCAGCAAGTATAAGTACAGGAACAAGATTTACGGCACTAAGGAGTATCTGCTGAAGGAACTTGTGGCATTTTGCATAGAGCACAACTATGTGCACGGCATGCAGGAGACAGATAACTTCAGTACATCCAGAGTGCTGTATTTTGAGCTGCCTGACGGCACTCAAGTCTCTTTTCATTGTAACGAAGCCAGAGCCAAGCCATATAAGGGAGCGTGGGATGGACTTGTGAACTCGACGCTGCCCAAGCTTGAAAAGTACATAAGGCAGCACTACGGAAAGGAACTCGATGTCCACTAACCTTGAGAAAGAAATAGCAAGACTCGATATCAGGCAGCAGCCTGTGGACGGCCTTGAGATTGCTCCAGGCTGTGTGCGCACTTCAGGCGGGTTCGTTATTCGAACACCAAAATCCAAGCTTAAGAAACAGGCGATGAAGCAGCAGACACAAGTGGATGCGAGTATAGCCAAGCCTGCAACACAGTCTGTGCTGCCTGTACCTGAGCCTGCAGCAGCTGTACATGTGCAGCCCGAAAGGCGTCATGTGTACAGAGAGCCCGAGCAGCAGGTGACTTTCACAACGCCTGTAGGAAGCATATCCGGCAAGTACTGGCCTGTCATAGACGCAGGTGACTATGTTGTTCTTGGACTGACCGAGCAGTCGTTCGTTCCGTCTACGTACAAGGAAGCGCCGGATATGAAGCTGCAGCTGAAGGCTGACAAGCTGGATGTCTGTGCTGTGTACACAGGATGCAGGTTCACTGATCCTGATATCGAGAGAGAATACATTGTAATGCTGAAGGTAAACAATGCTTAACAAACAAAGTAACAAAGGAATTCCCTGCACATACTGTGACGAGAAATCGCTGCCGGATACGCAGCCGCCAGTGTGTGCAAAACACAAGGGAATCAAGAAGAAGGCTTCCGAAGCGGTAACGCTTAAGGAACTCGAAAACAAACCCGCAGGTCAATAATGTTGGCATACCTGACGGTCGTAGGCACTCTGCTTATCATATGGATGCTTGCAGCACCTCTGTACTATTGGATCGCTGCAGGCATAGAGTGCAACTCAAGATACGCTTCCGCAAGGGAGCGCAGAGAAGCGGAATATGCATACATGAACGAGCAATTTAAGCTGTTCGAAAATGCTGTCCGCGATGAAGCTGATAAGCGACTGTCAGGTCTTGACCGGGAACAAGACAGCCGCCGCAATGCTTTAATACGTGCCAATAAGGCGCACAAGAATCAGAGCAATAAGGTGTACCAAGGTAAACAGGATAAGGCGTACTCGGATAAGGCGCACAAACAGAAAAAGCATATGCGGCAGCTGCCCAAACCACAGAAACAAGGAAAGGGCAACAATGCTGGTAAAAAGACCAAGTGCAACAATAGTAAACGAGCCGGACATCTTCCGGCAGATGGAATACGCGGGCAGGGTGTGCACAAACACTCTGCACAGAATGGACGAAAACAAAGCGCTCGACTTTGTAACAAAAAGGGCGCAGACAAGAGAATTCAGCGTTCTTGAGCATGCAGGCATCGATGTCACAAATGAGATGCCGAAGCTTGACCTGCTCGACGAAGATTCGCCTGAATTCGGCCTTGTAATGTCCAGAGCGGTGCTGGGCGGTATCAGATGCAGCGACCTTGTACAGTACAGCTCACATCACAGAGATCCTTTCACATGGGCAGACCTGCCCAGAGACCGTACAATTCTGACATTCGATGTTACATGCTCAAGGGCTACAGCGCAACAGCTCGAAAGACACAGGAACCTGTCCTTCTGCGAGAGGTCACTGCGGTATGTCAAGCTGTCGAAGGATACCTTCGAGATGTGCACGGCAGATCCGGAAAGCAACTCCAATAACAGAACATTCATGAAGGCAGCGGAAACGGCGCTTGACTGTTATCTCGAGCTGCTTGATTCGGGGTACTCTGCAGACGATGCAAGAAAAGTGCTTCCTCTCGGAACAGCTACACGTGTCGTAGTCACTGCCCAATGGTCATGGTGGTTAGACGTGCTCAGCAAGCGCTACCACAGACGTGCGTCCAGGGAGATGATCCTGCTGATGCAGGAACTGTACAAGCTGATGCCTGAGCAGATCGATCACGTCGTCGACAACAACTTGCAGAAGCAGTTCGACGAGGCCGACAGGTATGTTTGACCGACATCGTGATTTTACGGTAGTCGGCAAGCCCGGAATGTCAGGTCGTGTGGTGGGCGAAAAGTCGGTGAAACAGGAAACGCAGCCAAGGTCGCAAGACGTGCTAAGCGACATCAAGGCTGCGATGTTATCTGTCCAACCGACTGCTATAAGTGCAGGTATAAGCAACCTGCCATTCACATATATAAAGAAACTTGCATATCTGCGTTCCATTGAGACCTTCCTCAGTGCACAGCTCACCAGCGTGCGCAAAGAGATACAATCTATACAGGAAGACTCACTGCTGGATACAGATAACTAAAACATTCAGCCGGGTACTTATGTGCCCGGCATAAGGACAAACGAAATGAAAACAAAAAGAGTAACGAAGAAGAACGCAACCAAGGCCTATAAGGCTTTCAACAGCGACCTCACATGCAAAGACTTCCAGTATGAAGTCGGCAAGGAATACCATCATAAAGGCAAGCTTGAGCTGTGTGAATCGGGGTTCCATGCCTGTCCCAAGCTGGTTGACTGCTTCAGGTTTTACCCGTTCAGGGAAGCTGAAACCAGAGTGGCCGAGGTGCTCGTCTGGGGTAAAGTCGAGTACGAAGATGTAGGTGTAAAACTCTGCGCCTCAAATATCAAGGTAGTCAGAGAACTCACATGGAGCGAGGTGTTGTTTCTGTGCAATATCGGTGACAGTAACACCGGCTACGTTAACAGCGGCAACTGGAACAGCGGCGACTGGAACAGTGGCAGCTGGAATAGCGGCAACTATAATACAGGCAACTTGAACAGTGGCGACTGGAATGCAGGTATATTCAATACAGGGGCTTGTGAATATACTTTTGCGTTCAATCAACTTGTTAAGAAACAAGACTTAGAGTGTCTTCCAAGTATACCATTCCTACGTTTTAAGCTTGTCGAATGGATACCGGAAAAGCATATGTTGCCGGAAGAGAAAGAGCAGCACCCTAAGTATGCGACAGTCGGAGGTTATCTCAAGAAGTACGACTACAAGGAAGCCTTCAGGAAGTCTTTCGAGGAAGCAAAGCAACTCCCGGACTGGCCAGAACAGCTTAAGAGGCTGAGGGCGCTGCCCAACTTCAACTTCAAAATCTTTGAAGAGATATCGGGTATCACTGCCGAGGAGTTAACAGGCAGCACTGTCGAGAATTTGACTACGAAACCGAAACGCAACCGGAAACAGAGCACTGAGGGTGCTTAAACTTGAGGATATTTAAATGTATGTAAAACGTAAAGACGCAATCATAGCGTTCAAAGTGTTTTCTGATGCGGAACTGAATATGCATCATATTGTTCCAGGTACAAGTCTTGACACTAAGTCCATGACCTCAGATGATAAAAGAATGTTCACTGTGTTCAAACATGTTGAGGATGCAATATCATTGGCAGTGCATATGTGTATGCAGACTGTTTGCAGAGTGCGCGTATCAGGTAACGTACGAGAGCTGGAAGGTGGAAGGCTGTTAGTGCATCATATGCAAGTAGACTGCGATGGACTGATCCCGCTCAGAAAGCTGCTTGTTACAGTGAATAAAGGTTCTGCCAACTACGGTATATACAATGAAGGAACTCGGAATGATGGTAACCACAATGTTGGCTGCACTAATGTCGGTAACTGGAACTTCGGCTCATACAATCTGGGCTCCTTTAATTTTGGCACTGGTAATATCGGCAATCATAATAGTGGCGACTATAACTATGGTGACTTAAACGAAGCCGGATACTGCAATGTGGCTAAACGCACACGCGCGTGCGTCTTTACCACAGTAAATAACACCGGATATTTGAGCTTTAATAAGCCTTATACAGTTAATCTCTATACTTGTCAAATTCCTGATTTCTGCAGAGTAAAAGTCATTGAATGGATTCCTGTTTCCAGCCTGGCTACAGTTAAGGATACAAAAGAGAAATGCATGTATGCATGCTGCAGAGGTCGATTGAAAATCACCAGTTATCGGGAAGCCTTCAGGATCTCTTTTGAGGTAGCCAGGCGCAAACCGGATTGGCCAAAGCAGCGGCAGATGCTGCTGGATCTGCCCAACTTCGATGCAGGTATATTCGAGGAGATATCAGGTATCACACCAAATGAACTTGGATTGTAACAGAAAGGAGAACGAAATGAAAGTAACAGAGCTTGACACAAAAGAAGTAACAGTAACCCGTACAGAAAAGCGGTGCGTGCTGAATGAGAAGGTATTCGACCTTGACACCTGCCCCCACTGGGCTCAGTGGGCAGCCGTAGATCAGGATGGTATTGCGGCTTGGTACTGTTCAAAACCGTCGATAGTCGGAAGCGACTGGATTGACGGTGGCCGTATCCGTTTAATAATTAAGGATGACGATAGAACTAAAGCAAGTGTTTTCGATGCTACCGATTGGTATCACAGTCTTATCAGGCGCCCACAGAAGGTACTTGAGGTTACCATGGCTGACCTGGAGAAGAAGTTTGGTTGCAAAGTCAAGGTTGTGAAGGAGGCATAATGAACCATCAGGAAACTATTGTGTGGTGTCTTACTGGACATACTTGCAGTATATCGTACGATGCCGGGAAAGACAGGTACGATTGGGATATCAGGAAAGGCGAAGAGCTGCAGGTCAAGGGTTCATCGGTATCCTTGGCAGATGCTCGCAGTACAGCCATGTCCGCATACCAGATTGTCCGTGACGGCGCAGCATTGTCGAGGTGACTTATGATTGCAAAATTTAAGTATCCCGATATGTACATAGGACATGGTGTGTGGCGTATTGTAGGTACTGCTGTACGTAAAGATAAAATCACATTTGCGAACTTTCTATATGGCCCTGACGGAATCGAAATTACAACTCTGTATTTCGATACAGAGTGCACTGATTTTGAGCGTCCTGAAGATCTCTATATGACTAAAGCGGAAGCTGTCAATGTCTTGCGTAAACGCACCGCATGTGCATATGAGATAAGCAGACGAGAGCTGTCAGAAGCAGAGCAGGACATGAAATTTGTTTCCAGCTACTGCAGCAGAAAGTACCCGAAAGATGAGTAAGTGCAACTGTCGTGTGTGCAGAAGGTCGCGTAAGTTCGAGTCAATACTGAGCAAATACAATATGGCGCAAAAAGATCTCGAATTTATGCAGGATATTTTGCTTAGCTTGCTCACTGCAGAGCTGGACAGAGACTGGGCACTGGCTGAGCTGGATGATAGGCCTGAGAAAACGAAACAAGAAAAAGGAAAGCAAAATGAGAGTACTGAAAAGTAAACCGATGACAGGATTCAAGGCAGTACAGTCCGATATGGCTGTCGACAATCCCAGAAGAATGAATGTCGGAACTGTGTACTCAACGAAATGTATGGCGTTGGCAGATCACGATATGTTCTGCTTCGATGAGGAACTTGAAGACACTGTGCGTGCATGTCTGTACAGTACGTCATTTAAGGTGTACAGGTGTAAAGTCTGGGGCACAGTGCTGGATGTTGAAGATCGCAAAATAGCACAGCACATACAGCTGGAATGTGAACTGCCTATGCGCAAGCTTCTTAAATTGTTCAACGAGGGCGACAACAATCTAGGTCTCCATAATAGCGGCAGCTTCAATTTCGGAGACTGCAATGATGGCAACCAGAATTACGGGGACCACAATTTCGGCAGCAACAATGTAGGAAGCTACAACGATGGAAGCGGCAA
>ULSH01019266.1_pt1 | contig 11841 bp, 15 predicted proteins | sample 1956151 | NCBI WGS metagenome assembly ULSH01 (sample SAMEA4835702, study PRJEB28245) | human gut metagenome | biome: gut microbiome; material: fecal sample | place: Denmark | collected 2008 | reverse complement strand
AGTTCAAAATTTTCAAAGAAGTCATCTCGACTTCCATCAAACACTACATTTCCATCCAGAAGTCCTATGACATGATCTACCACCCCTGCCGACCATACCAGATTATTATCTACCAAAACCACAGTATTGCCATTTTTACTAAGCTGTCCTAAAATGTCCTGTACCATTTTCTTTCCATTTGGATCTAAGGAGCTGACCGGCTCATCCATAATCAAAATATCTGGTTTCATGGCCAACACTGATGCAATACATACCGACTGCCGCTGTCCACCAGACAAATTGTCTACACTTCTTTTTCTCAAATATTGCAGATTCAGCAAATTCAAAACATACTCCATCCGCTCTACAATGTATTCCCGTGACATTCCAATATTTTCCAGACCGAATGCGATTGCATCTTCCACTCCATATCCAAATAATTGATTTTCCGGATTCTGACTGACTACGCTGACCAAGGTATCCTCTGGGACATCAAAACTTCCACTCAATTCTCCCTTATCAATAATCTTTGGAATCACTTGACTGAATATCTGAACCAACGTTGATTTTCCACATCCGCTGGGTCCTACGATTGCTGTTACTTTTCCCTTTTCAATGGAAAAATTTACATGTTTTAGAACTTCCTCATCCTCCTTTGTATAGCGATAACTGATATCGTTTACCCTGTAATCATCCATTACTCTCTCTCCTTTCCTCTCTACATAATAGAAAAAGAGCGTTTTTGATATTTCCTCTAAAACGCCCTTGTTTTTCTCATTCCCTCTATGAAAATTTTATATAACTCAATTGCTTCTTCTATCTGAATCAAATCATTCTTTTCATCTGCTTTATGACATTCTTCCGGATTACCCGGTCCAAAAATTACAAACGGTATCTCCATTTTCCCTAATACAATGGATGCATCTGTAAAGAAGCGTACTGCACAGACTTTCAAGTTTCGATTTGCTTCTTTACCCAACTGCTGCAGATTTTTAACAAACGCACTTTCTGGTTTCATTTCGATTGCCGGCCGATTCGTCAACACAGTAACCGATGCTGTTAACCCTTCTTTCTCTTTCATCTGATCTTTACAGACCGTTTCTGCCAATTTCACTATCTTATCGTGTCTTTGATCTATTTTTCCTTCCTGCGGCACTGTACGAATATCCAGAAATATTTCCGCATTTTCCGGAATTATGTTTATTTTTACTCCAGCAGATATTTTTGTCAGAGAACAACTTTCTTCTCCTAACATTGGATGTGTTTTGCAAGTTTTCATCCTTTCCTTTTTAAATTTCTCTATCAGATAAATTCCCTCTTCCAGTGCATTCACACCGAGATGGCTCATAGCTGCATGACATCCTTTTCCTTTTATAGAAAATTTCAACCACAATGTCCCCATTTCTCCAATTCCCAACTTATTTCCTGTTGGTTCACAGACAAACATTGCTTTCATCTGCTGCACTTCTTTTTGTTTGCAAAGTGCCTGAATTCCTTTTCCCTGTGCTTCTTCATCCGCCGTGAACAAAAACAAAATCCCGTAAGGTGGTTTTTTCTGTTGTTCCCGATAATATCGATAAAGAAACAACATTGCCGCAATCCCTCCCTTCATGTCTGCCGCACCTCTTCCATATACAGCAGTTCCTATTCTTTTTGCCTCAAAAGGGTCATAGCTCCATGTTTCTTTATTTCCTGCCGGCACAGTATCCAAATGACCTACAAATCCAATATACTCTTCCCGTTCTCCTTCCAACTGTAATAACAGACAACTTCTTCCTGATTCCAACCATATTTTTTTATATTGCGGATCCCAGGGGCTCAGCCATTCCAGGATGTGATCTGTCAAAGCATCTTCACTTCCCGGAGGATTTTCCGTCTTGGTTTGAATTAATAACTTTAACAGGTTAAAAATTTCCTCTTGCATATCAAAATATTCCTTATATTAATAATCAAATTTCAAAAGTTCTGATACGATCTCTCCCAATTTATCCACTGCATACTGCAACATTCTTTCTCCTTTTTCTTTGGATGCTTTACTTGGTGTTCCTATCACACCGCTCTTAGTCACATCACGTGTTTTCCATCCCATATTAATTGGACCATAGAGAGAAACAAAGTTATTTTCCTCAAACATTTCATCTGGTGTTTCATCTACAATTCTGTCCATATCTACTGTTTCCGGTGCCAGTGCCAACATGAGTGAGGTTTCCAGTTCACAGGCATGAAAGACACCATACAGACTTTCTGATTCCTTTTCCACTTTTAATAGTTCCTGCCAAAAAGAAGTAAACCACCAGTCAAAAACATAAACTTCTATTCCGTATTTAATTCTCAGATCTCTGGAAATTAAATTTAACAAATCCGTATTTCCACCGTGACTGTTTGTCAAAAGTACTCTCTTAAATCCACTTTTTACAATGCACTCTGTCAGTTCGCCGATCATATCATACAATGTCTTTGCCGTGTATGTCATGGTTCCTGCAAATCCCATATGTTCATTACTTTTTCCAACAAATAACTGCGGACCTATGATGACATTCTTTTCTGAGAATCTTTTTTCTTTTGCAAATTTCTCAAGCAGCCCTTCCAGAATGATGCTGTCTGTTCCTACCGGAAGATGATGCCCATGCTGTTCAATCGCTGAAATCGGAAGAAGAACCAGTGAATCTTCTTTCTTTAAATTTTCCATATCCTCACTAATGATATTTTTCCAAAATTCAACCATTTTTCTCATTCCTTTCCATGTATTATTCTTCTGCCAACTGTAATTCCAAAGGGGTTACTTTCATTCCATTTACCGGAACAAAATCTTGCGAACAAGTTGTACATGCACAAACACAATCTTCCAGCGCAACAAGACGGACATAATCTCCCGGCTTTGAAAGCGGATCTTTGATCGTATAATCTCCATTTTCATCCATATCATTGTTCATGAACCAGTTGATTGGATCCGGTAAATGTTCCCTGTCAATGGGATAATCTTTCAACGCTTCCAGCAAATTATCATGGCAGTTCGGATGATTTTCCACTCCAAAATCTACCTGATATCGATAGCTGTCACATGCCGGAAAAAAGAAATCATGTTTTCCCACCGTATCTTCCGCAAATTTCATCAAACCACGTCTGTAATTACTATAAAGGACATCGCCAATTTTCAGACGGATACTAGACAGGGAAGACCTCATATGCACCGGTGAAACATGCTCCTTATAATCATTCATGTTGTAACAGACAAAATCACCTACCTGCTTTCCCTCAACATCTACTATATAAAGAGATTCTCCTTTATGGACTTCAATACTTCTCGCCGAATACGGTGGAATCAGAATTTTTTTCTTTATTCTCATAGAATAACCTCCTCATCTGATATTACTCCATCAGGATTGCAATCGCCCGGATTGGGGAACCACTTCCTCCACGGATTTTCAATGGTAATCCAATATACATAAATCTTTTTCCTGCAACCTCTTTCAGATTACATAAATTTTCCGTATTTAACATCCGATATTTCTGACAGATCAAATGTCCGGAATAGTTTATATCATCGGGCCGGTCAATTGAGGGCGTATCCACCCCTATATTTTTCACCCCTTTTCGACCAAGCCACTCTGCTCCAGAAATATCTAACCCCGTATAGGAAATCTGCCATCTATCCGTCCCATAATTTCTATCATAATGTCCCGTATAGAGTAATACAATATCCCCCTCTTTTATGCATTGTCTACTCCTTCTCTGTGCTTCCTCTAAGATCCGCTCTGTGATAAACTCTGTTTCTTTCACATGACTGACATCCAGGCACACCGCCTGTCCAATAAAAAAATCCAATGGTGTTTTTTCTATTGTGGTCCCATGCGGATCAGATTCATACAATGCATCCGTGTGAGTCGGACCATGCTCATTAATCAACAGATTATTCGTTGCAAACATAAACCCGCATTTTTTCAGGCTGTCCTCATGTGTCGCATTAGGAAAGATTAAAGTTGGCTGATGCATTGGGAACACTGACATTCCCTGAAAAATTTCCTGTGTTAAATCTACCATTCTGATGTCCATTTGCGTTCGCTCCTTTCCACCGTATTGATTACAACTCCCTTTTCCACATCAATCAGCCCATAATCTGTTAATTTCCAGACAGGACTTGTCACCAAAGTCAAAAATGACAAATGCATAAACGGATCATGGATGGTACATCCCAGTTCTGTCTTTGCTGCTTTTGAAATCGTCTGAAGCTGTTTTGCAAGCTCTTCTGCAGACATTTCGTCACTCATCAGGCCGGATACTTTTAAAGGCAAATCACCGATCACTTTTTTCTCTTTAATTAAAGCAATTCCACCTTCCATCGCCCGCACACGATTTGCCGCCATTTCCATATCCTCATAATTGGTCCCCACTACCAAAAGATTATGTGTATCATGTCCAATGCTCTGAGCAATAGCACCTGCCTTCAGGCCAAATCCTCTGACAAACGATTTTCCAATTCTTTTACTTTTTCCGTGTCGTTCAATCACTGCAAAGGGCAGAATATCTTTTCTGATATCCGGTTGCAAAATACCCGCTCTTGCTTCCACAGATTCTCTCATACATTCCGTAAGATTCTGATCCTCAATAACTTGAATTCCTCTTATCATTTCGCTGCGATTTTCTGTGGAAATGTAAAACGCTTCCTTCCTGATTTTTTCACATTTCATACTATGTTTGACAGAATCAGAATACAGATGTTTTGGTATCTCGATACACAACTTTCCATTCTGCACTACAATTTTTCCTTTTACCAGAACTGTATCTACCTTCATACGGTTTAAATCTGATAAAATACAGATATCTGCTATTTTTCCCGGTGCTATGGCTCCGATTTCTTTTTTTCCGTAGTGCCTTGCCGGGTTAATGGTTGCCATCTGTATGGCTTCCACCGGATCAATCCCCTGTTCAATCGTCTTTGCAATCACATGGTTCATATGTCCGCTTTCTATTAAATCTGCCGCCGACATATCATCTGTCACCAAGACCAGTTTTCCAGAATCGATTCCTTCTTCTTTTACGACCTGTATACATTCTGCCATATTTTTCTGGGTAGATCCTTCCCGCATAAAGACCGTAACACCATTCCTTACTTTTTCCAGACATTCTTCTTTTGTTGTGGTCTCATGACAGGAAGTTTCTCCACCACAGACTAAAATATGTGCAGCCAGATCTTTTCCAAATAACCCCGGAGCATTTCCCTCTATCGTTTTGTGATAGTCCTCAGCCATCGACGATGAAACCAGCAGATCATCAATGATTTCTTCAGAATGTTCATAAACACTCTGTGTATTACTGAATCCCTGCATCTCACCAATTCCTGCCACATTCTCTTCTTGTAATAATTTTTCCAGGAAACGGCTGTCTATTTCCTGCCCCGAAGTTTCTAACCCCGGAACATCAGGAACCAGTGCCGGCACTGTAAATAAAATATGATTTGGAAGATTCACAGCCTCCTTCAGCATTTCTTCCATTCCTTCTATTCCAGATACATTTGCAATTTCATGGGGATCTGCAAAGAGTGTTGTCGTTCCTCCCAGCAAAGAAAGTTTTGAAAACTCTGTGCAAGTCAGCATCGAACTTTCAAAATGCATATGAGCATCCAGAAATCCCGGAGAAACATACTTTCCTCTCACATCAATTACTCTGGTTTTTTCTCCTTTTACATCCTTACAGTCTCCAACCAAAAGTATATATTCATTTTTGATCGCCACATCTGCCCGATAGATTTCTCTGGTCAACACATTGATCAAGAATCCGCCTTCTAAGACCATATCTGCACAGCCTTGTTTTCCCATCAAAACATCTATCATTTTTCGATATTGTATGGACTTTTTTCTCTTCGGACCACTCATATCATGACTTCCTTTCTATTAACCCTTACTTTTTCCCATAACTATCAATTCTGTCTACAATTGCAACTATTGCCGCATCTATCGGTGCTTCCAGATTTCTCATAGCCCGGCTTGCTACCGAACCACATACATATAACACGGTCTCTCCCACTCCGGCACCTACTGTATCCACTGCCACCAACTCTTCTCCCACTGCTTTTTCTTTGGCAGAAATGGGTTGTGTGATCATAAGTTTCGTTCCTGTAAGATATTCATCTTTTCTTGTGGCCACAATCTGACCTGTCACAACTCCTAATTTCATACATATTCCCTTCTACTGGTATTCCACACTGATTTTCTTCTCTCTGAGATAGTCCTTTGCCAACGGTGTGAAGTAAGCACCCTTTTCTACTACAACGTTTCCGCTCCAGCCTTCAACATCTTCCATCGTATACATTTGGCTTTTCTTCTGGTTTTGCCCTATGTGTCCAGATGCTTTTTCCAATTGCTGTCCATCCAAAAAACGTATTTGATACATCTCACAGACCTTCTTCTTTTTATCCTGTATTCTCTGTACCGGAACCGGAAGCGTTCTCCCTTCTTTCCATAAATGCTCCTCCCACAAATATACTGGGATTTTATTTAGAAAACACAAAGTTAGTACTTGAACCTCTGGTTCCTCCATATCTCCGTTTTCCAGGGAATCCAACAGCTTTCCGGTCATGCCCGCAAAAAAAACAACCTGTATATTTTCTAACACCCTTTCCGGTAGTTCTGTTCTCCATCCTTCTCCCCACACATTTTCTGAATTTTCCGGCTTTTCTTCTGTTTTACAAATTCGCAAGGGATATTTTTGTTTTAATTTTTCCAGGAAACATAACAATTGAGCACTCTGTGTCCACTTAAGATTCACTAGCACAAGAATTCGTCCACTTCTGTTACTATTTCCATCTTTTTCCATCTATTACGCTTCCTCTGCAACTGCTGAGCTTAAAATAGTCCGTTCTACTTCTGTATGTGGTCTTGGAATTACATGAACGGAAACAACCTCTCCTACTCTTCTTGCTGCATTTGCGCCTGCATCTGTCGCTGCTTTTACTGCGCCTACATCTCCCCGGATCATAACGGTTACCAGACCAAACCCGATTTTTTCATAACCGGTAATTTCTACGTTTGCTGCCTTTACCATCGCATCTGCTGCCTCAATTGCTCCAACTAACCCTTTTGTTTCTACTAATCCCAGCGCTTCCTTCATCTTTTTCACCTTTTCACCTTTCGACTTTTACTCTTTCATATTTTATTGTGGTACATTCCTTTTCTTACTTTATCGTCCAGATTCGGAATCACATTGCCTGCAACCACTCTTCCAACTTCTTCTGCTGCTTGTTTTCCTGCATCTAATGCTGCTCTCACTGCTGCAACTTCTCCTCGCAAAAATACAGTAACTCCAAGAGACCCTCCACTTCCGATGGTATTTTCAATCCGCAAAATTTCTACAGCCGCTGCCTTCAATGCTGCATCTGCTGCCATCACAGCAGTTCCGTATCCAAAGGTTTCTATAAATCCCATTGCATTTCCCTGCATGTTTTACCCCTCCTTTGCCTGTAATCTCAACCATCTCAAATCTTCCTCCAACGTTTCGCTATACTGTTTTTGATTGAATTTAATTTCAATTTCTGGTTGTGTCTCCACACAATAAAACATCTTTTTATTTCTCTGATAATTCGGGCGGTAAATTTCCTGATTCTGTATATCCGACGGATGCTCCGGTTGTGTCTCCTCCCCTTGTTGTCCCGATGTATAATGCTTTGACTCTTCTCCTGTACCAATAATATGTTCCACTACCGATTTTACAAATTCATCCATTTATTTTCCTTTCTTTTTCCATAAATATGTTTCCAGCTCCGGATGAGGATTTGGGATTACGAAAGAACAAATGATATCGCCTCCAACCCTTCCTGCTGCATCCACTCCTGCTTCAACTGCTGATGTGACTGCTGCAACGTCTCCCATCGTAAAAAGTGTGACATGTCCGCCTCCTGGCACTTTGACCTCCTTCACTTCAATCTGCGCATCCTTACACATCGCATCTGCTGCCTCTATTGCAGCTGTATACCCTCTGGTTTCTACTACTCCAAGTGCCATTTGCTCCCTCTCCTTTCCTCAATATAATCTTTCAAATCGATAGAATCCTCTCCCGTCACATGTGTCCGTTCAAATCGTTGATCCTGCAGCGGTTTTGTTGCATCAATTCCCATTTTATCCGTTGTGTTTTTCAAATGATGGGAAACCTCCAATGGAGATCCTAATGCTCCCGGTACAATAAAAATATCACTTGCTGCCTGCGTTCTCGTTGTAATTGCCCATTCCACATCCTCTCCATCGAAAAGATCTACATCTTCATCCACTACCGTCACATATTTCAGATCCTTATCTGATGCAAACGCTGAAAGTGCTGCCTGCTTTCCGTCCCCTTCCCGCTCTTTCTTTATTTGTACAATTGCATGATATCTTCCAGCTCCACCCATTGTCAGATGTACATTTTTAATTCCGGGGACCGTCATTTGAACCGTATTAAAAAGATTCACTTCTCTGCTAATTGCCATTGGTAGTTTTTCTTCACATCCGGATGGGAAAAATGTATGCCATAACGGATCCTTCTGCATAGTAATACAGGAAAACTCACAGATTGGAAGTTCTTTTACCTGTCCATAATAATATGCCATTTCTCCGAACGGTCCTTCCGGTTCCTTTTTCCATGGATAAACCTTTCCTTCCAGTACCACCTGTGCATCACTTAATACCTCCAGATCAATTGTTTTACATTTTACCATTTCCAATGACTTAGATAACAATGCTCCTGAAACTTCTAATTTATCTGCATTGTACAAATGTGTGCTTATCTGGGAACCTAAAACTACTGCCGGAACAAGACCAAACATCACTGCGATTTCCATTGGCTCTTTTTTTTCTTCATAATAAGCAAACTGCTCTTGCATCTCTCTGGATGTAATCAGAATGGTCATCTGATTTTTCCCCTTATACCACATTCGTCGAATAGATGTGTAATATTTTTCTCCATCAATGCTTTTTGCCACCATCATTCCAGAAATAATAAATCTTCCATTGTCTTTTTCATAATGTCTCAATACCGGAAAATAATCCTCCAATGAAAACGGTGCCATATGAACTTCCTGCTGACATTTTCCTTCCTCCACATGTTTCACCGGTATCGGATGTGTAATGGCCTTTGCTAAATGTGTTCTCAATTTTTCTTCCGTAATTCCCATGGAATTTGCCAACAGTTTTCGATTACCTCCCAGGCCAGTTACCACTTTACAGGAATAGTTTTCTATCTGATGAAATAGAAGCGGCAGTTTTCCTTTTGTTTTTTTCATAACTGCCATCAATTCACTATCTGCCGAGACTTTCCTGGTAATATGTGCGAGGAGACCAAGCTGGTCGTATTGCATCGTTAACTCTTTTAAATCTGATGTTACTTCCATCTTACCGCCTCCTCTGCTTCTATTTCCAACTGATCCAATATCCTATAAATAATTCCTTCTACCAGTTCGTAAATTCTGGTCGGCCGCTGATAAAATCCGGGGCTTGCCGGCAGAATTGTTCCACCCGCTCTTCCTAATTTCAGCATATTTTCCATTGCAATCATACTGTATGGGGTTTCCCTTATCACTAGAATCAATTTTTTCCCCTCTTTTAATGCTACCGATGCACTTCTTGCCAATAAAGTATCTCCCATTCCGTTTGCAATCTGACCAAGAGAATTCATAGAACATGGGACAACTACCATTGCATCTATTTTGTAAGAACCACTGGCTATCGGAGCAAACAAATCATCATTCTCATATACGGTTCCATATTTTTCTATTTCATCCCGTGTGAGTCCACATTCATACTCCAAAACTCTTTCTCCCATTTTTGTCATAACAATTGCAAGTTCTACTCCCTTTTTATGTAATAGACGTATCAGAGAATATCCATAAATACTTCCGCTTGCCCCTGTAATTCCAACTACAACCTTCATGGTTTTTCCTCTTCTCCATCCTCAACTGAGAGGATTACTACCGTAACTGCGGTCCGGATGTTTGTATCATAATCTCTTAACATTCCAGCTACTTTAACCCCCAGTTCCTGTTCCAGCTTCATCTGTAGAACTCTTTTAAATTCAGCAAATAACGCATGGTCTACAAACTGTTTTAACATTCCATAATTTTCTTCCAGTACCTGTAACGTATGAACTCTGTTATGTCGTGTTCTGAAAATTATAAGATCCTCCAGGCAGGAAACTTTTAATTCGGTAACACCATATCCATATATTTCCTTGTTTACCGTGTTATATATTTTAAATAATTCTCTCCTATTGTCTGAAATATTGCTATCCATTTTTCTCACCCCATTTAGGATTTTGTTTTTTCTCTTAACCTTATATCTTTTCGTTCAGAATTTCCTGGCTTGTCACAACTTTTCCTAAAATGTATCGAATGTGTTCCAATGCTGCCTCATTTTGCTGAGGTGTTGTTCCCGCTACACAATCCTTTGGAACATACACGTAATATCCATATTGCTGAGCGTCAGTTGCCGTAATTCTAACACAGACATCCGTTGCCGCTCCTGTAATAATCAACGTATCTACATTCAAACTATCCAATAATAATTTTAAATCCGTCTGAAAAAATCCACTGTATCTTCTCTTTACGATGACATAATCCTGCTTGCCTGGAGTGAGTTCCTCAATAATTTTTTCTCCCTTTGACCCCTCCAGACAATGAATAGGTTCATCCCCATCTAATTCTCTTCCAAAATCAATCATTGATGCTCTGTGCTGCTCCTGTGTATAAATGACAGGAATCTTCTTTTCATGACAAAATTTAATTAATTTCTTCACGTTCTCTATCATATCTTTCCCGCATTTACAAGGGATTACTGCCGTGTCTCCCACAAAATCATTCTGTAAATCAATCACGATCAAAGCTGCATTTTCAAATTTCATAGAATTCCTCCTTTTCTAAAAAAGAAAAGGCACCGTATTCCGTGGAATACGGCACCCTTGCCCGCACTTATAAATATTTAGAATAAAAAAAAATCATTATAATAACACAACATCAAACTGTCTTCGCTGATATCTGTCCATTATAATAATCTTCAAATTAATGTATACACTAATCTAACTATCAATCTTTTCATCAAACATACTTCTTAAAAATAAATACATAAATATATTTCTTTCTTTTGTAAGTATTGTTTTCGTTATGCATATTATAATCACACAATTCTATTTTTGTCAAGCACTTTTTCTATTATTTATTTTCTTTATCCGGCTCATTTTCTGCACCAGTGAACGCATTTCCTTATTCCACATACAGTCCGGCTCATTATCTATGCTGTCTTTAAGATAGCGAAGTACATGGACAAGGCATTCCTGATGTCTTTTTTCTCACGGGCAAAGCAAAGGGCCTTTCCATCTGGCAGTGCACAGATGTACACATAACAGCTTTTTCCATTGACTTTTACATTTGTGCAGTCGGTATGCATGGCTGGTGAAAGCAGCATATCCGTGTAGGCAGTCCTTCGCTCGGGCTCAGTTTTTAAAGCAAACTCCCTGCTGAGTTTACTTATCATGCCTTTAGAGATATTCAATTTTCCACCTGTCAGATCTGACAGGAATTTTCTGCTCTTATCAATAGAAGTACAGCAGTCATTATTCAGCAGAAACAGAAAAGCACGGATGCTGCCATCGTAGTTCACATCATCTACAACACCGTCAGGAAATGCAGCATGCACACGTTCTCCCGTCTGGGCATTATAATAAACATCTGCATGATATTCTGCTACATCCAGAATCATGCAGATACTTATAAAAATTGACAGGTAATCACCACTAAAATGTAAAAAGGGACAGATCTGGTGTATAGCCTCTCTGTAAAAAGACCAGCAGGAAGAACTATAAACATAGCTTTTCCTGCTGAATACTGTTATCCAAAAAATAAAA
>ULSH01026251.1_pt1 | contig 11877 bp, 9 predicted proteins | sample 1956151 | NCBI WGS metagenome assembly ULSH01 (sample SAMEA4835702, study PRJEB28245) | human gut metagenome | biome: gut microbiome; material: fecal sample | place: Denmark | collected 2008 | reverse complement strand
TTGATAGGAGAATTCATTTGATTGAAGTCAAACATTTTGGACGGGCAATCGATCCAGTGAAAGATGTTGCTGCATTTTTTGAGGTAAAAAAAATAGCGGCAGAAATTAAGCCTGACATAATCCATTTGCATAGTAGCAAAGCTGGTGTAATTGGTCGAATGGCTTTTGATGGAAAAGTTCCAATGTTCTATACCCCGCATGGATATAGTTTTTTGATGGAAAATTGTAATCCTACCAAACGCAGAGTTTTTAAGTTGATTGAGTCAGTTTGTGCCAAAAGAAACTGTACGACAATTAGCTGCAGTGTGGGAGAGCATCAGGAAACCTTAAAGATTACCAAGAATGCTGCTTATGTAAATAATGGCATCAATATGGAAGAACTTCAAGAGATTGTTGACCAGACAGAAAAAGTAATGCATCCGTTCACTGTGTTTACCCTCGGAAGAATTTGCTATCAGAAAAATCCGACATTATTCAATACGATTGCAGAATCGCTACCAGATGTTAGGTTTGTTTGGATTGGAGATGGTGAGTTGCGGGAGGAATTGAAAAGCAAAAATATTGAAATTTCAGGATGGGTAGATAGAACAACTGCGATTAAGTATGCGGTCAATGCTGATGTATTTCTTCTTACGAGCAGATGGGAAGGACTTCCGATTTCGTTGTTGGAGTCTATGTATATGAGAAAAGTTTGTGTTGTCAGCAACGTAATTGGCAATAGAGATGTGATTCATAATGGCGAAAATGGTTTTGTGTGTTCCAATACGGAGGAATTTGTAAAGGCTATTAAAGAAGCCCAGAACGGAGCAGACGGATTTACAGAACGGGCATATCAAGATGTCTTGAATATGTACAATACCAAAGCTATGGCAAAACAATATAGTGAGAAATATGATAAGGCAATAAATACTCGGGGGGGGGGGACAGCATGAGCTAATACTCTACGTCCTAACGAATGATTGTACTCCAGGGAATAAAAGATGTTCATAGCAAATTTGACGCACAGAGAGTTGCAAAGGAACATGAAAAATTATTTGAGGAATTGGTGAGGTAGATGAAAGAACTCGAACAGCCGTTGATCAGCATAATTGTGCCGGTTTACAAGGTTGAAAAGTATTTGAAAAGATGTGTGGATAGCATTCTGACACAAACGTATCAGAATATGGAAATTATATTGGTGGATGATGGATCGCCGGATAACTGTGGTGCTATCTGCGACAGGTATAAAAAAACTGACAATCGTGTTGTGGTTATTCATAAGAGAAATGGAGGCTTATCCGATGCCAGAAATACGGCAATTCCGTTGGCTAAGGGTGAGTACATTAGCTTTATTGATAGTGATGATTGGATTTCATCATATTATGTAGAGCATTTATATGAGGCGGTTGCAAAATGTGATGCAGATATTGGGATAAGCTGGTTTGAGAATGTATTTGAAGGAAAAGCTCTGCAATCAAAACCTGAAAAAACGCTATCGAACTATGAATGTTTAACGGCAGAAGAATGTCTGAAAAAACTGCTATACCAAAATGGTGTTGAAGTTTGCGCTTGGGGAAAATTATATAAGACTGCACTTATCAAAGATTTAAGGTATCCTGTTGGAAAACTGTATGAAGATATACCTGTTACATACGAAGCTGTCAAGCAAAGCAAAAAAATAGCTGTGATAGGAAATGTAGATTACTATTATTTTCAACGAACAGACAGTATTCAAAACATCGCATTTAATGTGAGGAAGATTGATGGAATAGAGCATTGCCACAATATGATGAAAGCTGTTGAAGCGGATTTCCCTGAGTTAAAAAATGCTGCGGAATGCCGATATTTCAGCACGGTCTGCAATATTCTCTTCCAAATCAAAGACGATAAACATGAGTCTATAAGACAGTCGTTATGGAATGAAGTGCTAAAGTATAGAAAAGATGTTTTGTTTAATGCCGAAGCAAGAAAAAAGGCGAGAATAGCAGCAGCAATCTCTTATATGGGATATAAGAAGTTGGCATTTGCTTATAAAAAGACCCAATGGAGAGGATAATTGAAAGGATTATGAGGACAGTATAGATGGAAAGTCTTGCTTTTGTACTTATTATATTGATTTTTTTACTTATGGTCAGTTATGTTTTTTGTGATAGAGATATGATGGCCCCAGATGTTTTATATATTGCTGGCTTTGTATTGGCAGTAATTGCCGCGTCGATGAATGTATCTGCCTGGGGAATTGATTTGTCAGTAAGAACTATAATGATTATTCTGATAGGTGCTTTAAGTTTTGTAAGCGTTGGAATGCTATATAGACTTTCTCATAAAAAATATGCATTCCAAGGATGTGCTGAAATAGAGCATATTCAAGTTGAAAGATGGAAAAATGTACTTGTGATAGCATTTGACATTCTTACGATGATTTTATATTACAAAGAAGCTGTTCGGTTGTCAGCATATGCGGATTCATACTGGAAGTCGTTTGGTGTAATGGTAGCGTATAAACGCGTTATTTCATATGGTGATATGTCGCTGAATCCGATTGTCAATCAGATGACGAAGATGGTGTATTCATTCGGATACGTCTATATGTTTATATTTATGAATAATGTTTTTGCATCAAAAGAAAACCATCGGATTAGAAGAAATGCGGAGTATTTGATTCCAGCATTCTTTTTTGTGGCAATGTCAATTATTAAAGGAAATCGTGTTGATATTATGCAGCTTGTTGTGATGGCTGTTTTTCTGTACTATATGTTTTTGCATCGCAAAGTGGGATGGAAAAAGCATATAAGTGGAAAAATGCTGAAAAAAGCTATTATGGTTTTTGCAATAGGAATGGTGCTTTTCTATTATATGAAAGAGCTAGTAGGAAGAGTGAGTTCGCTTAATTTTCTTGAGTATATAACTCAGTATATTGGAGGTTCTATTCAATTACTTGATCAATATGTTCGGGAGTCTAGTCATGTTACAGATGTTCCGTTTGGCGAAACATTAACGGGTCTAATAACAGGATTGAGAAAACTGGGGTTGACAACAGCTTCATTGAGAAAGCAGTTGGAATTCAGATATACTCCAACAGGTATTTATCTTGGTAATGTTTATACTGCATTACGGAGATACTACAATGACGCAGGATGGATAGGCGTTGTGGCGTTTCCGGCAATATTATCTCTAATTATAAATGCGTTTTATAGAAAAGTGCGTTTGTATAAAGATAATACAATAAAACATGTATACAATACTATTATTTATGCAAGTCTTTTGTATGTGGTTCCTTTTCAAGCGATGGAAGATTCGTTTTATATTAACAAGGTGACCATTGGCTATGTAATGGAATTAGCTATTCTCTATGTGTGTGTGTTGTTTGTTTTCAAAAAAATAAGATTGCATTTCTGATTTTGGTTCTTTGCAATCAAATCGGAAGCATTGCATTGGATGAGAATAGATACGAAAATCCGGCTTTTCTGTTAGTAGTGTCCATCTGTGGATGGGTACTGTTGTACGAAGTTGCACAGGAACTGAAGAAGAAAAAGCTGCTGGCGGATGCAATCGTTTGCTGTGGACAAAATTCGATGGCGATAGTTGTACTGCATTTCCTGTGCTTTAAGATTATCAGCCTTGTTGGTGTAGTAGTCTATAATCAGCCCAGAGAAAGGATTGCAGCATTTCCCGTATTGTACGAGCATGGAGCTTGGTGGATAACGTATATGTTTGCAGGGATTATTGTTCCGGTGCTTTTAAGTGTTATGTGGAAAAAATTGAAAGGAAAACAGGAGAAAAGATATTCTGTGGTGAAATAAATGGACAGAAAGTTGCAAAAAGGAATCATAGCAGTTTTAATTGCTAATTTGGTAAATGTTGCCTTTAGCTTGGCAACAAACTTTTTATTACCCAAATACTTGTCAATCGAAAGCTATGCCGGAATAAAGGAATTCCAACTATATGTGTCCTATGTTGGACTTTTTCATTTGGGATATGTTGATGGTATATATTTGAAATACGGCGGTAAGACTTTGGGAAAAGATGTTGACAAAGAGTTTTCTACGGATTTGTCAACAATGTGTATTTTTCAAACAGTTACTACCATCGCAATCTTGATAGTTGCGATAATACTCAGAGATCGTATTCTGGCCTTTTTTGCAATTTCTATTCTGCCACAGAATATGAGCAATTATTTCAAGTTCTTGTATCAGGCAACAGGAGAGTTTGACCTCTATGGTAAGGCAATGAATCTGACTACCATTTCAACATTTGCGTTGAATATGGTGCTGCTTTTTGTTTTTCGGACAGATAGCGTTTTTTGGTACGTTGCGGGCTATGTGGTTCTTTACTTCCTTATCTGGATCGTACTGGATGTGTATTTTAGAAAGAATCATGTTCTGCAAAAAGGAATTTTGTTTTCATTCAAAAGCTTTCTTTCAAATATCAAAGCAGGATTTTTGCTGACGTTAGGAAATCTATCATCTATTTTTCTCACCAGTATGGATCGCTGGTTTGTAAAAGCATTGATGGATACACTGGCATTTGCACAATATTCTTTTGCAGTTAGTGTCGAGAACTTTTTGAATCTTGCGATAACACCGGTAACAACGACATTATATAATTACTTCTGCCGCGTTAGCGATGAAGAAGAACATAGAAAAGTGTTCAATTATGTGGCGGTATTTGCAACCATTATTCCGGCAGCGGCATTTCCGGTAAAATTCATTCTGGAAGTTTTTTTGACTAAATACATTGATTCGGCTGCAGTCGTGTTTTTGCTCTTTTCCGCGCAGATATTCTATACCGTGATAAGAAGCATTTATGTGAACTTGTATAAAGTACAGCGAAAACAAAAAGTCTATTTTGTCAAACTGGTAATCATTCTGGCTATTGGCTTTGCACTTAACTGCGGATGCTTTGCAGTCGTTCATGTAAAAGAAGCATTTGCGGTTGGAACATTGTTGTCGGCAATCATATGGTTCTTTATTTCCAAGACGGATTTTAAGTATCTGAAATGTTCTAAAAAGACGGAATTGTACTTGTTTGTACAGCTTATCCTGCTGCTGACTTTCGGATTCACATTGCCATCGGTTATCGGTTGCATAGCTTATGTGGTCGCAACGATTGCATCGTTAGGAATATTAATGAATGAGACATTGCGTGATTTAATTGGGATTGGGATTAAAATGATAAATAAGCGGAGGAAATAAGATGAAGATTTCGATTGTGCTCTCTACATATAATGGGGGAGCGTATATTATAGAGCAGCTTGATTCAATTCTTAACCAAACCAGAAAAGCTGATGAGGTTTTGATTTTTGATGATTGCTCTACCGATAATACACAACAGATAATAGAACAATTTATTTCAGAACATAATTTGACAACATGGAAGTTCGCTGTAAATCATGAAAATAAAGGCTGGAAACGGAACTTCATGGAAGGAATTTGGAATACATTAGGAGACCTTGTATTTCCATGTGATCAGGACGATATTTGGATGCCGAAAAAGCTTGAACAGATGGAAAAAATCATGATTGAAAATCCAAAGATCATGGTACTTACATCGAATTATGAGTCTTTTTATGATTCTGGAAAACGGGTATGTGGGCCAGAAAAGGATGATGGAAAACTTATAAAACAGCCGTTGTCGAATAAGGTGTTTAATATTCGTTATCCTGGCTGCACATATTGCATAAGAAGAGAGTTTGTTGAAATAAGCAAAAAACATTGGCAGGTAGATTTTCCGCATGACGCACTGTTTTGGCGGATGGGAATGTTCTCGGATTCGTTATATTCATATAATGTGAGCTTGATCCAGTGGCGGAAGCATACAGACAGTACCTTTACTAAAGAAAGCAACCGGAACCGTACATATAAGAAAAAACTGGAATCTGTGGATTATGCAATGCGAGTAGTAGACGATTTGCATGATTTTGTAGAAGATAATGATTGCTCACAGGAAAAGATTGACGTACTTGATATGTCAAAAGAATGGATTGAGTGCAGGAAAGCGTTTTATTTGAGCAAAAATCCATGGGATGGAGCGAAGTTGCTTAAATATATAAAATGTTATGATAGAGTAAAACAATATTTAGGGGATTGGTATTTGGTATATGAAAAAGAAAATTAAAGTTGATGTCATAACGCTTCATGCTGTGCAGAACTATGGTTCAGTATTACAAGCTTTGGCAACTCAGGAAATATTAAAGCAACATGGTTGTGACGTTACGATTATAGACTATGTAAGAGAAGATGTTCGGTATGAAAATCTAGTAAAAAAATGGAGTGGTGGAAATCCAATTAAAACACTCGCGATTATCCCGACAATTTTCAGATGGAAAAACGTATTTCGGTCTTTTACGAAAAAGTATCTTGACTTGAGTGAAAACACATATACAACGGAGGATGACTTTGAAAGTTATCCCTTGGATGCAGATGCGTATTGTACTGGAAGCGACCAAGTATGGAATTCAAAATGGAATAATGGGATTTTGCCATGTCTATATTTAAGTTTTGTGCCGAATGATAAGTATAAGTTTGCCTTTTCAGCAAGCTTTGGGCAAAGTAAATTATTAACAGAGGAAATCAATAAAACCAAACCTTATCTTGAACAATATAATAGGATTTCGGTTCGAGAAAGTGAAGCAAAAGTTATTTTAGATGAACAATACAACATTAAAAACAGTGTACATCTTGTTGATCCGACATTGTGTGTCTCTGGAGATTTTTGGCGTAAATATGAAATGCCTAGAAAAATAAAAGATGATTATATACTTATCTATAATTTGAATCGGAGCAAAGAGTTTGACCGATATGCAGTGGAGTTGTCACGGCGTACGGGACTAAAGCTGGTGCGATTCTGTACAAGATATGACCAGTTTTATCGTCCTGGAAAAAGTATGCTTGTGCCAGAAGTGTTTGATTTTATTAGTTTAATTGATAATGCAAAATATGTTTTAACGGATTCATTCCATGCAACTGCTTTTTCACTCAATTTACATACAGAGCCTATCTGCGTATATCCTAAAGAATTTGGCGGAAGATTGGAAAGTATCCTTCAGCAGACTAATCAGACGCAAAGACATATTGCGGATTACAGTGATTTTGATGTTGTAAATAGACCTGTTGATTTTGACTATGTAGGTAGAATACTTGAGGGCGAGCGAAAGAAAGCCAACCAATTTTTGAAAGAAGTCGTAAAAGAAGCGGCTAGTTTATAGGAGGATATGATGTCATTTAAGAAAAAAGTTGAAAGAACTATAATGCTTCTAAAAAAGAAAAATTTTGTTCCGATTCCTGAAGTGGTCAATGATACAGATTTATTAGAAGATAAGGTCGCTATGGTTATTGGAGGTACAGGTGGAATAGGGGGAGCAATTACAACTGAACTAATCCACAATAACTGTAAAGTTATTAGTTGTGGTTCATCAGTCGAATCACTAAGAAAGATGCAATTGGTATTACCTGAATCAGAAAAGTTAAAGTATTTTACGTTTAATCTTAAGAATACAAAAGAGTACTCACAAAAAATACAAAGTGCAGTAGAAATATTTGGAAAGATAGATATTTTGATTTTGTCGGCTGGTGTTCATTCTGAAAAATTTAGCTACTATGATATGACAGAGGAAGAATACGAAAGGATTATGCAAATCAATTTAAAGGCACCATTCTTCCTTTGCCAATCATTTGCAAACTATCTAATAAATGAAAAAAAATCAGGTCATATATGTCTTGTTTCGAGTTCACGAGGAGCAGAACCAGCATATACTCCTTATGGAATTTCAAAGTGGGCATTGAATGGAATGACGAAGGGAATTGCTCAAGAACTTATAAAATATGGAATCGTTGTTAATGCTGTTGCACCAGGCTCAACAGCAACGCCACTTATCGGAGTTACATCCAAAGATAGCGTAGCAACAGATGAGAATAGTTGTGGCCGGTTGGTGCACCCAAATGAAGTAGCTAATATTGTAAAATTGCTGGTTAGTGATGCAGGAAATATGATTGTTGGAGAAACTGTGCATATTTCTGGTGGTCGAGGAATTTTTGATATTAGGTAAAGTCGGAGGTTAAAATGAAAGATAATGTTTTAGTCAGTCTTATAGTAGCAGTATATAATGGGGAGAAATATATTGCGAGATGTATAGATTCTATTCTGAATCAAACTTATCAAAGTTATGAAGTTATATTGGTAGACGATGGTTCAAAAGATAGTTCTGGAACAATCTGTGATTATTATGCGGAAAAGGATAGTAGGATTAAAGTTATACATCAAGTGAATCGAGGATGTAGCGCGGCGCGTAATGAGGGACTTTCTCATGCAAAGGGAGAGTATATTGGAATTATAGATCAGGACGATTATCTTCATGAGAAGTATATTGAGTACTTCATGAAGTTAATGCTTGATCATAATGCGGAAATTGCAACGACAGATACAATTCTTTCTTTTATAGGAGACGCACCGGTATCTACGAATTTGGATTTCAATAAATATAGTATTTTATCTGGCGAGGATGCAGCCAAAGCAATGTTAATGTATACATTGCAAATTGGTCCATGGAATAAACTGATAAAAAAATCGTTGATTGAAAGAGAGGGGATTTCCTTTCGAGAGCAATTTTATTGCGGAGAGGGATTTGCTTTCTCAGTAGAGTGTTTTCAATCTACTAATAAGGTTGTTGTTGGACATCAGAATGTATATTTTTATCGAATTGATAATGCAACGAGTGGTTCTAGTACATTTAGTCTTGGGAAATATAATAGTTCAGTGAACGCACAAGATTATATGCGCAATGTACTAAAAGATAAGTCTCAGTATGCTGACAATGTTTTAAAGTTTAGTAAATGGCGAACGCTTTCCGATAATTTCACGCTTTTAAAAGCAAGCGGTGAGGAAAAAGAATATTCAGCTATTTATCGAGAATTGAAGCATGAAGTTAAAAAGGGAGCACTAAATGCTTTTAAAATACCTGTAAAACCGAAGCAAAAATTGCGAGCATTTGTTTTTGGAGTTTCACCGGAAGCAGCAGCATCTATTTTTTCTGGTTATTTGAACCGTAAAATGGGTGGAAAATTTAAAAAGAATACAGAAAATAAAGTTGATATTCAGGATTAGTTGTAAATGTCAATGAATAACTATAAATGAGCAAATTTGAAAAATTGCACAATCAAATGTTTCACATACGGACATTAATAGAATTAGCAAGTATATTATCCGCGTAGTACACATAATAAGTTATGATTTTGAGCATTTTTCGGTATTCGCTCATTTATATTGAATAATTCAACCACATGGTATTGGTGTTAGACAATTCAAAATATATAATAAAGAAATCAAAGATTCGTATGTTGAGTGTTTCGGCAGCAAATGTGTTTGCCATGCGCTCTGCTTTTGCGTTGCTAATGCTAAGATTGCAGGGGTAGTAGAATACGCCAGCATAAGAAAACATTTTGCCTTGTGAGCGGCAAGAGGAAAAAGAAATACCATTCAATGTGTAAGCAGGTGTTTGTAATTGTGCATACATTGCAATGATTTAAATTGTATTTTACATGGCAATCCGCTATACTAGTATTTAGTATAGCGGATTGTTTTTTGGAGGCTTTTATGGCAAATACTTTGAAGTTACCTGTTGGAATTGAAAATTTTGAGGAAATTCGTAAACTGGGTTTCTATTATATTGACAAGACAAGGCTTATAGAGCAGCTCTTACAGGGCTGGGGTAAGGTGACTCTTTTTACTCGCCCTCGCCGTTTTGGCAAGACTCTCAATATGAGCATGCTTAGGAGCTTTTTTGAAAAAGGAACGGACAAAGCTTTATTTGAGGGCTTATACATTTCCGGCAATAAAGAGCTGTGTGACGAGCATATGGGGAAGTATCCTGTCATCTTTCTTTCATTCAAGGGTGTGGATGGTTTAGACTTTACTACGGCAAGACGTATGCTGTGTGCTATTTTAAAGGATGAGCTTGACAGACATTACTATTTGAAGACCAGTGATGTATTGACTGATGAGGATAGAACACTGTTTACAAAGATGCTTCATGGGCAGGATGACAATATTGAGGATAGTATACGAATGCTTTCAAAGCTGTTGTATAAGCACTATGGTCAGAAAGTAGTTATTCTCATAGATGAGTATGATGTTCCACTCGACAAGGCTTTTCAGAATGGCTACTACAAGGAGATGGTTTCTCTCATCAGGGGGCTTTTCGGGCAGGCGCTCAAGACCAATGAGTTTTTACAGTTTGCTGTGCTTACAGGCTGCCTTAGGGTGTCAAAGGAGAGTATTTTTACAGGTCTCAATAATTTTGAAATCAATTCTATTGTGGATATCGACCATGATGAGCAGTTTGGCTTCACTGATGATGAAGTTATGAAACTGCTTTTAGACTATGACAGGAGCGAGAGGTACCCGGATGCAAAGGAATGGTATGATGGCTATCATTTTGGTAATGCGGATATTTATTGTCCGTGGGATGTGATAAATTTTGCCAAGAAGCTTGTTTCAGATCCGTCAGCCAGACCGAGTGCGTTCTGGATTAACAGCAGTGGAAATGACATGGTGAAGCGCTTTGTGGACAAGGCTGATCAGACCACGAGAGATGAGATTGAAAAGCTCGTGGCAGGTGGATTTGTGGAGAAGCAGCTTCGTCTTGATTTGACATATGATGAGATTGACAATACTATTGACAATCTGTGGAGCGTGCTTTTCACTACCGGTTATCTCACCAAAATTGGTGAGGTCAAGGTGCCTGACAGCGAGAGCTATGCGTACAGGCTTGTGATTCCGAATAAGGAAGTACGCGAGGTTTTTATCTTGCAGATTCAGGAGTGGTTCAAGGCTGTTGTTGCAAAAGATGATGATACTATGAAGCTTTTATCAAAGGCAATTCTGGATAAAGATGAGAAACAGATTGCCAGGCAGCTCAATATCGTTATGAGCCGCATGATCAGCATACTCGATACCAAGGCGCCTGATGCTATGAAGGAGAATTTCTATCACGGCTTACTTCTCGGTCTGCTGCGAGGCAGCAATCCGGACTGGCTGATTAAGTACAATCGCGAGTCGGGAGATGGCTTTAGTGATATTTTGATTGAGCCGGAGGACCCGGATGCGGGAATCATTATAGAGGTGAAGTATGCTAAGGAGATGAAGGAGCTTGACGCAGCGTGCGAGACTGCTATGTCACAGATTAAGAATAAGCGCTATGATGAGGCTCTGCGGGATGAGGGCAGGTGTGATATTTTAGCCTATGGCATTGCTTTTTGCAGGAAGCGGTGCAGAGTGGTTGGTGAGAAGCTGTAAATTATTTTTACTTTATACCAGAGGCTGGTATAGCTGATTATTTTGGAGGTATTTCTATGAGGCTTAAAACAGGACAAAAGTGCGCATTTGGATTTGGCGCATTTGGAAAAGATATTGTGTATATGCTTATTTCATCGTATTTGCTTTACTACTACAATGTAGTGCTTGGGATGAGCAGTGTGTTTATCGGTACGGTGATGATGGCTGCCAGGATTTTTGATGCATTCAATGACCCGGTGATGGGGATTATCGTAGCAAAGACGCGTACCAGATGGGGCAGGTTCAGGCCTTGGATTTTTGCCGGCACGGTGCTCAATGCCGTGACCATATATGCTTTATATGCCACTCCTGAGTCTATGGGTGATTCAGCGCAGAGAGTGTGGCTTACAGTGTTTTACTTTGCATGGGGCATCACATATACGCTTATGGATATTCCGTTTTGGTCTATGATTCCCGCAATCACTGAGCCGGGCAGCGACAGGGAGCAGCTTACATCGCTTGCGAGGACATGCTCTGGCATTGGAGATGCTATCCCTACGGTGCTCACGATGACAGTGGTGCCTATTCTTGGTGCAGGAAGCTCTATGGCTGACTACAGGATTGGAT
>ULSH01068551.1_pt1 | contig 11913 bp, 12 predicted proteins | sample 1956151 | NCBI WGS metagenome assembly ULSH01 (sample SAMEA4835702, study PRJEB28245) | human gut metagenome | biome: gut microbiome; material: fecal sample | place: Denmark | collected 2008 | reverse complement strand
CTCCAGAATCTCCTCCGAGGAAAGGCCGGTTACGATGCTCCTTCCACCAGAATTCAGCACCACACCATCTTCCCGTCCGCTACCATCAAACAACGGGTCAGGGGAAAACCCTGTGTGTTACGCATAGATTTTCTGTAGTCTAAAAAGAAAGTATTTAAGGCTCCCGATACGTTCCAGATATCCTGACTTTTTTAGGAATGCAATCTCGCGTTTGATTGTACCATCTGATAATCCCGTCTTTTCGCATATCCTTTCTCTACTCAGACTTTTGTCCTCAGCAAACATTTGCAAAATCAGCTCCTGTCTTTCGGTCAATTTTATTGGGCCATTTATTGAGTCAGGTTGAACATGTAGGGTTAATTAGAAACCACCCCGAACTTCGACTTAATTCGGCATATTGTTTGCAAATTACAACACAGCGTATTATATTTGTCAATACATATTAAGATCTACAACTATGGCACAGGCAACATTATCAATGAGAGTTGATGATACTCTCAAGAAAAATTTCGATAGCATCTGCGATGATTTCGGTTTCACCAGCACAGCAGCAATCACTGTGTTCATGAAGACCGTTGTACGTGAAAGACGCATTCCGTTTGAGATCAAGGCATCAACCAAAGAACAGATCAACAAGGACGCTTGGGTCGCTTTCCTCGAGATGAGAGCAGCAGCTGCCGAAGCAGGAATCCAGGACATGTCACGTGAAGAGATAAACGCCGAGATTCAGAAGGTGCGCAATGGAAGATAAATTCTACGCCGTTATTGACACGAACGTCATTGTATCGGCGGTCATTTCAAAGAGTCTGGAGTCCAATCCGGCAAAGATCATCCGCGCCATCGTACAGGACCGCATTGTTCCCCTGTTCAACGATGAAATTCTGGACGAATACCGCGAAGTATTGTCAAGACCCAAGTTCCACCTTACGCGAGCGCTGATTGAGACAGTACTCAAGGCAGTCGTCACCGATGGCATTAACCTCGACAGGACATCATCTGAAGGCGTCGATTTCCCAGATCCTAAAGCCATCGTATTCTACGAAGTGGCTCTTTCCAAAGAAGACTCCTACCTCGTGACAGGAAATATCAAGCACTTCCCCGTCAAGCCATTCGTCGTAACTCCGACAGAAATGGTCAAGATGATGGAGTTATAATGTACCCCTTTCTTTGGACAGTTGTAAGTTCCTCTTAAGTCAATTCCTTGTGTAATGCAGAGCCTTCCGAATAGGTGGTACTCTGCGTCTTGGATGTTGATACTAAGTTAGTGATTATTTCTAATTTTGCTATAACTTTCTTCCCTATGCAGCCATCGCATAGACATGCGCCGGGATTTGTGCCCAATTCCTTGGTCGGTGCTGATGATTTCCAGTGCACCATGTTCCTTAATCGCTCGCTACAGAACCTCAATGGCATGGAAACATTAAGTGTATGGTTACCCGTCCGCCCAGGTGACTAGCAATTAGTTCCCTGTGCATCCGTCGCCGACCAGCCACGAAACGGGGAAACTATACCAAATGACATATCCAGCCAGGGACGTGAGGGTGCGTCCAAGCACAGGGTTATCGGCATACAGCACAATGCTACGATTATATGTCAGACAACCTGGCGGAAGATTTTATTCCATTAAACAGACACAATTCATTAATTATCAAATGTTTGTGATAAATACAACTCATCAGGATTCCTGCCAGGTTGTATAATTTTTCATAGGACCTGGCGGCTATTGTTTACTTCAATGCGCTGATAATCAGCACTATCGTTCTTTTGTTACCCGCCAGGTTGTCTGAAATTTCCGCAACGATGCATCTGAATGCATCAATATCGTGAAGCGTTGAAAAACCTCTGTGGCAGAGGAAGCGAAAGGGTGGACATACACAGGGTTTCCCCCTGACCCAGTATTACTCATCTATCTGTTTTGTACAATTGATCAAGAAAAGAACTGAGTCTTCAAAAGATTTAACATCTTTTAACATAAAAAGTTTGGTTCGAAATCTACTTATTCTGAACTTTGCGGCATTATGGAAAAGCTGATTGATATACTTGAATCATTTAACGGCCGTAATGCCAGAAATGAAAAAGAACTGATAGACAAATTCAGAAACATTGCCGACGGTGTCATCAACGGCGGCTATTTCCTCATTAATGGTACTGCAAAAATCTTTGTGACCGATGTGGAGTTCTATTTTCATAGTGAACGGAATGAACAGGAACTCTGGAAAAAAGACTTCTGTATGTATCATAGAGGGACAAAAGAGGAAGTGCCATATTTCCCCGTAGGATCGATTTGCCCTCACAATTCAGGAGTTGATGTCTCCTTTGAGAATCCATTTGAAGAGTATCGTGCTTCGTTCTTGGTTCGTGGACACAGATACGAAGATGGAAAAGAAACATATGAGACAGGTAAACCAACTTATCTGCGTGAGAACATGTTCGGCTATTCTAATTGCATATCCGGAGGATTAAATATCAGATGGATAGACGACAGGTCGTGTCCTCAGAATGAGCTGACCGATGATACCAGGGTCAATGTCTCTAAATATGATGAGAATGGTAAAAGTATCAAAGGAGAAAAAGACCTGCGCCGATGGCGATTCAGGATAAAACGGCAAGAGCAATGATTCAGGACAGCCAATGTAATAAAGTATATGTTTCCTCTCTCCTGCAGGAGAGGTGTCCCGTCACTTTCAAGGGACTCGCATCCGTTCTGGACAGACACGAAGTGAAATGGTCATTATTACAGGACACCAAAGACATTTGGTGCCGGGACTATATGCCAATTCAGATAAGTGTCGACCAGTTTGCTGGCTACTTATACGACCCGGACTACCTCCAATCTCCTTTATATAAGAAGACAATCACGGATGGGAATCACCTTTGCCGTGACTTGGGCATGAATGTAACATCTGACTTGTTGAAATTACGCCTTGATGGAGGTAATATCGTTAAAGCTAAAGATTGTTTTATCATGACCAGTAAGGTATTTGAAGAAAATCCTAAAATATCTGTCAGAGAACTGTCAGAGACTTTGGAAAACACATTAGAAGGCAGGCTGATTATATTGCCATGGGATACGGCAGAGATGTTTGGGCATGCTGACGGTATCTGCAGATATGCAGGTAACGGCACTATCCTGATGACAAACTACTCACAGTTTGACCCTGATATGGCATATAGATTCAAACGCAGTCTTCTCCCGCATTTTAATCATGTAAAGGAACTTAAATACAACGTAAAGAAGCCTTACAAGAACAATTGGGCCTATATCAACTGGCTGCAGACCGACAATGTCCTTATCCTTCCTCGGTTCAATGTTCCTGAAGACGAACAGGCATTTGAACAAATCGCCAAACTCATGCCAGAATATCATGGTAGAATTGAGATGGTCGACTCTTACGATCTTGTGATTCACGGAGGAAGTCTTAACTGTTGCACATGGACGGTTTTCGAAAAGTGATTAAGTTAATTGATTCATACAAGTTATTCAAGATAATCATCGATTAGACTGTTCTCTATCGGTGATTTTTTGTCGGATAAAATTAAAATTCTAAATTTGCATCGTCAGCGGACCGCCATGGCTCACTGACGACGTGATCGGCTATGTGCAAATCAAGTTGTCACCAATCGCAGGCAAGATTGATGTCCGCGAACTGGGCTATGCCATGTCCAAAGAGTATCGAAGACGAGGCTACATGTCAGAGGCAGTAAATGCCGTCTGTAATCATTTGTTCCAAAATGGGTACATCAAACGCATTACACTAGAGATTCTTCCTGACAATTTGCCGTCACTGGGTGTCGCGCGCAAGTGCGGTTTTTCCTTTGTGGAGGAGCCAGAAGAGAAGAAACATCTCAGGTTCTTGGACGATAAACCACTAGACCTCTACGTACGCGAGAATGCTAATAGCAAGAGAGAATGTTTCTAAACCATGAACCCTTGCCTCGTATCGTCTAATTCAATGCAACCTGATGCAAAAGTAGAGAAAAAATGTGCGACAAGTTACCTAAATTTGCAAGGTGCACAATATCATCGCATTGAATCACATTTGGTGCAACAAAAAGTTACCTTACCAGTTACCTAATTGCCGAAAAACGGCCTTCCAGATATCTGTAGAGGGGTGTGTCCTTTTCTGGTTTTTCAAAAGACTTGTCCGATAGTTTATTTCTGATTTGAGATTCTTTCCAACCGTGATGTGATGCCCTGCTTATAAGCTGAAGGGTGGAAAGAAGATCGGATTTAGTGTATTTCTTTTTGTTTCTGTTCAATGAAGTGTGTAGCATAGGCGTCGTCTTTTTAGGCGCGGTGAAACTGAGAGGATATGGTGAGTGTCATTTTATTGTGGCTTTTTGCAGATTTGGGCAACCTGCCCTGTTGTGAGACGAAGATTATCGGCTTTGTGTTTATGAATTTATTGAAGGAATATGATTATATATTTAGGCTGAGGTATTCTTTTTATTGTTTAACCTAAATTATTATTTAGCGTAAATTTATTCCGCAGCAATCAATTAACATCGAAGATTTAATAAAAACAGCGAATCCCATGATGAATATTGAGTAGAATCTATTGATGATAGAAGTGATAGACCAATGCCCGCAATACCTTCTAGCAAGCTATACTCATTGATATATGCATTGCCCATTACTGTTTTATACCCAGATAAACCATCATGGAATTTAGAGTATTTTAATGTTTCTGCTATCCAATATTCTCTAGCTGTCAAAAAGTCATTAGATTTCGTTTCAATATACAATCTATTGTAAATTTGCGAAATTCCAGCAGAGCCATGACAAAAACATGCATCCACAACACAATTATCAGGTGTAAAATGTCCTGTATTTCTGCACACTTAAATATGTTGCCCATTATTCCTGCTCCAATTGTTCCGTGCATGAAATCTGGATTATTAATGTCTAATTTCAGCATTTGCACTATATATTCAGTTAAAGTAGGCATAACATCGGATATGGAAATATCGGAAAATTGACAGACGTTTAAATGATTTAGTCCGACCAATATACCTGCCAAACCACTACAATACGAATAATGAATTTGAGTAAGAGGTATACTTTCAAGATACTGTTCTAAACATAAATCTGCGTATTGAATGTCTGATTCTTTGCGTGTCCATTTTGCATAATAAAACAATTAAACCTAATAGACCAGTATATAGCCCCCAATCAATATTAGAGTTATCTTTATGTTTTTGTCCGATATGAGTTTTTATATCGTTAGCTATCTGATGAATAATATATTCTTTGCTTTGAATCATCTATTTTACGTTTAGTGCTAAATTTAATATCCTGTCAAAGTTAATCAAATAATCATTAGCATAGACTGTAACAATCTTGTCAGGCACAATGCCTTTTGCGTGGTGCGGCTTCCCGTCCATGCAACGCATTCGCATGCCCGTCATTGTGAATGGAAACAATGGAAGATTGAATAGTGTCATATCACCAGTTGTTCCTGCTGTTGTTTGACCAATGATTTCTCCCAGACCATACTGACGGACTATCATTAAAATTGTCTCTCCCCAACTTACAGTACTGGCATCACATAAAAAAGTGACAGGCAAGTCAATGTGAGGTGATTTTGCTGTAAGAGTCTCATCTCCGGTGCGCCACGTTATATTTTTCTGGAAAGGGAAACAATTAATCGGGACTTCAGTCGAGGGAGCCTTTACATCAGGAACAATTAGATGTGCAAGTACATCTTCAAATTGAAGCGAAGGCAGGCCGCGCAAGTCAAAACAAAGTCCTTTGACATCCGGAGCCAACTCTGATAAAACTCTTTTTTCATTTACATCGGACGATGCAGCATCAATATAGAGAATGCCGTTATCATATTTTTGAACTGATGGCTTTGTTTGTTGCGAAAACGAAGGTTCTTCTGGAAGCCTTGCATAGAGAGTATCCAACCGAGTATCTCCAGAATGGCCACTACTTGCAACGATAAACGGTGTGTTGTATTCTGAAGCACAGAAAAGTTTCCCCGCGGCAATCTGGTCGCGATGCGCATCTGTTGCGGCATTGGTAATCATCCTGCAATTATGCATATGTGCAGAAGCTGGCTGAGAATTAATGCTGTTGCACACACGCCAAGGTTCATCCACGTCATTTCTTTTCCGTATAAGCAATGTGTCGTTCACCAGTTTAGTTTCAACAGCTGCATAAAATTCAGGCAGATATGTCGATTGCATTCCGGAAATAACCATATTGTTACGCACAAAAAGATGTCCGTCCTTTATCGGATTAAAAAATCGGCAAATACAATTATACCATTCAAGAACCGATTCAAAAGAATTAACGGTCTTCATCTGAACAGCCTCTTGCATATAGTTCTTCAGATGACAATCCCAATCAAGCTCATCCTCTTCATAATAAGGGTAGAAATGACGAACAATATTCCACCGTACAGTCAGGTCGGCAACCCTGACAGCTTTATCTGACAGCAACCCGAAAATTACGCTGCGTCTTTTCGGCAAAGATTTATCCTCACTTTTATGACCATCCCAATATTTCCTGGCATCTTTAAGTAAACGCTCGGTTGCCTTGCTGTCAAACATTTCCTTCTGCAAAGAATGCTGGATATTCAGATATTTATCTTCGGACACCTCGTAGCTGTAATATTGCCCGTCAACAGGTACGATGGCAGAATTTGAAGAGTCATTGGAAACAGAAAGTTTCTTGTAATATGGTCTATATTTGGCAAGTTCAGGTGAAAGCACTTTTGCAAGAAAAGGAATGTCTAATTCTCCGGAACCGCTGTAATAATAATAGTTGAAAGTACTGTTATTGTAGAAGGCAGCGCCTTCTTTACTGGTATCCGGAACAACCGAGAAAAACAATGAGGGGGCAAGAGGTTTGAATACCGTCTCCAGCGATTGTGTCTCGGCTCTATTTGCGAGCAGCGCGCAGACTTTCGTCCAATCGCTCTCGGACCATTTCTGAGCATATGGATTCGGAGAAAAATACCGGACGATACCGTACACGCGAGCGAATTCGACATAATGGGATACATCCGCAGCCATCACATTGCTAATGGATGCATATATGCAAATAGACAGCAAGATTAGATTCTTTTTCATTACATATTGTTTAATTGCAACATTAGTGTCCGGTAAAAAATCATAAAAGTTCTTTGAAAATATTGGAAGTTAGGTAGTTACAAAGGTTTTTAGTGCGCGCCGATTTGAAATTATCTTTGCCAGACTAACGTAGAATGGCATATGCATAAAGGAAAATACGTGTTCGCGCAGCTCTTAGACTTCATCGACAAGGATGTATTCGCAGTACGCATACAGATTTACTCAGCAATTATTGCCTATTGCATGATGGCCATTGTACAGAAGAAGATGAATGTTGAACGGTCAATTTACGAGATGGTTTGTGCCTGTAAGTGTCTCACTTATAGACACAAACCATCTCAGAGACCTCTTTGCAAAACCTAACTGCAATATTGTCAATGAACTTGATGATTCACCGAACCAAATTTGTTTAATTGTTAAACTTTATAATAATCGTCCGAAACTTTTACCGGACAGCAATGAATGCAAATATAAAGTTTTATCGGTCTATGGCAATCGTTTATTATAGAAGTAGAAGTCTTATCTGTCCAGCCATCTCTGTAGTTCCGTTGATTTTGCCTTGCTCAGCGCCAATGGTTGGTCACATCCCTTAAGGCGAATCAGGAGACGGGAGTTTAAGAACATGCTTATTCTTGCTATTGAACAGATGTTCGCAATGTATTGCCTGTTGAGCCGGAAAAACATCTTCGGATCGAGTTCGCTCTCTAACTCGTGCATCGTGAATTGGATGGAATGGATGTCACCGTCCGTCGACTTGGCATACACGTGCCGCTGGTCGAAATAAAAATACAGGATGTCATTCACATTGACAGGAATCAGCTCTTCGCCTTTCCAGATCAATATGCGCTCCCTATAGGACCGGAGTTCGCCGATGGCAGCATCAATATTGCTCTTGCTTGAAACATTCTTTCCTGCAATGCTCTCCGCTTTCTTAATCGCAGCTGAAAGGCTTTCATTATCAATAGGCTTGAGAAGGTAATCAATACCATTGCTCTTGAACGCCTTGAGCGCATATTCGTCATAGGCAGTAGTGAATATGACCATGCATTCAGGCATCACTGTTTGAAAAGCGCTGAACACCTCTTGGCCTCGCAGTCTTATGTCTGAGAATATCAGGTCATATCCTGAATGTTCCGAAAGTCTCGATATGACTTCCGAAGTGGTCGTCAAAGGCCCGTCTATCTCCATATCGGGCCGGAGTTTATGAATCATACGTCTTAACCTTCGGAAGCTTATTTCCTCGTCTTCAATTATCAGTGCTTTCATAATGATTTGATTATAGGAAGGCCAACCTCGAAAAAACGCTTGTCGCCCTCTCCGGTTATGCTTATCACTGGCTCCTTGCCGCATTCCATTGAATATCTCTGCCGCAGGTTCTTAAGCCCTATACCATCGCGTGACGTGCTGGGCACTGGGCCTTGGCTGTTATTGAACAGGCTATTGCTTACCACAAGTCTGTCTCCACGCTTGAAGACCAAAATCCGCAGCGGGTGCTCCGGTGACGGGCTGTTATGCTTGACAGCATTCTCTATCAGCAGCTGCATGCTCATCGTCAGAATCTTCTCATCGCTGCGGCATTCAAGACCGCTGTCACAGAAGTCTATGCTTGACGGGTAGCGGGTCTGCATGATTGACACGTATTCTTTAGCGAAGTTCATCGCCTCCGAAATCTGGACGATGTCTTTATCAAGGCTGTTGATGATATATCTGTATATCCTTGACAGAGAAATGATGAACCGTTCCGCCCTTTCTGAATCTTCTTCTATCAACCCTGAAAGGATATTAAGGCAGTTAAAGACAAAGTGAGGATCCATTTGTGATTTGAGAAGTCTTTTGGTCAAAAGAAGATTCTCCTCTTTTTGCTTGATGACGATATCTGTGTATTCTCGCAACACATGGAATTCGGCTACAAAACTGGCAACGATGCAAAAAATATATAAACTTCCCCAAAAGTCATCTGTTTCAGGTTTATATATAAATTCAGCGATGAACGTCTCATATAAAACAGCAATTAGAAGATTTAGGCAGATTGTTAAAAAACCATTGATAATCAGTCTATTTGGCGTTATTCGTTGTGGCTCTTTCTTGTTTTGCAAAAAATATTCAAGAAGTAGACTGGTAAGAGTGAACGTGGCGCAATACCCGAAGTCTACGAAAAATCCGTTTATACTTATAGACCAAAAGTTGTGACCGACATAAATGGCGCTCCATAGCAACGCATAAATGACGTATGCCGCTACGGAGAGGTACAACCATTTTTTTAAGAATGTCAATCTCATTTAGAAGCTGTTTTGAAATGAATCAATCCTTTTGTTACATGCTTATAAATAATTGATTATTACTATTTAATTGGATACATTTTTTGTGGCTTTAAATTATAAGACAATTAAGTTGTAAAGATGTATTCAACCAACATCACTGATAATCAGTAGCAAGTTATAGAAAAAAACATAAACGTGCAAGAAAGGAAGAAGATTCTTGCCTACGGCCGATACCGCCGAGACGATGGTGCAACTCGAAACAGTATTTTATTCTCATATTCCGGATAAACCATGTATTCAGTCATCAAATCTTCCTGTTCGATACACGAATCTTCCTGCTCATACATTTCTGCAACAATAATATCTTGTAGCAGAATATATTTGCGGTATGATAACTTTTAAAATCATTTGTATGAAAACAAACATCTTATTTCTAACGGCTTTGTGCTCTATGATTGTAGCATGCGTGATATCTGTTGACTAAGTAACTATCGTTGCGATGAAAAAGATTATTTTATTCATATCATTCCTTGTCACTTTTGTGGTAGGGTTATCGGCTCAAAGTCCATATCCAAAAGACGATATCTCAAACTTCAGGAGCCGAGGCTATAAGGGTAATGCCTTGTACACGAATCATTATATAGTGTGGCAAGGTGTGGAGACATCCCATGGATACATGTTTAACAGCCATCATTATTTAGGTGCTGGTGTGGGGGCGTTTTTTCTGCCGCTTGACAAGGTCCCTGCTTTCGGAAGAGTCTTTGTCGAATACAATGCTTATTTCCGGGAAAAGGCCAGCACGCCGACCGCTGGAGTGAAAGCAGGCTTTTGCCATGCCATGAATTATAACAATGACTGCAAGTTCCGTAACGCTGCGGAATTAGAGCCGTCTGTAGGCTGGAGCTGGACGTTGCAATCCGGTAAAGGCCTGTTATTGGGCTTGTCCTACCCATTTTATGTGACGTCCAAGCCTAATACGACTGTGTCAATCTATGGGATGCCGAAGATTTCATTCGGAATTGAGTTTTAGTCAGACCACTTGCTTCTGAACTGATCTGTATGCCTTTCTTGATTCATAACTATCAAGAAAGGTTTTTTTTAAACAAATGCATTATGCTTGTTGTTTTTTTCAGCGACGGCCTTATGCAACCTGAAACGGAATTATATTGTCATATCCCGGATAAACTATGTATTCAGTCATCAAATCTTCCTGTTTGATACACGAATCTTCCTATTCATACATTTCTCCAACACTTATAATATGACGAAATATATATTTACGGTATGAAAATATTACTAAAATATGCTTGATTATGATTAGTTTTTTGAAAACAATAAATTGATAGATGTTATGAAACGAATTTTAGTGTCCTGTTTTATCTATGCAATATTTGCATGTAACATTCTTGCTCAAACTCAGATGAATAGAAGTTATCTCTACAACAGGGGATATAAAGCAAATATTCATGCATCTGTGTTGTTTGCAAACAACAGCGAACTTTGTTCAATATCCTCGTCACATGGATATTCCTTTGGAAACGGATTGTATCTCGGTGGTGGTACAGGCATAGTCTATAGCCCTATACACAAACTCAATGTGAAGAATCAGATAATCATTCCTTTCTTTGGTGAGATCAAGTATTCGTTCCTCAAGAATTCAATTGTCAGCCCTTTCGTAGATGTGGTTGCAGGCGGAGCCTATAACTATTCTTCGTATGGTACAGGGTATCTGCTGAAACCTTCAGTAGGATTGGATGTATGGAGATTTTCCGCATCTGTTGGCATTGGTCGTTATGCCATTAATTATGCGACGGTAGATGGCAGGCAAAATGGTGAACCGGCAATTATCGGAGATAAGCAAACGAGCACAGGACTTTTTATCTCTATTGCTTACAATTTCAGATAACAATTTGCGGAATATCTAAAATATCCTTTGTATTGAGTTTTAGTATAACCAAATGCAATGGGGATTAGTATATACGTCATGAATAGTTAATACATACCATCAAAGAACAATTAGTCAAATTGTGAGAATTACCAATGTTTTTTCAATTTGACTAATTTATTGTTAGCACATGTCATCTCGAACTATGTATTAGTAGTTGACATCCTTTTCCTCCGTAGGTATCCGCGAAGTAAGGCGTAAAGACAAACGGCAAGGCAAATTCGCAGCCCATTCCGGGTGCGTTTTGTCTTGCCTTTGTTGTCTTATGTCCTCGCCTAACCAATGCGTCACCTTCCGGAGGAAAGGAAGGCCACCCGTTTACCGGGAGGTAAGTGAATGTTCAACATACAGCAAATCAATCATGCTACTAACACTGCAATTTCATGGTGAGGTCTTACTTTGTCAATACATGTTAAAATCTGATGTGATGGACGAATTCCTTCTTTGACGGAACGAGCGGCTCGGACTTCAGGCCTATCTTCTTGAAGTCAATCTCTTTAAGGTCAATGCATCTGATGCCTCCATCATACATGGAGCGATAATAGAACCTCAAACCTGACATGTCGGTGACACAGGTGCATTGGGTTGCAGACGGGATGTCAGCCGGCGTTTCGTCAACCGGGAACT
>ULSH01014412.1_pt1 | contig 11941 bp, 10 predicted proteins | sample 1956151 | NCBI WGS metagenome assembly ULSH01 (sample SAMEA4835702, study PRJEB28245) | human gut metagenome | biome: gut microbiome; material: fecal sample | place: Denmark | collected 2008 | reverse complement strand
ATCAACTCATTATAAAGTTTTATTCTTTTTACGACAGTCCCTAACTTATTTTTGAATTTGTCGATTTCTTTCGTACTTCCATATGATATTCGCACAAAACAAAAAAGGTAACCCGAAAATCGGATTACCTTTTCAAATTAAGAGCTGGAATTTAATCCAACATGATGAATGCCGCCCAATAATAGGGGTTGGGGTGTTTTTCTTTGACAGCCTGCTGAGCGATGGCAAAAGCCTCCCGTTTGGAGTATCCGGAGAGCAAGTGTTCGTAAAATGTTTGCATCATCAAGGATGTTGCCGTGTCATCTACGCGCCACAAACTCATAATCAAAGTCTGTACGCCTGCTTTTTTGAAAGCTCGCTGCAATCCGAATACACCCTCGCTGGTAATCTCCCCCAACCCGGTCTGGCAGGCTGACAATACGACCAAATCTGTTCCACTTAAATCCATTGTAGCAATCTCTTCCGCCAAAAGGATACCGTCTTCCACATTTGCGGGAATCGGTTGGTTCAACCAGGCCCGCTGTCCTCCGGCGAGAATCAGTCCCGAGCGTTTCAATGAATTATCCTCAATATCCCTGGATGGTTCTAGGTTGAACGCTTGAAAATAATCCCGTTTCCGAGCCTCTTCATCTTTGAAGAAGAATCCATGAGTTGCAAGGTGGATAATCGGAATGTGCTTGCCTGACAACGCCTTGAACGATTCTTCCGTTCCGACGGTCTCGGTGTATCGTTCCGGACGAATTCCATGCTCATACATTTGCCGCGCAATCATTTCGACCTCCGATTTGGTTGCAGGGAGATAGCTCCAACCCTCGCGCATGGAGCTGTCTGCAACAAAACCGCGAGAGGCAACATAATCTTCCGCCGAATGATAGGTACGGCTCTGTGCAATCATCTGTGTTGAGTCCATCTCATAAATTAGTCCGCCGTACAAAGTAGCATTCGTATATTTGACTTTCGGCTTCTCAATACATAGCTGACGAGTTGAGGAGACACGGTATAAGTTGTATTTTTCATTGGCTTGTCGTCCTATGGAATCTTTCAGCAACTCCACATTAATCTGGTGAAGCAGCCCTGAAGGGGAGAAATAGACATTGTCTCCTTCGTTAATGTAGGGCTCGAGTTTAGACCAAATAAGAGAATAGCCTTTTTTGAAATACCTCTTATCAAGATCTTTTAGAGCAAATGAGTCTTTATGCCAATTTTTATCTTTAAAATTTTCAAAATTAATCTTGTTTATCTGTTCCAGCTCTTCTTTCGAACATAGGGGAATCATTTTGGGGCTGTCCCAATCCTTACGGAGAATTAGTGCTGCATATGTTTTATTATCTCGTTGCCAACATTCTACAAACTCAATGGCTACGTCTTTTTTCCTTATTTCCCGTTTTATATTTTTCCATGAAATGTTTTCCATATAGATATTTAAATCTATATAGGATAATAAATACATCAAGTCTTTTTCATATATCCATTGCTGTGAATCTTTAGTCTTGGCAGCATCGAATAATTTTTGGTATGTTTCTTTTAAGTTTTTGTTATCGGTTTTCTCAATAATATATGATATGCTCTGCTCCGTTCGCAGCAATAAGCCCTTGCAGAATAATACGATATCATAATACTCTGCATCAAAAAAAGATTCAGCGGATAATGCTAATCCTCCATATATTTCTTGTGTACCCCATGCTTGATTCCAAAATGAAGTCCGCTCATTTGATGTCATTGTATAGAATTGCTTTTGTATGTAATTTTGCGTATGGTTCCATGCATATGATAGGTATTGTTTAGCTTCCACATAATTATGTTCTTTTAGACAAAGTCCCATCAAATAACTCGCAGGTTCCATTACGCGTTCAGGATTCCATTTTTCATTATATTGGAGTACTTTAGTAAAAATATCTTTTGCTGATGCATAATCATGCATATCATAATATACATTGGCTAACTTCATATATGTTGTGTTGGGCCAGAATAATTCAGTATTGTTTTCCCAGGTCATGCAATTGGCCCTTTTTTCATTTAATGCTAGAACCTTATTTAGACATTTCTTCGCTTTATCGTAATCTTTTAATGATCGATAAATATCCCCCATTGTTTCTAAAATTATAATCTCAATTTGATCGGCGTCTAATAAATTTTGTTTATGATTTTTAAACGCTTCATATGCAGGAAGAATATAAGCCAGGGCTTGGTCAAAATTGTATTTTTGTGCTTCCATAGAACACAAAGTTATTTGATCCTGAATATAAATGGCTATGTCTTTATAAGATTTTTCAATATCTATTTCGTCGGGACCATAAATAAATCTTCTGGATAAAAGAATTTGATATGCCCAATATGTATCTCCCAAGTGCACCCCAACTATTTTTGCTAATTGGCTTTGGCAATATTCTATATTGTAGCTATATTTCTGAGAATCAATAGATATCATATATGCCAATATCTCACAAAATATATCTTTGGCTCTCGTCAATAATAACTCATTAAAATAAATATCTCCAATTTGGATGCATGCCCTAATATATAAATCCTCTTGGTGATATTGATCCATAGTATTTCTTAATTCTATAATCGTATTATCTGCTGACAGAAGATCATGTTTTTTTATATAATAAGTTATTTCGCTCATTATAGAAGAAACTAGTGTACTTGAGTTCCAATATTTATCTCGTGTCTTTACATGATATTCCTCTAAAATACTATTTGAATAATCTTCTAAAATTTTATCAACATAATTTTGTCCTAGTTGATCGTACAAATCAACTAAAATTGTTTTCCATGTTTTTATTATGGGTAATATGTCGTAGTCGGTATCCTTTTTAACATAGGTCCCATATTCAATTGATGCTATTCTAGCGCCATAGCAACCTGCCATTTCTTCTATGGCTGTTTGTAATTGGGGGTCATTCCTATTATTGCAGATAGCTGCGACGACCTCGACATGTTTTTTGTGCCATTCTAAAGCTGCAATATAATCTTGGTTATATATATCCATCCAATTTGCTAATCCAATTATAGCATCGGCATAATCAATATTAACAATACCCGCTGATTCAAAAAGATGAAGCCGTTCCCGCATATATTTTTCTCCTTCATGGAGCATCCCGTGCTCTTTATATAAATCTGCAATGCTCCAATACAGCAGTGAGGCTGATTGTATTAATTCACTGTCCTGTTGATCTGCGTATATGGAACAGAGTGCTCTATTATATTTGCAGATTGTCGCAAACTCATTGATATATTGTATTTTTTTAGACTCATTGTGCAATGCATTAAGTATATATTTTAATACATTAGAATCTAATTCTGCGAAAGCATAATCACGATGTTTCAAAGCAAAGTCTATTGCCAAATTATAGTATCTAATGACGTTTCTAACATCGTTTTTGTTTATGTATGATTGGCATATTGCCATATATAATTCAGTTTTAGCTTTTATTGATGATTGATAGAGAGCCCATAATATATCTTTATCAAATTCATCAGCCTGCTTATACTTGTTTTGATAGCCTAGTATTGAGTTGTGTAGAAGAAATGTTTTCTCTTTAGTGAGCTTTTTATCAGCTATCTTTTCAATAAGGTCATAATATTTTAATGAAGATTGCCAGTCTCTTTCATTTTGATAGGCTAATGCTAAATGATAACATATACTGCAATATCGAATCGAAAACGCTATTTTATCAGAATCTGGATCACTGTATTCTTGAGAATTTTCTCCTTTTGATAATTCTTCTAGAGCCCAATTATAGTATTGAATTGCAGTTCCATAATTTCCACAATTAGCATATCCATCCGCAAGTGTTTCAATTGTGGAAGACAGTAATCTCGGAGAAAGTGATGGATAATTCTTACAAAGAGAAACGCTATTGTGTAAATTCTGTATTCCTTTTTCTGTATCTCCTAATTGAATTTGTAGTTCTCCGATAAAAGATAAGCTGGTTGCCGTTAATATATCGTTATCTCCAAATTTATTTATGGCATAATTAAATGCTTTTTCATACCAATACAAAGCAGACACAAGATTTTGCTGATTCTTTGCTTCTCTTCCCATTTGACAATACATTTCAAAAACATGTAGACTATCGCTTTGGGAATATGCTAAGAATATGGTACTTGTTAAAAGTAGCGATAGAAAGAATGTTTTTGTTATTGATGTTTTCATATGATTATAAAAAGAAACCAACAAAAATCATGTCAATTATATATAAATGAGGTGAGTGCAATACTATGAATCTGCGCTCACCTCTTCTTATTTATTTTTAATGTATCAATTCGTCAGCATGACATACTGATTATAAACGGGACCTCTATTTACAATCTTTACGACAAAGTTCCCGGTCCATGCAGGTGTCCAGCAGACATAGCAGTCATCGGAGTAGTCGTCATCACAGACGATGGCATTCCCGTTCTCATCATAGACGTACAGATCCAGGTCGGTGTCGCCGTCTCCCGATACGAAAATTTCGGCTGGCACCCCGTATTTGAATGCCAGAACATAGGTGTCTGTCGAATTGGCAGCTACGCGATCAACCCGACGTCCCGGACCTCCCAGCAGCCCGCGATGATCTTCACTCTTGGAGATTTGGACACTGTTGGCAAGAGCCAGCAAAGTCTCGTCGCCATCGGCAAATTCCTTGGCCGAGGCAAGCAGATTCTCCGGCGTGAACTCCGGTTTGGCGGAATCCTTTTCCGATTCACTTCCTTCACCCGGTGTAAACGATTCGCTCTTGAGACTTTGAGTCTCCACGCCTGATAGAATACGGGCAGCCTCAATCAAGGCGGTAGCCGAGTAATTCTCATAACCATACTTGGCGAGTTGGTTGGCCAGGCGAATCTGCGAAATCGCCTCCGACTGAGGCTGCGCCGTGTCGGTCTTCTCTTGTGCGGTCGCGGTATAGGTCATGCCGAAAATCGCCGCAAGCATCAAAAGTTTCTTCATAGCATCATTTTTTATGTGAGACAATCGTTGTTCAAACAAAAAAGCGCAGATTATCTGCATATTACACTTTCTGGAGGTCTGGACAACCTATTATCGTGAGTATACGCAAACAACCCACGCCCGTAAATGCCTTGCGACATGATGCAAACGTGAATGCCTGTGCATCTCCTTCTCACGATAATTCCTGCAATGGTCCAGATTCCAGTCAGAGAACAGAGCTTGCGCTGAAAATATGTATTCAAAGATACAGATTTTTTTTCACTTTGCAACCGGGCGTGGGTATTTCTTTCTACTCGTCCTTTTTGTCGTCGTGGAAAATGAATATCAGGACGATGATGATTAAAGGGAAAAGCCAACCCCATGTGCCACCGTCATGGTATCCAGGGATATCCCAGGGACGTCCTCGGTCCGAAATATCAGCAAATACGGGAAACGTACCTCCCAACAAAAGAACAAGCAAGATATACTTCTTCATAGCGGTTGTTTTTGTGTCGTTTATCTCTTTATCGCCGATTCTTCCTTGAGGTAACCCGTCGGAAATAAAAAAATCCCGCATATGGCGGGATTTTGCAATGCAAAAGAATTTCGTTTTTACATTTTGTCCAATATCATGGAAGCTTGTGAAGAGTAATAACCTTGTTCTGACGCGATGCGCTTCAGCCATTTCTTTGCTTTCCAATATTTGCCGGCCCGAAGGTAGACAACCGTTTCGTACCAGTCCAAATCAGCCTTGTAGATGTCGTCCTGATGCTTCAGATATTGTCCTTCTTCCGTATCGAGATAGACTGATGGCAAGGTCTTTCTCTCTTGATGGATGAGTGTAAGCGCTGCTTCGAAGTTTTCCGATTCTATCAGTTCAACAATGCGACCGAGTGCATCATCCCCTCGACTCAACTCTATTCCCAGTTCAAGGCCATACCCAAGTGCACGACAAGTTCGATTCAGGTTGGTTTGGAAAAATATTCCCACCAGCAGGCACGCGGCAGCGGCGATTGCGGGTGCATAAATTTTGAATATGCGGAATCTTTTTTTTCGGCGCTGAATATTTCTTTCCACTTGTTGCAGATACTCCTTGGCTCCTTTGGACTGAATTGCCCGAACCAATTCCCGTTGTAGGGCAACCTCTTGGGCTAACGCTGAATCTTCTGCCATTTCCCGTTCGAACGAGGCTCGTTCCGATGCAGGCATCCGGTCGGTCAAATACAGGTCTATTCTATCGTTATTTGTCATAGTGCAATCCTTTTAGGCGATTCATCAATGCCATCTTCAGCTTTTTCATGCATTTGAACTTCTGCGTCTTTACAGAATCGGGATTTTTATAATTCAACAATGCCGCGATTTGCTGTCCGTCCTTTTTCTCCCAATAATAAAGTTTCAGCAGTGTATTGCATGGTTCCTGCATGTCGGCAACCAGTTGCTGAATAATGGTTTCTCGTTCCGACAACTCCTCCTCCTGCAACAAAAACTGGCTGTTGCGATAATCCTCCGAAAGATTATTGGCGTTCCTCTTGACGGAGAACAGCTCGAGATTGTCGGTTTTCACTTCTTTTTGACTCTTCCGGTAGGAGGAGACTAGTTTATTGCGGCCAATACTGAACAAATAGGTCTTCAAAGATGCGTGGTACTCTTCGAGTTTGTGAACCGTTAATTTTCCTTCTTGTATGTTGTTCCACAAGACCACACAGGAATCCTGATAGGCATCAAGAATCTGCTCAATGTCTTGATCGTTATGCTTGATTCGGAACAGATTTATGAAATCGGATCTGAATGTTTCATACAGGGTAGCAAAAATCCGATTGTCTTTGTTCCGAATCCCATCTATGTACTCTTTGTCGGTCATTTTACAAATGGAGTTTCCAGATAACATGGAGGCACATCGACGGACAAGGTTTGTATCCGGTTTCGGGCCAGCGGCATAAGTTCATATTGTGTATTTAAGGCCTCAATCAATTCGTCTGTCTGCATCTGTGGACGAGCGACGCGAGATATGGCATAACTCAATCGACCAAAATATTGATCGTTAATCTTGTATTCGTAATTGCTTTCATAACTTTTACAAGCGCTTAAACAAAGCCAATCTATTGGCCGCCGGTTTCCCCGTTCCAATGGAGTAGGGGCTGGAATGATAAAACAATCGTTTGTTCCCCTGCGATATTCTTCGGGTGTCCCGTCTGACTCTTTATCCTCGTAACGGGTTCCGTCACCACTATGGCAGGCATCTAGCACGATACATAAAGTTCCGGATTCCCCGATTCTATTGCGAAGATCCGTCAGCCATTCATTCAATTCGTCGTCTATTAAATGATTCTCACCATGATAGGCCGAACTGTATTTTTTTTGCGCATCATACGGAATAAACGCCTCATCCCAGCAGTCGTCTTCGTCTCCATCAAGGTCCGTGATTCGCTGTCCATGGCCGGAAAGATGAATGTATACCCAATCATTCTGTGCAACATGTTTTGATAACCATTGGAAAGCGGAAACGATATTCTGCTTTGTAGCAATTTCGTTCTTTAAGACCTTGATATGCTGATGATTTGCACCTATTCTAGAGAGAAATGAACAAACTAACTCGATATCATTGTCCCCATGGATTGCATTCCATCCCGACTCTTGTGGATATGGTCCGATTCCCACAACCAGAGCCCATTTGGTTTGGGACTGTCCGGTTAGTGTCAGGCATGTTAGGAATAAGGTTATGATGAGTTTTTTCATTACAACAAATGTAAGCATTATATTGGGATTCTCAAATCCAAGTCCAAGATCATGAAGAACAAACTTGAATATTAGGTTCTTGTTATATTCTTTGCGTAAAATTTCATTCGGTATGTCGATTGCGATCATTAGAAAGACAAATATCTCAATTTGTTTGCATGTAGCTGAGGAGCTAACACCGGATTTATTCATTTGTAGCAGTAGTGTACAACGGCGTTAAGAATGTGCCAACCCTTTGTATTATTGACCTTCCCTATTGACAGCGTGTTGCAATTTCGCCGATTTTGAGAGCTTTGATTATTGGTTCTTACCTTTTATTCTGCCCTTCCCGTTTGGTAGCGACAAGCCAAAGCCGCCGGATGGACTTTGCGCAAGGTTTGCCTGTGGCAACTCGTTCTGACCTTGCGCTGTCCGTCCGGCGGTATCTCTTTGCGTCAAAAAGGGAAGGGCTACTTGTTTTTTAACTTAGCTGCGTCACGTTTGAGCTGCTCCGCTTCTTGGGCTTTTAGCCGCGCCTGCTCGTCGAGAGCCGCCCTTTTGCGTACCAGCCGCTCGTATTCCTCGACATCCCTTCGCATTGAGTCGATGCGCCGCTGGTCCCGCTCAACTTCGAACAACTTCTCCAACTCCGACAGCCGTTTCGGCGACGCCTCGCCCTTCATCAGCACATAGCGATACTTCAGGTCGTTGTCATACCGGCCGCGGTCGGGCCGCCAGTCCAGGTAGAGCCCGACAGACTGCACTGCAATCACGATAAACATCGACATGAAGAGCCAGAAGTTGCGAGTTGCGTCTAGTGAGAACGAGAAGCGGTGCTGAACCATCCGCGGCGGCAGCTCCTCGGGAATCTCCAATTCGGCCACTTTCTCGTCGATCTCCGAAATCTGCGCTCCGAGGTCTTCGCTAATCTGCTCCTGCCGCTCGGAGATCGCTTGCAGCCGTTGTTCGATACGATGGCCCCGTTCCTGCTGTGCCTCGCTTACCCTTGTCTGCGTCTGCTCCAGTTGCAGAATCCGAATCTGCAACCGCTTGATTGCGTCCGTATCAATGGCCGCCGTCGATTGTGACCGGGCTTCGGCCAACGCCGAGCGGAGCGTCTTGATAAGGGTCTCCTTCAACTCTTCGTACATCTCGAAGGAGAGCTCCAAGGTGTTCTCTTTCATCTTTTCGTATTTTAGGTTTGTTATCCGATTTTGCGGGAGCGTGCCTCCATGCGACGCTTGCGCTCCATGAGGGCTACGGCCATCGCCTCGGCCGCCTTGTTGATCAGCGCCGTGATGCGGGCTATATGCTCCTCGGGGCTCTCACCCACACGTCGCTGCATCATCTCGGGTGAAAGGGCAAATGGCGAGTCGAACGGCGGCAACGGTATCGACCCGGCACTGCCGAGCGACACCGACCCTGCGCCATGGCTTCCGCCTCCTCCACTGCCTCCCGTTGCGGAGAAGGTCTTCTCTCTCCCGCCTCCGAACAGCCCTGCAAAAGCGGCCCGGAAGCTCCCAACTGCTGCCTTGAGTCCAGACATCAGGGTCGTTTGTCGCTGCTGCACTTGTCCGAAGTGGCGATCCAGCTTCGAGAAACTGAAGGCCCTGTCGACCTTCGAGCCGGAGAACTCAAGCCCGTTTTTCGAGAACAGAACGCCCTGCTTTTGGTTGGTAGAACCGCAATACTTGTAGCGGACATTGATGCCCTGTTCCTTTAGCTTGCCTTCCAGTTCGTTCCAGTTCCTGCACTTGGGCAGGCACTCCTTGATCGCATCGTAAATCTCATACCGGGTTCGGTCGGGCTCACGAAGCCGTTCTCGCCGGACGGCCTCCTTGCCCGGAGCCAGATGCAGCCCGAAGCGTTCGGTCAGCTCGCGGCACACCTTCGCATTGCGGAGCTTGATGTTGCGGTCGGAGATGGTCTGCCCGTGATCACCTACGCGGTTGTAGACCAGATGGCAATGGGGATGGGGCTGGTCGAGGTGTCGCACCAACAGGTATTGCGTATCGGTGATACCCATCTTCTGCATGTATTCCTTTGCAATTTGTGTCATCCGCTCATCTGTGAGCTTCGGGGCATCCTCCGGCGAAAACGACAAGGAGATATGTCCGACATTCTGCCGCAGACGGGGATTGAGGTGCGCCTGATCCTCGAAATCCTCGACCATCTCCCGTACGCCGGGCGGCTCGACATCCCGAGCCTCCAGCACGCGCGACTGCTCCTTCATCACATAGCCGACCGTGCCGCCGAATGATCCTCCCGAAATGACCTTACCGATCACGGCGCAGGGCTTCAATCATCCGCACCAGCTCGGCCTGAAGCGTCGCATGGCGCGCGGCGACGGCGGCGAATCCCTGGGCATGGGCCAGCCGGGTCAGCTGGTTCAGATTGCGGGCAAGGCCCTTGAACTGTGCGAGCCATTCTAGATGCTCACTCCGCAGCCGCTCGCGGACCGAGCCGTTGAGAATCAGTTGCCGCAGCACCTCGGTACGCGGAATACCGGCCGCACGGGCCAGGGCGCGGAGCTTGAAGTTGCAGGCGGTGTTGCACCGCAGGGTGATGCGGTACTCCTGTTTTCGGGCACGTCCCAAAGGCGGACGGCCCCCTTTCTTCGGTGTGTTCATGGATTGGATTTTTTGAGTTGAGACCATCGGGATAGGGCCTTGCGGCCGGTTTTTGGCTGACAAAAACACAAACTTGCATCCCTTAAACCTTCATTCCTCCCTTGGGGCGTAATTGCGGTTTTCGGGATTCAGTCTTTGCCTCTTCCGAATCATTCCGAAGCCGTTTGCGGGCGATCCAAAAGTCGTTGAGATCCTTGTAATCTCGATAGAGATGCGCGTGGTCGATCACCTGGCTGCGAGGACACCGACGGGTCAGTTCGGCAAAGGTGCGACGTCCCGCCTCGTCGTTGTCCAGAAAGGCATGGATCGTCGGATGCCGTTCGAGGAAAGGGAGCGCCTTCGGCAGGTTGACCACCGAGTTCAGCACCGCGGCGTCGATCCCGAGCGGTGCGGGATGCTTCATCGAGAGGCAGGCGAGGAAGTCCATGAACCCCTCGAAGACGATCACCTTGTCGGACTGGTGATCGATGGTCGTTATCTGTTTGGGCGAAGAGCTCCCCTTGAAGCGTTCGGACCGCAGCTCCCAGCCTCCGCAGTCATTCCGGAAACCGATGGCGAAAAAGCAGCGGCTGCGGACCTGATAGCGCACCTCCCGACAATACGCCGATGCAATCCCGGACACAATGCCGCGCGAGGCAAGGTATCCGAGCAGGGCCGGATGGCGCAGTGGAGCATCCGAAAGGATACGGAGCGTCGGTTGGGAATTCGGGTTCTCGGTCGGCACGGCATATCGCTCGCAGATGCGGGCGGCCAGGAGGCTGGCGGTTCCTTCGGCCGCGTGCTGCAGGTGCTCGAAGGCTTCGCTGCGACTGCATCGCTCCAGGCGCATGATGAGCGCGGGGAGCGTGCCGCCCTCACTAATCCCGAAGTCATACCAGAGATCCTTCTGGTAGTTCACCTTGAAGCTTGGTGTGCGCTCCTCGCGCAGGGGCGAGAGGTACATGCCGTAGCCGTTTCGTTCGTACCGGGGCAGAATGCCGCGGCGGGCAAGATATTCCCGAATGGGAATCCGGGGAGCATATGGGGTGGTATTCATTTTTCTGTAAGTTTGTTGAGAAATCCGCGTAAAACGCAGTGAAAGAAAAGGTTGTCATCTTACAACGTTCTTACACGGCAGGTGGCGCCGTAAGTCCGTAAGCGTTGTAAGATTCCGTAAGAGGATTTGTAAGAGATGTAAGAGACAGAGAATAAGCAGGATATCCTCAGCATCCAACAATCTTACAGGCCGGAGACATCGTTCAGCAGTTCATCAAGCAGTTTCCGCGTGACGGTATAGATCCGAGCCGTCTTGCTCTCCTGGCGTTGGGTCAGCCCGTTGTAGGTGATCGTATAGCGCTGGTAGTAGGTCGGCGGTGCCGGCCGCAGCTGCCAGCTCTCGGTCAGTGTCCGCCGCACGGTGGGATGATCGACCCGGATGCCGCGGATCTCCAGCATGTTCACCATGTCGCTCACGTCGAACTGATACTCCTCCAGCTTCTCGCCATCCAGGATGTCGCGGATGATCGACAGCATCTCGGCCTCGGGCTTGCTGCGGTTGTAGTGGATGATCCGCCGCAGGGCCTCCGTCGCCAGGAGCCGCGGGGAGAACCACAGGCGGCTCTCCTCGCGGGTCGAGAGCGTGCGCTGTTGCAGAAAGAACAGCAGTCCCGGGATTTCAGTCTGCATCCGGGCGAGCAGCTGC
>ULSH01026508.1_pt1 | contig 11955 bp, 11 predicted proteins | sample 1956151 | NCBI WGS metagenome assembly ULSH01 (sample SAMEA4835702, study PRJEB28245) | human gut metagenome | biome: gut microbiome; material: fecal sample | place: Denmark | collected 2008 | reverse complement strand
CACTCAAAGCCATCTCTTGTATGACGATATGTGCTTTATCGTAATACTAAACGCTCATCAACAAAAAATGGCAGATGCGTCTGTAATCAATATTATAGAAGGTCAATTGCATGACACAGAAAAAGCTTTATCAAATCTTATTGCGTGTATGGAAAAAGGAATCGTGAGTGCTTCCACTGCAAAAAGATTGGAAGAACTCGAGCAACAAAAAACAGAATTTGAAACTAAACTGGCTTTGGAAAAAGCGAAAGAAACAATTCCTATTGATAAAAAAGACATTGTTGACTATTTGCAACAAGCAATCAGAAAAACACCTCGTCTAATGATAAAATTGCTTATCAAAGACGTTATTCTTTACAAAGACCGAATAGAAATTCACTTCAATTATACAGACTTGATAAGACCTGATGCTGAAAGGCGTCGGGCCTTTTTATTTTACAAATTTTCAAAAGATGTCGTTATGAAACGCAAGTCAAATCTTCCACTTGAAAAGAAAACCATTAGATTTGAAATGTATGTATAATATTACAAATATTAGAAAAAGGAAAACCCAGTCAAACCTTTATGGTTCAACTGGGTTCATCCTGGTGCGGACAACAGGACTTGAACCTGCATGAGCAAATGCTCACAAGAACCTGAATCTTGCGCGTCTGCCAATTCCGCCATGTCCGCATTACGTTGATATTCTATATTATTGAGCCGCCAATGTCAAATCAATATGGAAAATCTTTCCGTTGCAAAGAATAAATATACAAAAAGTAAGCGGCCGCATGAGCGAACCGCCTACCTTTGAGAGAGAATATAGATTTGCTGTATTGCTACAACTTATCTCGTTTTGATGCATGACGAAACGGGTTATCATAATTCAATCATGCAAAGGGGCTAATAAATTTGCTCTAACTCTGCCCTGCGCCTATTCGGTTTTTTGCAGAGCTTGCTCGCCGTCTTTTGACGCTTGATTGTCACATTCGCAAGCCTTTGGCACGCAATTGCACTCGCAAGCCTTCGACGCGCTCTCGCACGAACAAGCATCGGGTGCGCTCTCGCACTTGCAAGCGTCGGACGCGCCGTCGCGAGCTTTTTGGGCTTCGAGTTGCGCCTTGCGTTGTTTGACAAGCTCGGACCAGTCAACGTTTTTGTCGGCTTGGGAGCAACTTCCGTTGCACTTACCCTGACGGGAGCAGCACGAGCAATCGCTTGCAAGAGATGGCTTGCCTTTGAGTTTTCTCACGACAGACGCAATGATGACGCCTGCAACGATTGCGACTGCCGCTATAATTACAACGATTTCGATTGGTTTCATAGTGATCCGTTGGCGCAAGATTGGATTGCCGATCGGCACTTACGCGTTCTTTTTGATTTTGAGTTTGCCCGCAAGGTCTTGGAAGAATTTCTTCATATTGATTTTGCCTTTGTTGTCAAGCACGATGAGCGTGATGATAGCCGCCCAAATCGCCGCGAAGATGAAGCAAGTCCACCACCATGCGCCGATGAGATATATCATCATGGACACGATGTAGCTTGTCGCAATCCAGAACAGCAAGGTCATATTGAAGGATTTCTTGTTTGGCAATTCTGCCTTGGCGGTTGCAACAGCCGCAAAGCACGGAATGGTGAGCATATTGAAAGCGATGAACGCAATCAAGCCTGCAACGTCGATTCCGGTTGCCGCGATCATGGTGTTGACCGCTCCGATGCCGCCGTCCGCTTCCACGTCTATCATGCCGCCCACAATGCACGCCGCAAGCGTACCGAAGGTTGCGATGACGTTCTCTTTTGCGATAAGTCCTGTGATAGCTGCCACTGCGAACACCCATCCGAAGTGCCTAAGTTGCGAGCCGAATCCGAGCGGAGTAAACAAGGGCTGTATAAGTCCGCCGATGCCTGCAAGGATGCTCTGATCCATCTGCGCATCTTCAAGATACTGCCAGTTCCAGCTGAAGTGGCTGACGAACCAAATCAGGATTGTGGACGCAAGGATGATTGTAAACGCCTTCTTGACAAAGTGTTTTGTCTTGTCCCACAGGTGCGCGGCAAGGTTTTTGGGTTGCGGCACGTGGTAGGCAGGCAATTCCATAATGAACGGCGGCACTTCGCCTTTCATGGTGGTTGCGCGCATCAAGATGACTGCCGCGATTGCGACGAGCACGCCGAGAATGTACATGCAGTAAGTGATGACGTCCGGGTTTGGCATGCCTGTCATGGTTGCGATACCGCCTGCGATTGCAGTAAGGATAGGCAATTTTGCGCCGCAACTGAAGAACGGAATGACTCTGATAGTTGCGATTCTTTCGTTCTCATCCGCAAGCGTACGAGTGTTGATAAACGCCGGCACGGAGCATCCGAAGCCCATGATCATCGGCATAAACGCTCTGCCCGACAAACCGAATTTTCTGAAAATTCTGTCGAGAATGAACGCAACGCGCGCCATATATCCGCTGTCTTCCAAGATCGAGAAGAACAGGAACAACAACAATATTTGCGGCAAGAATCCGAGCACTGCAAACAAACCGCCAAGCACGCCGTCCACGATCAAGCCTATGCACCACTCCGGCGCGCCTGCAAGGACAAGCCCTTGATTGACGCATACGCTCAAAAATTCGGTGAACGTGTTGAGTATGTTGGCAAGGATGACGCCAGGGCCGTATACGCTCTCTTCATATCCGAAGAACGTTGCCGCCGTCACTCCCGAGCAAAACTCGTCGATCATGCTCACAAACGACGATTCATATTCGCCGTCATCGTTCTTTTGCACGGTGACTTCCCACTTGCCTTTTTCGTCTGCATAGTAGGTTTCTCCCGCCGCCGCTTCCGTCATATCTTCAAGATAGACGAGCTGATGCGTTGACGTGTAGACATAGCTTTTTGCTTCCACGCTTTCTAGCGATCCGTCGTCCGCAAAAACGAGTTCTGCACGGATGCCGTCTTCTGTGTAATAGGTCAACGTTTCGTCAAAAGTGGACTTGGTTACGTCAACTTGCTCAAATGTGCCTTGCGTGTTTTGGATGTACGCCGCCGCCTCTTTGTCGAACACGCCGCCTGCGCCAAGGAAGAGAAAATCTTCTGCAAACGTCAGGTGGAACACCAAAAACAAGATGACAAGGAAGATGGGGATACCCCACACTTTGTGCGTGAGCACTTTGTCGGCTTTGTCGGACGCGCTGAGCTTGTCCTTTTCGTTCTTCTCCTTCTTCGTGACGACGGAAGAATAGTTTTTGGATATATACTTGTATCTCGCGTCTGCAACGATAGCCTCGAAGTCAGTGCCGAAAACGTCGTCGTTGAAAGTCTTTTTGAACTCTTCAACCATTTGCGCCGCTTGCGGATGTTGTCCCACTTCGATTTCGTCAAGCTCAACGAGTTTCACAGCATGGAACAGCGAATTTTCCACTCCGCTGCCTTCGAGTGCGATTCTGCAATCGTTGATAAGGTGCGTAAGTTGCGTGCCTTCGAGAACGGTCGTGCCTTTTCTGCCTTTTTGGCAAACTTCGTAGGCTCTTTGCATAAGCTCGTCAAGCCCTTTTTCTCTCAAAGCGGAGATTTCCACAACAGGGATGCCGATCTTCTTTTCAAGGCTCTTTGCGTCTATCTTGTCGCCGTTCTTTTCCACGGTGTCCATCATGTTGAGCGCGATGATCATCGGCACGTCGATTTCCATGATTTGCGTGGTTAGATACAAGTTTCTTTCAAGGTTGGTTGCGTCCACGATGTTGATGACGCAATCGGGTTTTTCTTCGAGAATATAGTTTCTCGAAATCACTTCTTCGGGTGTGTATGGCGAGAGCGAATATATGCCGGGAAGGTCAACTATCGAGATAGGTTCGGCGCATTTTTTGTACGTCCCTTCCTTCTTGTCAACCGTCACGCCCGGCCAGTTGCCCACGTGCGCAGTCGAGCCCGTCAACGAGTTGAACAGCGTTGTCTTTCCGCAGTTGGGGTTGCCTGCAAGTGCAAATCTTTTCATTTGTCCTTCACCTCCATAGTGACGACTGCCGCCTCGGTCTTTCTGAGCGACAATTCGTATCCGCGAATGGTCACCTCGATGGGATCGCCAAGTGGTGCTTTCTTTCTCAAATAGACTTCTGCGCCCGGGGTTACGCCCATGTCGAACAGACGGCGTCTAATGCGTCCGTCTCCTGCGACGGCTTTGATGACGCCCTGCTCGCCTATAATGAAATCACTCAAAAGTTTTTCCATTGTTTTCTCCTTTTCGTTTATGCAACTAAAATTTTTCTTGCCATTTCTTTGTCGAGCGCAAGTCTGCCGTCTTTGATAAGACAGATGACGCTTCCGCCGCTGACGGATATAAGACTGATTGTAGAATCAATCGTAATACCCAAGCTTTCCAAATGTTTTTTGGTCTTGTCGTCCGTCAAAATCCTGACGATTTTCAAATCTCTCCCCGTGGGAGCCATAACAAGCGGCATATTCTTCTCTCTCCTTGCGATTTCGCTTATCGGTGTTAAATATGAAACTTACTTCATATTCACATTAAGATATTACAACTATCAAAAACGGATGTCAATCGTTTTGAAAAAATAATATGAAATAATTTTCACATTCACAAAATGCCGCTTTATCTTGATTTATTTTTTTAGGTATTGTATAATATTTAAGATTAAATCGCGCGCGCATTCAACAAATATAGCGCGCACGCGTATAAGGATAATTATGGCGCAAGAAGTCAGAGAACCAAAACAAGAACGTTCCATCGAAAAGAAAAACAAAATCGTCCAAGCAGGCTACGAGTTGTTCTCCAAAGTCGGATACTACAACACCAACACCGCGCAAATCGCAAAGCAAGCAGGCGTGTCCACGGGCATCGTCTACGGCTATTTCAAGGACAAACGCGACATTCTTCTCGATGTTTTGGGCATTTACGTCAACAGAGCGTTTGCGCCCATTCTCAACATGATCGACACTCTCACTTCTCCGCTTGACTACAAGTCCGTCGTGTCGCACGCTCTTGACGGTGCGATCGAGATCCACAAGACCAACGCCAACATACACGAGGCGTTGCACTCTTTGTCCCATAGCGACGAGGCCGTCAACAACAAGTTTATCGCGCTTGAAGACGAGATCACGCTCACAATATCCGACAAGCTAAAATCGCTCGGAGTCAACAAGGATCATCTTGCCGAACGCATACACTTTGCAATGGACATCGTGCAATCTTTCTCGCACGAGTTTGTCTACGACCACCACACCTACATAGACTATGACGAGATGCGCAAGATCGTGGAAGCAAGCATCGTTGCGCTTTTCGCCTAAGAATATGACGCCGTTTTGTCAAAGATCGCTCGATTTTTTGTATTTCAACAACAAATACAACTCAAAAGCTTGGTATCAGGAGCATCGTGACGATTTCAAGCAATATCTCTCATTGCCCTTCACCGACCTTGCCGTTGCGCTTGCCCCCGCTATGCTGAAAATAGACGGGCAAATGCTCACCGAGCCGAAAAGCATAATTTCAAGGCTGTACAAGGACTTGCGCTTTGCCAAGGACAAGACAAGCCTTTATCGCGACCACATGTGGCTCACCTTTATGCGCGACAAAAACGTTTGCGGCGCGCCCGGGTTTTTCTTTGAAATATCCCCTTACAATTTTCGTTTCGGTTGCGGCTACTATATGGCGGACGCAAAAAGCATGGCAAGTCTTCGCAACTTGATTTTGTCAAACTCAAAAACTTTTCAAAAAGCAAAAAAGTGCTTTGAGCAACAATCCACTTTCAAAATGGTGGGCGAAAACTACAAAAAGCCAAAATATCCCGATGCACCCCAAGACCTGTCGGTTTGGCTTGAGAAAAAAGACATCTGTTTCATCGCAACGTCCTTTGACGTCGAGCTGCTCTTCTCGGAAAATCTTGCCGATTATCTCGCCGAGAAATTTCAGTCCATAAAACCGATTTACGACTTGATGACAACGGCAGAATCTATGGCAGAAAGATAAACCGCATATAACCGCTCGCATAGAAAAATGCGATTTGACGAAATGATTTTTAATAACAGCCATATTGTGCATAAATATTGTTTTTACAAATACACGACTTAAAACATTGAAAAACGCACGATAAACCGTGCGTTTTGATATTTTTAGAATATTTTGCTTTTAGTTGCGATTGCAATTATGCAACCAATCGAAACCCGATTTGACAGTCAGTCAAGATGATATCTCGGCTTGCCTTTGCTCTTTTCGCCGTACTCGATTGCTTGCGCCGGGCAATGATTTATACAAGCCATGCAATGCGTGCAGTTTTTGCCCCACTCGGGTTTTCCGTCCACGATCTCTATGTTGTTGAGCGGACAAAGTTTTGCACAAAGACCGCATCCGACGCACTCGTCTGTGGCATAAAAATCGTCCGCTTTAACGATAAACTTAAAGAATATAGGGTTGACGCACGCCGACATAAAGCGGTCGTACAAGTTGTTTCTCGGCTTTTCAAATCTCATGCCACGCTTTATATATTCGATTGCTTTTTCGATCTTCGGCTCGGCTTTTCCGATGATTTCTTGCGCCTTGTCGGGCTCTGGGGCATTGAAAAGCGCGATGTAATTTTCGGGCATCACGATCTCGGCAACACCCATATATTCGAGCGAGAGTTTGTCGCAAAGTTTTTCAAGATACTTGCCCGCATTGCCTATTTCGCCGCCGCAGTCAAGCACAAACCACGCCCTTTTCGCGCCTTCGAATCTGATGTTTTCAACAAAGTCACTCACGATTCTGGGCATTCTCCACGCATACGTGGGCGTGACGAAAACAAACCTGTTTTGAGCGGTAATTTTTGAAAAATCCGCGCGTTTTATCCTGTCATTCAAATCCAAAAGCTCGTCATCGAGAGCATTTGCAATCTTTTGGGCAATATACTTGCTGTTGCCCGTTCCCGAAAAATACAATACCATTTTTATCTCCTTTATACAAAACGACTATTTTTATATCACAACGTGCAGATTGCGGATTTCGGCGTTTTTTATGCGTTTTTGCAGCGCAAACGCAAACGGTTCGAGATACTCCGTGGGCATATTGAGAGCAAACTGCTCGTCTATTTCATTTGCAAGCGCAAGGCTTATGTCTTCGATCATAGCCTTTTTCACGCCCCGTCCCGTCACATCGTTGTCGGCGGTGAGCAAAAATTCAAGCGGCGCGCGCAACTCGGCAAATTTGTCAAGCCCGTTCATCGCCTTGAACGCCCACTTGTAATAGGGGCAATGCTTCTTTTCAAGCAAGAAAGCAAGCTCCACAGCGTTTTTGACAAACTCGCAAAGGGCAAGCATCGCCGCGCCTTCTTCGCCGTGGGCAAGACACCTTGCATAGTTGTACTGTCCCGACTGCGCCGCCTTGAACGCGCAAGAACCTATCTTTTTTACACGCACGTCTTCGGGCATGTCATGCAAAATCTCGTTGCGAATTTTTGAAAACTCGCCCAAGTCGTCACGAAACACTTCTCCGTTTGTCGCCTCGGCAAAGTACACCGAATCGGTGTAAAGCCAATCTTGCCAAGTGGTCGGCGCGCCGTCAGTGCCGGTGTATCGCCTATAAAAATCGCCGATGGCAAACACTCCGCGAAATCCGTTTTCCACTTCACGCTCTACGTCCTTCACGCCGTATTCTCTTGCGATTTTGTCATACGCGCGCATGAGCGCAAAGCCGATTTTTTCATCGTCCTGTTTTGTGACAAACAAGCAAAGCCCCGTGCCGTGATCGTGGTCTTTGGACGTGTCGTCATCAAAGCCGAAACACTCCGAGCCGTGCCCGACAAGTCCCACCGCAATGCGATTTTCATACGGCGAAAACTTGCTTTGAACAAGCGGAGCAACTGCTTCCATATAAAATTGTTTTGACAATTCAATTCCTTTCATATCTCGCAATCAAGCGTTTATACACGCATTTTTGACACTTTAACATTGTTTTCTGTTGTTATCATAGATTTCTTTTGCGCGCCTTTCAAGCTCCGCTTTGTCAAGAAATCTGCCGAAAAATCCATAAGCGGACGCACACTTGGAGCATATAAACGCATAGTTGCCGTCCCTTACCAAAGCGGCGTCGTCAAGACACTCCATCGCCTTGTCAAGCAGCTCGTCTATTTGTTCATCGCACTCTTTGTTTTGCTCATTTGCCCTGTCATACACAAGGTGTGCAAGGTTGACATATGACACTGCAAGCTCTCCGTATCCGCCCTTTTCTTGTAAAATTTCTATCGCTTTTTCATAGCATTTTTCGCCTTCGTCAAAACGTTTGAGATCGCAAAGCGCGGTGGCATAATTGTTGTAAAGCCCTGCAAGGCGATAGTCGTCTTTTGGCAAAGACTTTTCATATTGCTCTTTTGCAATTTGATAGTATTGCATCGCATCTTCCGCTTTGCCGAACGCTTTCATCGTGGTGGCGCAGTTGAGATATATCGTTGCGTCACCCACGGACGAACACGAGCCTTGACAGCACAAAATGGCAAGTGCTTCATCCACCGCCCTAAGTCCGTTTTCTTTCTCGCCGAGCTTGCGATAAAGCCCTATCTCTTCGCTAAGTATTTCAAGCAAACCGCGCGTATCGTGCAACGCTTTTGCCTCGCTTTCCCAATATTCCAGCACACGTTTTACACCTTGCGTATCGTCCTTTTCAAACATCTCGTCGATTTTGTCGATGATGCGCACAATGGGTATCGTGCCGATCGGCTCTTTGACACAACTGCATTTTTCTTGCATAATTTCACCTTGAATTTTGATATATGAATTATACCATATCCGCGAATATTGATAAAGAGATTTTTTGCGATTTTTTCACATAGCAACCAACATCGCAAGAATATTACGCAAGCTCGCAATGACAGAGTTTTTTCTTGCGCCTTACGGCTGGATGTTTCGGCAAGCTCAACATGACAATATGGAAAATTTGAAGTTTGTCGTGAGATTGATAAATAAATGCATAATGCGGAAGCACCCCAAATCGACAACCCTAATGTACAAATAGTACATGAGTTTAATATTGAAACTCAAACAGAGATTTTGCAAAATAGATGAAGAACAAGAAAGAGCCACGCTAACGGCAACCCTAATGTACATTTAGTACATGAGTTGACGGGAGCGTGACTCTGCCGCAGTTATTCGCTATTTTGCAAAATCTCTGTCGAAGGTTTCGAGGCAACGAACGGATACAGCATAACAATCCGCCAAGCACTCGGGATTGAGATTGTCGGCGGTGTCACGCATGGTGTGATAGTAGTCTTGAAGATTGTGATCGAGTGCGGTGATGCCGGTGGAGCGGAAACCCGCTTTGTTGAAAGCGGCGTTGTCGGTTGCGCCGCCAAAGGGCGGAACCCACGTCTTTGTGCATTTGATGCCGAGCTGTTGAGCGGCGGTCATGAAGGAATCGCTCACTTCTTTGTCGGACTTGACGGTGCCGTTGAGATCTCGATAGTTTACGCCGAGAAAACGGCTTTCGTGAATGGTGTCGTAGGAATATATCCAAGTGGGGACATCGTCAAACTCTCCTTTGTGAGCGTCGCACCAAGCCATTGCTCCGCGCAAGCCAGCCTCTTCACTGCCAGAAATGATGACGCCCACTTCGGTGTGTTCGAGTTCTATGCCCCGATCTTTCATGGCTTTGAGAATGGCAATGCCCATATAACAGCCGGTGAGATTGTCGTTTGCGCCGTCGGTGATGGTGTTTTCATCCCACATAAAGTACATGCCCACAAGGCAAGGCACCATGACGAGAATGGCAATTCCCATCCAAAACAGCACGGGAGTGTACAATGCCGTGTATCCTGCAAGGGTATAGTCTGTGACGGGACGGCATCCCGTTTTGACAGCCGCCGCTATGTTGAGAGCAAGCACCACAAGCCCCGATACAACGCTTGTGACAAGATGCGCAACGTGCGCTTTGCCTCCGAATCTGTTGTTTACGGGCCAATTCCACACCGCGTCGGGGTGACCATTGAAAAACACTCTGCCCTTCACTTCGCCCGTGCATTTCTTGATTGCGGTGACGCTATGCCCTGTCTTTTCGGGGAAAAACTTGTCTACAACCTTCTTGTACAAGCCGAATTGCGCAAACAGTATCACAAACCCGAGCGCAGTCAACACCGCGCCTACAATCGGCATAAAGAAAAACAGCACCATGCCCGAAAGCACAAGTGTTATCGTAAAATATATCCAGCCGAAAAACGCGTTGGGATTCTCCTTGAAGGACTCCACGTCCGCGCGCTCGCAACCGCAATCGTTTTTGAGAACGTCCGCCATATACTCGCACGCCATTTTCTCGCCGATACTGCCCGGATCGCGCTTTGGCATATCGTTGCATATATGCTTGATCTCGTCGCACATATATTGCGCACTTTTCGCTTTGTTGTCAATAAGACTTTGCAATTTGCCCATAATCATTCCCCTTCTATTGGATATTTCAATTATACAATACGCGCGCCGCCCATTTCAATATGCAACCGTCCCCGAAAACCGACAAAACTGCAATATTGTATTGTTATATAAAAACAACCGCATGATATGCGGTTGCATTGGATTATATATTCGATTTTGTTCGATTGCATGTTTTGCAAAGCATCTGACAGTTTTCGGCGGACGTTTTTCCACCTTCACTCCAAGGTGTAATGTGGTCGCCTTCCATTTGTTCAAAATTGAAATGTTTATGACAGATTGAGCAAATACCGTTTTGTTTTTCATAAGCCTGACGCTTTTGCGACTCTGTAAATGCTCTAATATTCAAACATTTTTCATTACCTGACAATACATACTCAAATATCCCTTTTTTGTTTGTAACGTCATCGTCAATCATTAGTTTTTTAATTTTGTTTTCCAAGTCGACAACATTTATAACTTTGTTTTTATAAACATCGTAGATCGCTCCCCATTCAACTCCCTTCATTTCTTTTCTATACTTTGTAAATGTAAGTTTAACCCAATCTATGACATTTTTGAAATACGTCCAAAGTTCAATAGCATTTGCATCGTGCTGATGAAAAGACATGTAGTTTTCGATATTGCCTTTGCTTATCCACTCTATTGCTTTTTCAAGATAATCCTGTCTTAAAGCAGAGCCCGCAACATAATCTTTTGCAATATTGTATGCGGGACAATTCGATTTGCTGAAAAAAGTTTTTGCGCTTGTCAACCATTCCCCCGTATAAACAGCGTTGCGAAGTTCTTGATCCGTAAGTTTTACTCCTGCAATGTTGATTGTCTTAAACCACTCTAATTTTTCAAGATCGTTTCCGCTGCAAAAGTAAATCATGCATTTATAATTCAAGATTTTGTCTTTTTCAGTTTGCGTCAAAGAATGAAAGTATTTTTCATTCAAAGAGAAATCACCATTAATATATTGACAAAAACTCAATGTGCGTTGTTGCCCATCAAGCACTTCATATGTATCATTGCCATTGTCAACCCAATACATGACGTTGAGCGGAAAGCCCTTCATTATAGTTTCGATAACGGCATCACGTTGTTTATCATTGTAAACAAATTCGCGTTGATACTTCGGCCTAATATTCAGTTTCCCGTCATACCCGACAACGCCTTCTTCTTCACTATCGACAAAGCCATTGAAAATATCTTTTATCGCGATCTCATGCAACCGTATATTCATATTTTTCTCCTTATAATAATTCGCCTATAAAGTGTTTTTCCATTGAGTTCCGGGCCTCGTCCACGCCACTGAACCCTATGGTCATCCAACCCAAGTATTTCAAACTGGTCCGGATTATATTTGTCCAAAAAAGTGATTGGAACACCCATTATTCCATTACACTTTGCGACGAATGAGTATTCTGTTGTAAATTCGTCTTCCGTCGATGATTGTATAGCATGGGAAGTTTCCAATCCATCTTGCGCTATTTGCAATTCCGACAATTTCAAATTGTGTTGGGTTGTACTTGTCAAGGAAGGTGATTGGCACTCCCATGATTCCGTTACATCTTTCGACGGACAATGATTCGGAAATACGGCGTG
>ULSH01036297.1_pt1 | contig 11984 bp, 13 predicted proteins | sample 1956151 | NCBI WGS metagenome assembly ULSH01 (sample SAMEA4835702, study PRJEB28245) | human gut metagenome | biome: gut microbiome; material: fecal sample | place: Denmark | collected 2008 | reverse complement strand
TCGGCGAATACTCGCTTAATTTCGATTTGGCGTATGTGTATCTGAACGACAGGTTTGTTCCACACGACTATGAAAAAGGGTTGGCGTATTTAGCGGACGGCGTGAAACACAATGATCCGGAAAGCCTTTATATGCAAGCCCGCGTATACGAAGAAGGTTTGTACGGAATAGAACCCGACGAAAAGAAGTATATTCATTATCTCAAAAAGGCGGCGAACCTTTGTCAGGACGACGCTCTGCTCGATTTAGGGTATTACTATTATAAAAAAGGCAAATACGACGATGCGCTCGATTGTTTCGCGCAGTGCGATTTGGATTATGTCGGCGTTTATTGGTGTATGGCGACGATTTACGAAACCAAAAAAGCCGATTACAAAAATGCGCTGTTCTATTATCAGATGGCAATGGAAATGGACTTTCCGGATGCAATCGAACGAATGGCGGAAGCGTATCTCGGCGACGAATTAGGGCTTGACAAGGACGAGAAAACCGCCCTGAAACTTTTCAAGCGAGCCGCAAAGCTCGGCAATGCCGCCGCACAGTATAATCTCGGTATGGCGTATGCTTGCGGTTATTACGGCGTGACCGCCGACAGGGAAACGGCACTTCATTGGCTGAAAAAGAGCGTCAAGGGCAAAAATCCGTCGGCGTGCCTGCAAGTGGGACTTTATTACTACTACACCGTCAAAACCAAAGCGGCTTATAAAAAAGCCTTTGAATTATTTACCGACGCATACAATCTCGGCGAGAACGAGGCGATTATCAATATCGGACTTTGCTATCTTCAAGGCAACGGCGTGAAAGAAGACAAAAAAGAAGCGGTTAAGTGTTTTAGGACTGCTGCTGAAAAGTACAGTTCGGGTGTTGCGTATCACAATCTCGGAATCTGTTATGAAAACGGATTTGGTGTGAGAAAAGACTATAAGAAAGCAATTGAAATGTACGGCAAAGCGGTAGAGAACGGCGAAAAAGCAGGACTCGAAGCGATTAAGCGAGTCTACTCAAAAATGAATGTTAATCAGGCTTAGTTAACTTTCTTATTCTTTCATCAAAGACGGCAACACCCCGTATGAATACGATGCAAACGGCAACGTGTAGCAAATAGTTGTTGAATGTATGCGTATGTTGTGGTATGATTTATAAAAAAATGATTGGATAAGAATATGAATGCGGAATTTCGGATAAACGGAAAAGAAATCGAGACCGAGCGTTTGGTGTTGCGGGCGTTCAGGCAGTCGGATTTGGAAGACTTTTTTGAATACGCGTCGGTGGACGGCGTGGGCGAAATGGCGGGATGGCAACATCACGAAAATCGCGCGGTGACGCAAAAGGTGCTTGACGATTTCATCCTTGGCGACAAGACTTTTGCCTTGGTTGAAAAGAAAAGCGGCAAGGTGATCGGCTCGCTTGGCGTTGAAAAATACAACCTTGAAGATCGGCTGAGCGAATTTGACGGCTATCGCGACAGAGAGCTTGGATACGTGCTTGGCAAGTCGCACTGGGGCATGGGATTGATGCCCGAAGCCGTGCAAGCGGTGATAGCCTATTTGTTTGACGAATGCGATCTTGACTTTTTGACTTGCGGATATTATGCGTTCAATCGTCAATCCGCGCGCGTGCAAGAAAAGTGCGGCTTTCTTCCCTATCGCTCGCTTGTGTTCGACACGAAAATGGGCACGAAAGAGCCGGGCGTGCTGAATCTGCTTGTGAACGGCGCAAAGAACATAACATTTGAGTTTTCGCATCCCGAAACGCTGTTGTGGCAAGACGGCAATTTGCAAGGGCAAATTGGCGCAAACCGTTGAAAGACACGGCAAAATGTGGTAGTATATAGAAAAAGAATATAAAAATACGGTTTGAAAAGTTGTAAACTGAGTAGATTTAGACATCGGGTTCGATTCCCGAACAACCGCCAATGCCGTGTTTGACTTATTGCGAAACGATAATAGTATCGTCGTATTCTGAACTCTTCAACTGTTTTGTTTAGTCGCAGAAATGCCACGGAACAACGGCTATAGTTTAATCTCTTTGCAATACGTCAAACAGCAAGTCTTCCGTATTTTTGGTTATCGTTATGGCAGGAGCGAACCGTTTTGGCGTTGGCTTGTGCTATACGAAAAAGACGGTTGTGCGCTCTACGAGCGCATTTTTTGTTGCAAAAGATAACCTTTTTGGGCGGTACGAGAGAAAAACCGCGGTTTTATCCGCAAAAATACCGCCAAGGAGAAAAACAATGAAAAACAAAGCTGCAAAACTTTTGTGTTTGCTTCTCGTCGTCGTGCTTGCATTGTCTGTTGCACTTGCAGCATGCAACAAAAAAGCAGACGATCCGCTTGCAACCGAGCTGAAAGAGTCGCTCAAAGCGTATCTTCAAACGGACGCTTTCTCAAATTCCGTGAAAGACGCAAGAACAACGCAAGCGAGAGTGCCCCTGCTCTACCTTCGCTACGTCAAAGGCGATTTCTACACCGATGAAGTGGTGCTACAATTCAAGAAGTATCTCAACATGATTGACGGCGTCGTTGACGGCGGCAAGATCAAGGACAGCCTTTTTGCCACTTCGAGCGCAAGCACGCAAGGCTGGTACGGCATGCTCGACTTCCTTTACAGTTGGAGTGCGATAATCAACCAATACCAACAATGGTGCGCAGAAACGGGCAACACCGACACGTCGTATTCGCTCTATTTCGGCGCGGTGAAAGAATATTTGAGCACACTTGACGCATATCTTGCCGCAAGCCAAACGGAATATACGTTCAAGGGCAAAACGGTGACGCAAGCCAACTTGTATTATACGGGTTACAACGCGCTCAACAACATCGCAAACGCAAGCTCTCGCCTTAGCTATGACGATTTTGTGGAACTTCTTGCACTTGTGGCAAAAGCAACCGGCAACACGGACGGACATGCGACTTTCCTTGCCGAATACAAGAAAGTCGACTTTGCAACAATTGACGCTGCATCCGACAAAAACTCGCAATATTCAAAGCTCAAACCCGCGCTTTTGGCTCTTTGGAAAAGCTGTTTGCCCGTCACTCAAGTTGCATTTGGATACAGCACCAACAGCGTTGTCATGCTCACGGCGTACAATCTCGGATTTGAAGTGGAAAAAGTCGCGCCCTTCTGCACCGAGTTTATGCTCTCCTACTACGACAAAAAAGACGACGGCAGTTTCAAAAAGAACGGCGGCACTCCCAACTGGGTAGGTTTTTCGGGCAGACCGCTTGCAGGCTCTATCTTCCGTGGCAACGCAAGATATGACGTCAAATACGAAAAGACCATGCAAGGCTACTTCCCCTTCACCGACGGCTGGAATCAACCGCTTGACGAGATGATCAACATGGACAGACTTTGCAACTTCTACAACCACACACTCACCACAAACGCAAACGTCGATCCGAGATACGGCTTGCTCTACGGCTTTATGAACGGAATCGATATGGAGCACTACGTGAAAGAAGTGTATCACTCTCAAGTGTGCACGGGCGAAGATTGCAAATACCATATTGACGAAAAAGACGGACAAGTTTACAATATAGTCACCATGTGGAGAGAAACTCTCAAAAAGGACGAAAACGGCAAATACGTCATCTCAAACAACGTTGATATGGCTGTTGCCATTGCGTATATCGCGCACGTGTACGGAGTCGAAGCTCCCACTCCGCTCGGACTTTACAATGCGGCGCAAGCCTGCATAGACCTTGGTCTTTGATCAAAACAACAAAAAAATACAACAAACAAAGCCGTTTAGATTGCCGAAAACTTCGATTTTAGGCAATCGGCGGCAAGGTGTGATATGAACTCGAAAATCCTGAAAATCTTCACCGTGTTCGTGCTGCTTTTCACGCTCGTGGGGCTGTTGTACGCCTGCGACAAGGTGTGGGGCAACGACAAAACGACGGACGATCCCGGCTATCACGTCATTGACGGCAAAAGGCTGTCTTTCACCCTTGAGTTTCGCGATACGGGCTCGAATACCGAGGTGAGCGAGGGGGACAATTTTGCCCACTCCACTCTTGACGGCAAGCTGATAAAATCGTGGCAAATCGATTGCTACGGCAACACCGTGTATGAGTCTATCGTCAAATTCTTTGAAGATAAGGACGAAAAAATCACTTTCAGGCTCTCGCAACATCGCTTCTATATGTTCCACGAATTGACGCTTTCGGACGGAACAAGCTACAATCTTGAAACCGTCTACGTCGCCGCCGACGGCAAATATGCCATGTGCGCCAATTTTCAGACGCTTTTCGGCGAAGACGGAACGCCGGGAACGGTTGACGATTTGCAGGTTTTGGTGTTAGTATATAAGGGATGGCTGTATTAAGGCAGGTTGAAAATAGTATGAAAAAAGAAATTTCGTTTTCCAAAATCGAAAGGCTCGCAAAGACAGGCGGCATACAGGGCTGGACGGCTATGTTTGCGCTGTTGGCAATTATGTGCCTTGATCAATTCGTGTTGGAGATCCCGTTTGAAAACGTGGTTTTTCCCATTCTCGTGGTATGCGCCGCGTGCATGAGTCCCGCAAAGAACGCCGTGCTTGTCATCACCTATTCGGTGATCTTCGAGATAAGCTGCATCGGCTGGTTTCCGAGCGAACTGCCCCGCGTGCAACTGTGGCTGTTTGAAGTGATAGTGGGCTATTTCATGCCGCTTGCGTGCTACAAAGCATTCAACAGAAAACACGAAGATATGAGCGTTATCTCATACGCAGCACTTGCCGCTATGGGCGAAATTTTCTACTTCTGGGTGTCTGTTGTGGCAACCGTGCTCATTTGGGGTTGGGACTTCGGCGCATACTTTGCAAGCGACATTCCGTTTGAAATCGCAGGCGCATTCGCAACGTTTGCATGCGCACTCCCCGTGGCTTTCATCTACAAACTCACAACCAAGGAAATCACTCTTTCAAGAGTCGGCAAAACGCTCCGTCCCCTTCTCGACCGCAAAGCCATGGCGATTTAACCTTGTATCGCTCAACAACGCAAATCACACAAAAAAGTCTGCATCTGCGGACTTTTTCTATTGCAAAAACGCTATTCTAAATCAATATTTTTTTCTAAACTTGCACTTCGGATAATTTGAGCAACCGTAAAACTGTCCGTACTTTCCTTCTCTCAAAACAAGTTTTCCGCCACAATTCGGACAAACGCCGTTTTCAACCATCCAACGCTTTATTTTTACGTTTTGCTCGTGTTGTTCATCACTCATTTTGCTTCTGTTCTTTTCAAGCTTATATGCAATATTCAATGCCTGACGGTCCGAAAACACTTCTTCACCGCTATTGAGCTTTCCGGTCAACTCTTCAATCGATATTACGTCATCCGCTCGCACTTTGCTTATGTCTGACTTGACAAAAACGACCAATGATTGTATCGGAGTGTTTGGCGGCAAAACTTTCTTCAAGGCACATACGTGGGTTTTGTTTTGCATAATCGGATTATGAAAAGTTTTTATTTCACTATGCTTGTACTGTTTCCATTCTCTTTGATCGCGCAAACCATAAATCGCGCCGGTGAAACACTTTGTTTCAATCACAAAGACACCGTGTTTGTTCACGACAATTTCGTCTATTTGATGCGATGAAGCGCCTTCTTCGATTATAAAATCGAAAAACGTATAACAGCCTAATTGCGACTCGCCTATTGTTCTATTGACAAGATACTCTCCGTATTTCCCGACGTCTTCAAAATCCCTAAATCCCCAACGCCAATGCGGATTGTATCCAAAACGCTTTGCCCTCCCACGCTCTTCTTTATTCGCAAACACTTTTTTGGCAATAAAAAAGGCTATTATAATGACTGCCGCTTGCACACCGAAAAAACATATCAAAACTCTATCTGCGCCCATACTGTTTTCATTTTATCATTTGAAATTTGCGATTTCGGATTTGGACGGCATGGCGGTCATAGAGCCGTTGCGGGAGATTTGGATGGCGCATGCGCGGGATGCAAAATCGAGAGCGTAGGACATCCCCGTCAAGTCAAGGTACACCGTCTTTTGCGACAAAAGATAGAGTATCGAGCCGATGAAACAATCCCCTGCGCCCGTGGTGTTGACAACGTGTGTTTTGTACGCTTTTTGCGTGATTTTTGCAAGACTTCTGTCATAGCACACCGCGCCGTCCGCGCCCTTGGTGACGATCAAGATTTTGCAATCGAGCGCATTAGACATCAGGTTTTTCGCTTTTTCATCCTCACTATCGCCTTGCGCCAACAAGTCAAGCTCTTCGCTTGACACCTTCACGATATCGGCAAGTGGCAAAAACTCTCCTATGGCTTTCACGCAATCGTCAACACTGTCCCAAAGGTCTGCCCTGACATTGACGTCAAAAGAAACGAGCGCGCCGCTTTGTCGTGCAAGCGCAATGGCTTTTTCGTGCGCGAGTTTCGATTGTCCCATAAGCCCGAGCGAGCAAAAATGCAAAATATCGCCTGCCTCGAAATCGTCTTTCACGTCGTCGGCGGTCAAATTCAAATCCGCGGTATTCTCTCTTTCAAAACGAAATTTTCTGTCCCCTTTCTCGTCTATATCCACAAAAGCCAACGCTGTCTTGAGCGACTTGTCAAACACGACAAATCGTGTATCTATCCCTGCGGATTTGATTTGATCATACAAAAAGTCGGCATAGCTGTCACCGCCGAGTTTGCCAAGATACGCCGCATCCGAGCCAAGACGAGCCACGCACGCGCAAACGTTGCAAGGCGCACCGCCGGCGTTTGGAACATAGCCGCTTTTTGACGGCATCATATCGACAAGACATTCTCCTATACACACGACTTTGGACATAAAATCACTCCTTTGTGACTTCATTATACAACCTTTGGCGCATTTTTCAAGACAAATCTCTTTTGGGTGCACATTCGGCGCACAATTTTGCCCAAAAACTGCAAAAAATCATCGTCTATCCCCTTGCGTGCATACGCGCAACGCTTGCCTGCGTGCATTAAAAATTTTTAATTTTTAATAAAAATATTTTCAACCCGTTGCATTATTCCCGACTGTTGAATTATACTATATTTAGAAAATAAAAAGTTTCATATAAGGAGCAAATCATGGCAAACAAATCAAACGTTTCTCTCAAATTCAGCGGCAATGCCGTGACGTCGGGCGTATCGCTTGTGATCATCGGTGTGTTGTTCTGCATCTTGCAAAGCAGCGCGCTCGAGGCACTACTCACCACTCTCGGAGTGCTGTTCATTCTCATGGGCGCAATCGACCTTATGCACAAAAACTGGCTTGTCGGCGTGCTTGAACTCGCAGTCGGCGTGGCGGTGATCGTATGCACGTGGCTGATTCTCAACATCACGTTACTCATTCTCGGCATCGCGCTTATTCTCTTTGCAATCGTGCTCATCGCAACCACAGCGTCAAAGTTTAATAGCGTCAGCACCTTCGGCAAGATCGTGATCATCGCAGTGCCCGTTCTTTTGATGGTGTTCGGCGCATTGCTCATCGCATGCTACTGGGGCATCTTGGACGAGCTGCTCATCACAATCGGAGCACTTTCGATTGCCAGCGGTTTGTTGCTCATCACAAGAAGCGAATTGAAAATCTGAAAATCGCCAGACAAAAAGGTCTTCCGACAGGAAGACCTTTTTTATACTCTTTTTTTGACAATGCGCCTTCAAAACGCCTGTTTTTAATCTTTTTTCTCTCCTTTCTCGTCAAGCGAATCGAATTTGAGATACGCTTCTTTGAGAATTTCCGCACACTTCTCCACTCCGAAAGCGGACGTGTTGAGCGAGATATGATAGTTTTCGCTTGCACCCCTCTCCGAGTCGGTGTAATAGCGATAGTGTCTTGCGCGCATACGATCGTTCTCCTTGATGATCCGCTCTGCCTTCTTTTGATCGTCGGTGCGGCGGAAGACGTTGATGACTCTGTCCACTCTTGAAGGCATATCGGCATAGATGAAGACGTTCATGCATCTGACCTTGTCTTTAAGCACGTAGTCGGCGCAACGACCGACAATGACGCATGCGCCCTTCTTGGCGATCTCCTCTATTGCCTCGGTCTCGCTTGCGTATATGCGCGACTCGAAGTTTTCAAAACTGTTGATAAGGCTTCCGCCCCACACGGACGGCGTGAACGACACGGACGAAAGCCCTTTCATCTTTTGCTCATTTTCTTTGATGAAATCTTGCGCAAAGCCCGAGTTTTCGCTTGCCATTGCGATGATTTCTTTGTCGTAAAACGGAATGCCCAGCGAATCGGCAAGCAATCTGCCGACAAATCTTCCGCCACTTCCGTATTGTCTTGATATGGTGATAACCGTGTTCATAATTATCTCCTTTTCGCTTGCGGCTCTCTTGCGATCGTAAAGCCCCGCTTGAAAGCCGTGTTTTTTATATATTATATTATCCGCCGAAAAAGCCGATTCGTCAATACTCAATTTGGAAAAATCGCATATTCTCGCTCAATACGCCAAAGCCATTTTGCACGCGCGCGTTGACATTTACTTTGCAAAAACTTATAATGCACGTATAACATTCGCGCACGCTCGCGCGGTAAGGCGGTCTTTATGCCATTCTCGGTATATCTCAAAAAAGGCGAAGAAAAACGTATTTTGCAAGGTCACAGTTGGGTGTATGCCAACGAAGTCGCGCGCATAGAAGGCAAGGACAAAAACGGCTCTCTTGCAAGCGTATTCACTCACGACGGTCGTTTTGTGGGCAAAGGGTATATCAACCATTTGTCAAAAATTCTCGTGCGCATTTTCATACGCGATCAACAGACGCAAGACGATGCCGATTTTTATCTTTCTCGCATCTCTCAAGCGGTGGATATGCGCAAAAATCTCGGCTTTGACAACTCCTATCGCGCAGTTTTTGCCGAGGCGGACGGCTTGCCCGCTCTCATAGTTGACAAATACGCAGACTATCTCGTGTGTCAATTCCTTTCCCTTGGCATAGACAAGCAAAAAGACGTCATCGTCAAGTGCCTTGTCGATCTGTTCTCCCCAAAAGGCATATACGAGCGCAGCGACTCCCCTGTGCGCCAAAAAGAAGGCTTGCAAGAGGTCACGGGCACTTTGTTCGGCGAAGTGCCGGAGCGCATTGTAATCACCGAAAACGGCGTCAAAATGGCAGTTGACGTGCGTGGCGGACAAAAAACCGGCTATTTCCTTGACCAAAAGGAAAACCGACTTGCCGCAAGACGATACGCAAAAGACCAAGACGTGCTCGATTGTTTCTGCAACAGCGGCGGTTTTTCCATGAACTGCGCGCCCGTTGCAAAGTCCGTGACCGCCGTGGACATTTCTCAAACCGCTCTCGACAACGTGCTTGAAAACGTGGATCTAAACGGATACACCAACGTTACCACCCTGTGCGCCGACGTGTTCGATCAGCTGCGCCGCTACAAAGCGGACGGAGAAAAATTCGGGCTTGTCATTCTCGATCCGCCCGCCTTTTGCAAGAGCGCAAGCGAGGTCAAGGACGCATACCGCGGGTACAAGGACATCAACGTTCTGGGCATGAAACTCACAAAAAGCGGCGGCTATCTCATCTCGTCGTCTTGCTCTCACTATATGACTTTTCCGCTGTTTGAAAAAATGCTCGTGGAAGCGGCAAAAGAAAGCGGAAGAATCGTCAGATGTTTGGAAGTCAAATCGCAATCCCCCGACCACCCCTCCCTGCTCTGCGCCGAAGAAACCCAATATCTCAAATTTTTCGTTATGCAAGTGCTGTAATTCACAAAACATTCGACAATCCTAAATAATTTCAAAAATTATTTTATAAACCTAACGAAAGGAGCAAGACCAAACGGTCTTGCTCCTTTCATAAAAATAGGGGATTAACGCCCGATAAATCGGGCATGGAGATTGGCTTTATTGTCTGTCGTTATCCTCGTCTGCCGATCTTTGATCGTCTATGTTGCCGCCAAATGCGCTCGCCGCTTTGCCAAGCCAATTCTTTGCGAAATTCTTGACTCTGAGCGCGATGATCCAGTCGCCGAGCATCGAAAGACCGCGCACGAAAAGGAATATACCGACAAGAACCGTAAGCGATATCGCACTGCTGATCGGGTCGAACAATGCCACGAAACCGAATATGATTTCGATGATTGCAAAGATGAGAAGCACCCACCAATTTGACACCTTAAATTTGCCCGCTTGGATTGCAAGCACAAGTTCGCTGATGCCTTCGTAGATAAACCACATCGCAAACACGATGGGAAGGATTGCCTCCACCACGTTGACGTTTGCAAGGAAGAATATGCCAAGAAGAGTTGTTATGATGCCGTCCGCAAGGAACATTCCGCCCCCGACGATTCCCACCGAAGTGAAAAACATCACAAGCTCGACAATACCCATGCAAAGCACAAGCGCGCCGACTATATACGAGAAAACTCTTATAGACGTGCCGACGGGAAGCGCAAAACACACGATGCCTGCCGCTATCATGAGTAAACTTGCTACAAACCACATAATTGTCGTTGATTTTTTCATACTTTCACTACTCCTTGTTTGCAGTTGAAAATTATAGACCGAAATCGTATATTGTCAACACTTTTTTGCCGTTTTTTTAATGTTATACATTAACTGGCAAAATTGTTTCCTTTTCCTTTATTTTGGGGCAAATGGCGATTATCATTCTTTTTGTATTGAAAATCACGTCGATATATGCCCAATCACTCGTTTGCAGACTCGTCCGTCACAATCGGCGCGGACGCTTTGGGGACAATCGCGCAATCGTCGTTTTTGACGTGCACGTCAAGCTGATTGAACGGGATAGATATGCCGTTTTGATCAAAAGCTATCTTCACGCTTTCAAGCAAATCATAGTTGACCGTCCAGTAGTCGCCCGTCTTGCACCACACTTTTGTCACGATGTTGACGCTGTTTGCCGCTTGCGCCGAAACGCGTATTTGTGCCGCGGGATCTTTGAGAATAAGTTCGTGAGCGTCACACACTTCCTTGATGATGCCCTTTGCCTTTTCAAAATCGTCCGAATAGGAGATCGAGAAGGTAAGATCCACCCTGCGCATATCCTTTTCGGAATAGTTGACCACTTCCGCAGACGAAAGTTTGCCGTTTGGCAAATACACCACTTTGTTGTCGGGGGTGCGCAAACGCGTGTGGCAGATACGGATGTCTTCCACCGTGCCGCTGTATCCGCACGCTTCGATGTAGTCGTCGTCTTTGAAGGGGCGCGTGATGAGAATGAGCAGTCCGCCCGCAAAGTTGGACAGCGTGCCGTTGACGGCAAGTCCGACGCCAACGCCAAGCGACGCAAGCAATGCCGTTATGCCGCTCGTGTCTATGCCCATATACCCCACAAGACACACTACGACAATCACTTTCAAGCCCACTTTGACCACATAACTCAAAGTTTTGTATATGGTTTTGTCGATTTTCTTGTTCTCCGCCACCTTCTTGTCGGCGCGCTTTGCAATCTTCTTGCACAAAAAGTTGATGATCGAAAAAGTGACTATCATGATAAAAATCGAGATAAGCACTTTGATGCCCGTGTTGGTGAGCCACTCTTGCACGGTCTGCCACGTCTGTTGCCAATCCATAAATTCGTCTCCTAAAAAAGTTTTGCCAAATTCGCTCTGCAAGATACGGTTTTGTTTGCCTTGCGCACCCTGCCATATCTCCGCCCAAGCAAAGAAAAATTATAATTGCACTCAATGTAAAAATCAAGTCATACGCCCATTTATTCTCTCATCGCGGCGCGGATTTTCAATATATCGCGATTTTTAAACTCCTTTGAGAAAATTTGTTTGACATAAGCAAAATTTCGTGTATAATAGTATGGTAAGTTTCATTCCGAGGAGGTGAAAAAGATGTCTACAGTCAAAGTTGGCGAAAACGAAAGTTTGGACAACGCTATCCGTCGCTTCAAAAGAAAATGCGCGCGTGACGGCATCATCGGCGACCTTCGCAAGAAAGAGGCTTATGAAAAACCCAGCGTGAAACGCAAAAAGAAAGCAGAAGCTGCTCGCAAGAGAATGTACAAAGCGTAAACAACCAAGTTCGT
>ULSH01040570.1_pt1 | contig 11993 bp, 13 predicted proteins | sample 1956151 | NCBI WGS metagenome assembly ULSH01 (sample SAMEA4835702, study PRJEB28245) | human gut metagenome | biome: gut microbiome; material: fecal sample | place: Denmark | collected 2008 | reverse complement strand
AGCAGCATGCTTTCGTGGTAGCCACACACATTGACAAACAGCACATCCAATTAGGCAAGGAAAATAGACAAAGCTAGGAAAATTGACATAAGCGCACCCAGACCGACAAAGCAGATATTCAATACCTTATCAACCTGACGGTTAGATCCTCCCAATCCAAGCAATAAGGAGAATCCTAATCTAAACATAACAATATATACCAGAACATTCAGCAGGCCATCCCACAGTTGAGCGATTTTTGTCTCAGCATCTTGCAACGTGATAATAAAAATACCGAGTACAACAAGTAGTGCAGCAAGGCTGATAAGCAGGGGTTTTCTACCGGGTCTATGATTATTCTTTGCAAAAAAGAACGTAACAACGCCGGCCCAAATGGCTATCAGGCCAGTAACAATCTGATACATACTTGCAGACATCATCCCTGCAGATCCTGTGGGGAATGAGATACCACTAAACAGTCCTAGGATGACAAGGATCAACACCAAAACAATCAGCCTAACAAATGTAGCCGACATCTTTTGGGGAACAAAAGTAGCAAAAGTTCCGTCCGTAGTATTCTCAATTTGCTCCGCGATAAAATAGTTGCTTGTTTTATCCCTGACACCATAGACTCGTACATCATTGTTCTCAACAGGACGACCTTGACCGATTTTGCCGTAACAAACAACTCTCGTAGCTACGGGTTGAGCCGAGCTGACCCCACTGTAACCTGCGTTCCAATTCTCATATAGCTGGAACTCAGTCATCACCAGATTGTTTTTGCCATTATAGGAAATCCCCTTAAATAGCGAGTCTGTCACTCTTGTTAAGAAGGATCTTTCATCGGCACCTGAATCAAAATTCTGGATAACACCTTGCAAGGGCGCGTTTGATTTTTTCTTTGCTACCTTTTGTGTACTTGCTGGAGAAGAAGGCTGTTGGGGAGTGGTATACGCCGCATAACCAGTATGGTTGTTCGCGGAATTGGTAGATTGGTTTTTATTCGTCACTTGAGTACTATTTTGGATTGCACCAGAAATAATCCTACGTCTTGTAGGAATACTCACAGGTTCTACATCTGGAACCTGCGGATCTATAGAGACTCTATGAGGAGTTGCCTGATCAATTGGTCTTGACGCGTTTCCACCACATGAAGCGCATATATCCCCCTCATTTGCAACCTTATTCACAAAGCATTTGCAGCAATAATGTTCCACAGTATCGTCTCCTTCGTAATAACAGCTCGATCGGTCTAACTAAGGCTCATACAAAGCAAAATGCATAGTCCGCATATGCGTCATATGTAGTAGACTTTACGCACCACTTGTAGTATAATAAAATTCGTAATAATACTGGGTGAATTCTGCAGTAAAAGGTGTTGGCTATAGGTAAAAATTCTTACTTTCATCGACGGAATTTAGAGTCTACCTTCTTTTACAAAAATTGAGAAGGAAGTAACATTTTTGGGAGAAACTAAGCAGTAGCAACTTTTGTGTGCTTAGTCGATATCTAGTCTTGCCCAACGCAAAAACGTAGTATGCGAAACCTCGATCTGTCTTGCTGCCTCTCTAGCAGAGATTTCTCCACGTTGCCAGCGATTCCTCGCAACTGCATACTCATCTGTTTTTTCTTTAAGTTTAGCACCGAACCGCACACCCCGTTTTTTCGCAGCTGCAATTCCTTCAGCCTGCCGCCGCCTAATGAACTCGCGCTCAGTTTGAGCGACATATGACAGAAGTTGGAGAACAATATCCGCGATCAGGGTTCCTGTCAGATCGCGCCCCTGACGAGTATCTAGTAGCGGCATGTCCAGAACTACAATTGCTGCCTGCTTCTCCTTGGTAATAATCCGCCACTGTTCAATGATCTCGTCATAATTTCTTCCGAGCCGGTCAATACTCTTAATCACTAGAGTATCACCGGCTTTTAGTTTCCGGAGAAGCCGTTTGTACTGCGGACGGTTGAAGTCTTTGCCAGACTGCTTTTCGACGAATATGTTCTGTTCATCAACACCGAACTCACGTATGGCGATTACTTGACGTGCCTCATTTTGCTCTTTTGTGGATACACGAACATATCCATATACATTGTTTTTCATCTTGTTGCCTCCTGAAAATTGTCGTTACCGTTCTATTCTACAGAAAGCGCCTGAATAAATCGCCTAGTTATTAAAATGGTATTTTTCTTATAGGCTCCTAACAGCAAAAGCATCCCATTCTGTATTTCATAAGCATCTCATATGATTACATAATATGATACTCGATATACGACTCATATTATCTATTCCGTACCAATCAAATGTTCCTACCAATATATCAGGAATGTTGGACGGAAGATTCCTCTGATGGCTGCAGAAACAGGATCAAAGAGCTTATGGATGAGCGTGGCTGGATGGATATATGAACTATCCCGAAGCTCCAGTCTCACCCAGACCACAATATCGAATATATGGAAACGTACACGGAACCCACGGTTTCTTCGTTTCGTGCGCTTTGCAGCAGATTCGGCATCAAGCTACTCTCGTTACTGTGCCTTGCTCACATATGATTCTGTAGGATGCAAGGCAAGTGTCCGTAGCTTCTGCACTGAAGATGCAGATGTGTTGACTGCGGTAGTACGGGCTGAAAAGAAAATGAGTCAAGGTGAACTTCTCTCTCAAATTCAGCTGATGGGTATAGATATGAACCAAGCAAAGCTATCGAGGATCGAAGGAAAACGCATTGCCATACCAGATCGCGATTTGATTGTAATCGCCAAGTGTTTAGGCGTTACGCTGGACGAACTGTGCAAGCAGGACAACGATACGAAAGCCAACAGCCTGAGGCTGGATGACTACCTGCTTCATCTGCTCAGCATACTGCCTGAGCGTGCGGAGCGGAACAAGGGCTTTGAGGTTGATGACCTGCTCCCCTGGTCAGAAGAAATGAAGTTGTGGTTCTCGGCAGTGTGAGTGCTGGGAACCACGGATTCTCTGTATCGGGGGATTATTGAGCGGTTATTTTGCCAATTTCTGCTCCAATGCTTCAATCTCGAAATCCATATTGGATAAAATTTCCGCAATAGCCTGCTGTTCCTCATAGTCCGGTACAACCAACGCTGTCTGCGCCACACTGGCTTTGCTAACAGAGGATACTCTCCTTTCAGAGTGTTGTGTCGCAACTTTCATTCTACTAGAGTTTGTAAACTAGCGTTGTCCATCCGGCGGCTTGAGACTGATATGGGCTCCGCGCCTGATGCGGCATCCGGCATCTTCCAGCATCTGTAGAAGCGCATCGAATCCGTCTGGCCGGTGCCGGAGAGCGGCATCGATCATGATTCGAAGATCATCCCGGTGACTGCTCTTTTTCCAATTGACCGCCCACTTGTCATATGGGACAGCTTTATCCTGTGGATTGCAGATAACTGATAATCCTTTTTCCTCACACAGCGCATCGCTGATCTGCACCAGCTCCTTGGCGGATCTCTTTACATCCCTGTATTTCTGCCGGCCGTCCAGGCTTGTAGCGCAGAATATGATGTGGTTGTGGAAAGAATTTTGTCAAGGAATATTTTATCCATTAAGAAATCCTGTGCTTTTCCGTTCTATAATTCATCTGCTTCATTAAGGCTTCAAACAAAAATAAGCTGGCACTGTTACAAGCATTTTCTGTCTGCAACAGTGCCAATTTGTCTTTGTTTTAGCTTTCCATCCTTAAATTTATACACCTGATGTAAAAAAGATTTCCATTATACACGGCGTGAATAATGATTCCGACCACCTAAATTATACTGGTTAAAAAGGTATAGAAGGTGATCGAAATGCGTCGTAGGACAACCCTTGGAGATAGAAACCTCGTAGGTAAAAATATTATTCGCATACGAGCTGAAAAGAAAATGAGTCAAGGTGAACTTCTCTCTCAAATTCAGCTGATGGGTATAGATATGAACCAAGCAAAGCTATCGAGGATCGAAGGAAAACGCATTGCCATAACAGAGCGCGACTTGATTGCAATCGCCAAGTGTTTAGGCGTTACGCTGGATGAACTGTGCAAGCAGGACAACGATACGAACGAGTGCTAGATGAAGCAGGAAGGGTGCGAATGAAGAATCAGAAAGAGGAGTTCTTTGAGCTTATTTATGCTCAATATGCAAAAAAGTTGGAGCGCATCTGTCTGCGTTATGTGAATTATCAGCCCGAATATCGAGAAATTGCTGCAGACAGCGTTCAAAAGACCTTCCTCAAGGCACTCGAGGAATATGGCAAACTGAAAGATACCTCTTACATCGAGCCGTGGTTGTATCAAACTTGTATGCACCGTTTTACAACTGCACTCAAAACATACAGACGGCGAATGAAGCATCATGTGGTGATAGATGAGAAAATGGAGAATGTTCTTTCGACCGAGCGAACAATTACAACGATTGATGCTTTATTGGATAAAGAAAGCAATCTTGAGTTATTGAATCGTGTTTTTGATGCTTTTACTGACAGAGAGCGGAGCATTGCACAGGATTATTTTGTTTCTAAAATGACTGCCGAAGAAGTTGCGAATCGAAATCAAACATCAATCGGAGCGATTAAAGCCATCGTATTCAGAATGAGAACCAAAGCAAAAAAGATTGCAAAAGAAAATCCAAACTTTTTGCTCATTGCTCCGTATCTTTTGATACTGCTGGGCGCTTCTAAAAAGTGAAAGGGGGAAATAGACGTGGATGCCACCTCAATGGCTCTTTGCCATACTAAAGTTGAGGAAATCCGCCGTAGAATCTCCGAAGGAGAACTCACGGCTCAACAAATCCATGACATCCTGATTTCGGAAATCGAGAACGAGTTAAACCGACCGACGAAGGAAGTGAATATGGCCTATGTAAAGATTTGTGAAGAACTCTTATCCACCCTCGGTGCTGACGATGAACCATTGGTCGATCAGTATTATATCAGTAATCGTCATTCAATCCAAAAAATGTTGGAAAAATCACATTTTCCTCGAAGAAGGCTTCCTGAATCTAAGCTGGCTGCTGTACTTTGCTTAACGGCTGCAATGCTTTTTGCCGTTGTTTTGATTCCAAGCGGAAGAATTGAGATAATCCCTTCTGCTGACGATGAACAATCCATTGTGCAAGGCCATTCCATACAATCCGGCACAAATGGAGTTGCGAATGCCGGAGCAGCATTAGACCATTTTGAAAGTTACAATACAACCGACTGGCAGGAAGTTATCCGTCTGATGGGTGGCGAACCGCAAACGCCTCAATGGATTCCTGATGGATGGAGTATAAAAAAATATAGCGTTGACTTGACGGATTCATTTTCGAGCTTATCTATAGACTATACATCAGAAGAAAATGAAAAATGGATTCTGTATACTGTGTGTGATTTTTCCTCAATCGACGATATTTACGATATCATCGAAAACGATGAAAAGGGATTAAAAACTGTTTCTGCCGACGGAAAAGAACTCTTTGTATCCGACAATATGGACAGTCAAAGTGCTATATGGTTCAACGACAAAACTGAGTATATTCTAAGCGGAAATATCGGAAAAGAATGTATTATTCAAATAGCAGAATCAGTAAATTATGAAAGGAAATAACAATGAAAAAAGCATGCTTGGCGATCATTTTAATGTTTATGCTGTGTGTTCAAGTACTTCCTGTAAGTGCTTCTGGACAAATCTCGCCTTTTCTGGATGGAACTGTATCTACTGGATCAGCTTATCTCAATTCCAGCGGAAAAGGAATTTTTAGGCTTACAGTAAAGCAAGAAGCTGCTGAAATCAAAGTAACATCTTGTTACCTATACAAAAAAGATGATGTGGAAGAAACATTCAAAAAAGTAGCAACTCTTGATCCGCCCGATACAGTTGCAAAAAACAGAAAAGTGTACTCTGCAACCGTTGATTATTCTTCAAGCTGTACATCGGGACAAACATATTATATTAAAGCAACATTCGACATTGATGGATACACTAAAACCTATACTTCACCGGCTGTAACCATCAAGTAAAACAGCAGGGCTGCATCCGAAAGAATCGAATCAGCCCTCATCTCTATTCACGTTGAGCAGGAAGACAATACAAAAAAGATGTCCCTGCAAAACGAGCTTGGCCGCTGCCATCCCCAAAGGGATGGATGTTCTGCAAGGACTCTTTTATTGTAACATGATCTCTCCTGCCTGTAAAGTATCAACTTTGAGCAGAGGAGGTTCACAATGGAAGAATTTGTGCGAAAAGTGCTTAGCAGGTACACGAGCTTTGTGTCGGAAAAGCAACTTTATGAACGGTGGCTTGATATGCGTGAAAACAGCGATGTGCGCGATGCGTTGGTCATGACAGATATGAAAATCACGATGATTCAGAGCTGGTTCAATCTGCTGAACGCCGATGAGCGTTTTGTCATTGAAAAACACCTTCTGGACGAACTGGAATGGCCGCGTGTTGCGTTTTCCTTTACTAAGAAGTGGGATGGCGAGTTTACCCGCACGGAAAGGTCACTTGTGACTTATCAGGCAAGCGGACTCAAGAAGATCATTTCGTTCGTTGAAGCTCATCGAGATATGGTCATGGCACTCTTTGGCGATATTTACGAGGAAACGAACAAATAAACAAGCGAATAATTCGAGCAGCCGTCCTTGCAAAAGGGCGGCTGCTTTTGCAAGAAAAAGCATTTCAGTGTTTCTTCATCATTTCTTCCTGAACACTTCAATTTTCAAAACTATTATTTTCGCTTACAATATAAGTGCGCCAAGGGAAAAGACCTACGGCAATAAAACGAAGGAAGGTGATTCCGCCGGAGAAGTTCAAGGCGTAAATGAAAAGCCCCGCAGATGAGCTTGGCCGCTGCCATCCTCAAAGGGATGGATGTTCTGCAAGGTGCTTTCATTGTACGCAACAAGCACTGAAATGTGCTTCTAATCAAAAAAAGCTCAAACACATGAACCGCTTGCTTAGATGAAAGGAAGCAAGCAAAATCGAAAGGAGTTAAATGATTATGAAGAAATTTGTTGCGCTGTTTCTCGCGATTCTTACGCTGACCGCTTTGTTTATTCCGTCTGCCATGGCTCTTTCAGGTGGTTATAACGCAGCTAGTAAGTATTTGAGCACTAGCACTTTGAAGCCTGGATATGGCACTGAGCGAGCTGTCTCTAATCTTCAGTACATGCTGCGGGATCTGGGTTTTGATCCGGGGACCATTGACGGCATCTACGGTAACAATACGGCGAATGCTGTTAGAAATTTCCAGACTCAGTATACGTCTGAGTATAATCTGGATGTCGATGGCCAGTGCGGAAAATACACAAAGGTCGCAATCTGGAGTGAACTGACCCAACTGCCGGCTGAGTGCTATTAACAGAGAAGAATAGTCGGATATATCGACTTCATGTTCTTCATAACTAAAAAGAGGGGAAGCTGGAACACAGCTTCCCTTCTTTTTATATGTAATAGTTAATTATTTAATACCATTTAAGATCGTATTCCAAATCGTGACCCAATGCTTGGAAATCGAACTCGTCAGTTTGTATAACTCGACTTGTATATGCGTCAATTTCCACTTTATAGCATTTAGATAGGAGCGGATTGTCATATTTACCGTCAAGAAGCTCTGCATCAAGAACCATCGGATTAAAGAAGAACTTCCATTTCGGTGCATGTGTCACATCGTAATAAACATAAACCGTTCGATACTTTTCAAAAACATCAGAAGGAATCCCATAGATATCCATTAACGCTTTTTTTGAAACTTCATAAGCGTCCTTTTGTGAAATAGCATTTGTATCCGGAATACCATAAATATATGTAGAGTGCGCTATCACTGCCAAATCAGGGCTTCCACAATTCATTAAATCTGTTAAATCACAACTATTAAGAATTTCCTGTACTTTGGGTGTAATGTCCTGTGAGTATTCCGCTCTTAATTCCAACGGCCATTCAAAGAAACTATACACCCCCATGTCTTTCGCTTTGGCATTATATCGATAAATATCTTGATACAAAGCATTATCGGGTTGCTTCGGCAGATTGTTATAGCTTTCCAAAATATCTTCTACCGATTCAAGTAGTTCTCCCGTCTGCGGATGGATAAACAATTCTATCGTATAGAATGGATTTTCCGGTGAATCTACTTTAGCATCATACATTACATACCAGTATGCTTGCTTATTATCATCTTCGTTAAATTCAGGAATTTGAAAATTGACAATCAGGTTATAGTTATCAAGTACATCCTCATCAATGTTTGTTGCGTTAAGAATTGCTTTTTTCGCAATTTCAACAGCTTTCTCTTTGCTGATTTTGCTGTCAGGCATGGCATAAACAGTTTTTCCGTTATTATCGACACCTACATCGGTCATTACCATTGAATACCATGCTTTATCTTCATCACTCCATGTATCAAATTTTCCCCAAACAGATTGCATCAGTGTCATAAAACCTATTTCTTTTGCCTCGATGCCTGTAAAATCAAATATGAGTTTATCAGCTTCTTGGGATGCTTGTTCATCTAGCAATTCATTATCGCAAAGTTTTTCTATATCGTCCGTTTCTTCAATATATTCCTGATCAACAAGTTCTCTAATAATAGCGATTTTTTTCTCAACTGGCCAATCACCGAAATATCCATTTTCCTGTTCGCTTTCCGCAACTTTTTTCCCTATTTCTCTAAATGTTACAACTGCTAGTGCTGTTGCTGTAAATAACGCCAAAAGGAGTGCACAGACAGCAAACATTGAAATTTTCTTTGCTTCTTTTTTTCTTTTCTGTATGCCATGAATTACATGCTGTGCAAGCCAAGGATCATCTTGAATTCCAGAAAGCGTAGTATCTAAAGCGTTCTGGACTTGTTCTGCCCTTTTCTTTTTCAGTTCACTCACTGTTCATTGCCTCCTTCCAACAAGAATCTAAGCTTTTCCTTTGCTCTTTTTAATCTTGTTGTTACGGTTGACTGTGGAATATTGAGAACATCTGCAATTTCCCGTGTAGTCATTTGTTGATAATAATATAAGATAATGACTTCTTTCAGTTTCGGCGGAAGTTTCATAATCTCAACGGTCAGTTCAACTGCCTTTTCAGACGTTTGAACAATCGGCGTAGGTAAATCTTCCGGCGTAACTCGCCGATCTAAATGCCGAAACCATGCCGAGCGTTTGACATCTCTACAAGTATTGATCGCAATTCTCATCAGCCACGTTTTCTCGCTGCATTCTCCTCTGAATACAGCGATATTTTTGTATGCTTTAAGAAAAGTATCTTGAACAGCGTCTTTCGCCAGTTCTTCATCGCGCAGTATGACGAAACACATGCGTCGCAGCGTAGTTTGATATTGCTCCACCAAACGATTCAATATTTCTTCTGGCGTGGTTCCGATTTCGTTTGTGTTTCTCATTTGCTGCTCACCTCCTGTCATATATATAGACGTATGAAACGACCGTTTGAACGATTCTTTCAAGCTTTTTTCAAATTATTCTCATGGCTCTATTCTATCTGTAAAGTACCATCTGTGTCAATAACGCAAAAATTCTAACAAGCAATATAGATATGTTCATATATCAATAAAACATTGTTTCATTGATTCTTCGTTGTTTTTTCTTGGTATTTTCAATTTTCAAATACACATATTTCCATTACAATATAAGTGCGCCGAGGAAAAAGAACAAAGGCAATAAAATGAAGGAAGGTGATTCCGTTGATTTAAGAAAAAAGTGTTTGCTGTAGATAAGCTTGGCCGCTGCCACCCTTAAAGGGATGGATGTTCTGCAAGCATACACTTCCAAGCTGTAAAAAATAACAAATAAGGAAAAGAAAAGGAAGTGTTCTTATGAAAAAGTTTCTTTCTCGCATTTTTTTGATTCTTTCTGTTACGCTCATCATGTGTCTGCCTATGGCTGCATCGGCTGCTACGCAATATGTAAAACTTGCCGGTGGTCCTGGCAACACTGTAAATGTACGCATGAAACCAAGCACCTCGGCAACGATCGTGAGTACTCTGACGCATGGCTCTCAGGTCACTGTTTCCAGTTCCAGCAACGGCTGGTCTAAGGTTACGTTTCATGAATACAACAGCCGTCACGTTTTTGGTACGGGAACGGGATATATCAAAAACGATTTCCTGTCCTCCACCATTCCTTCTGACACGCTTTGGATTGCTCGTTATGGTTCGGCGGCAATCAAGACCAGCAATACTCATAGTAATGGGTGCGCACTGCTTCAAAAGGATCTCAAACGATGCCCCATTGATCTTGCCGATGACTTCGAGGTGGATGGCTATTGCGGTACCAAGACCGTGAATGCAATTAAGGAATTCCAAAAGTTGGCGGGTATTACTGCGGACGGTATTGCCGGAAATCTTACAAAAGAAATGCTCTACAAGTTTGTCAAACCGTAAAAATAATCACGATATCCCGAAAGAGACGGAGCTTGTTCGGAAAATCGTTGCAGAAAAATCTATGAAAAACTAATTTTCTAAATCCCTCCCAAACTAATCAGAGCGGCAAGATGAAAAGCTTGCCGCTCTTTCAAGTTTTGAAGACTTTATCCAAAACTAGGTCGAGTATTTTTAGGAAGATTCATTCGATTAACAATATCTATCGTCTCTTGGGTTACAATGTCTATATGCCATGAACGTTTTGATGTACCATCAATAATATTTTTAATTGTTCCCGATATGCTATCAATTTCAACAAAATAAATTTTTCCTTCTTCCTTATCGTAAAATTGAACTTTCCATATAGGATTCGGTTCTGCTCCAATATAAATACAAGAAATGGCTCGGCATTGCTCAAGATTTTTTTCTGAAAAAGCAATTTGGAAAGCATCTTCAGGAGTGATAGCTTTTTCGTCTATATCTGGATAAGACGACATCTCTATACATAATGCCGCTGCTTCATCTTTTGAAAGAGAAATTGATATAGCTTCTTGGAAGCTGCGAAGTTCTTCTTGCTCCCATTCTGACATTTCTCCACCGTACATTATACAATAGCAGTTCCATATTTCTTCGATCCACATCTCCCTATAATCATTGTCATTATAGTTTTCTTCAGCCAACAAATTAAAAACAATCCCAACTACAAACAATACGGAAACTAGTACCATCATCATTTTCTTCATTTATTCTGCTCCTCTCAATAAATGTTCTGAATTCAGAATACGGGTTAATATTGAAAATATAGTCACCTCCTAGTTCAACCATATATATAGACGTATAAAACGACTGTTTGAACGGTTTTTTTCACTATTTTTTCACGTTTTTTTCATGCTTCGATTTTATCCGAGATATCTTCCTGTGTCAAATCAGTTTATCAGTCTGTTTTCGTTCAGATTGCAGGGGTTTAGGTTCTTCTAACTCTCGGAGTGCAGCCTGCGTCGCTTCATCCTCAACCTGTTCCAACTCCTTCCGATTGACCGCCGTTTCCATCGCGTCCTCAATCGAAACCCGTCCATCCAAAACGCGCGGCAGCGCGTCGGGAATGACCTTGCGCGTCCAATATCGGATGCGGTTCAGTTCCGCCATTTCAGCCTTGACTTCTTCGAGTTTGGGAAGAAGGGCTTCGCGCTCCGCTTCAAGCTGCGTGCGCTCTGCTTTTAATGCTGCACGTTGTTCCTTGTCGAGAGGAGAAGCAAGCCCCAGCGACTTTATGATCTTTTCGCGAAGCCAGATTGCTTTTTGCAGACGGTTCAATTCTTCGCCATGTTCGGCTTTGTACTTTTCTCGCTTTCCGTTCCAATGGATGCTTTCGTATTCCTGCTGAATCGGCTTTAATTCTCGAATGGTTTGACTCGCGCCAAACAGCGCGTCGATGTCGCGGATTCTGCGTTCCTTTGCCGCGGATTCCGCTTTGATTTTGGAAAATTCCTGTTTCGTTTCAGCGATGTATTGTCCGAGCTGACCGACTGTGTAAAGCTCGTGATTCGAGAGGAAGGAAACCGCCTTGAAGCCGTCCTTCAAATCATGGACAGCACCTTTTTCCTGCGCATAACGATTCCATGTTTCGCGCCCGTCCTTTCGCATATCCAGATAGGCGGTAATCACGTCGCTCAGCG
>ULSH01016872.1_pt1 | contig 12071 bp, 5 predicted proteins | sample 1956151 | NCBI WGS metagenome assembly ULSH01 (sample SAMEA4835702, study PRJEB28245) | human gut metagenome | biome: gut microbiome; material: fecal sample | place: Denmark | collected 2008 | reverse complement strand
TTTTCCACCGCCATAATAATTTTTTGCGAAACGGAACGTATAACGCCGATATTCCCCGCGAAGCGCGCAAAATCCTTCTCGCCGAATTTTGAAAAGTCCGGTTCGGTAAGTTTATCCGTTTTCAGTCCGAGCCTGTTTGCGACGATGTACGTAATCGCGCTCATTTCCACGCCGTTCATTTCGGACGAACGAATACCGGTAAAATTCCGTCTGTCGCGGGTAAGCACGTTCGCGGCGGCGATTTGATTGATGAGAGTTTTCAGTTTCGCTTCTTTGTCGAGTGTTTTGCTAATTTCGATTATTCGACTTTCGGTATCGAGCCGCGATGTAACTTCTTTTCCGAGTGATTCGCTTTCGCCGAACTCAAAACCTTTAATCGTTCCTTTCAGAACGTCGGTTATAAAATCGTAGTTTTTGTCCAGAATTTCAGGCGTAATTTTCAAATCCCTTACGTCCTCGCCCTTTGTCTGACTTTCGTCAAAAACGTAATTTATACGATAGCCCGTTACTTTGTTGACCACGTTTTCGGTCGGTTGTCCGTTTTTATCGAAAACGACTTCCTTCGCAAACACGGGCGCAAGGATTTTAATTGATTTTTCGCCGGGCTTTATCGAACGCTTGCGGTAATTCCACGCGTTCATTCCTTCCACACGCGTAGCGTCCGGTTTCGCCGCAAGAATAAGCATTTGATTGCGAAGAGAATAGTCGCCGAGCAAAATCATAGCGTCTATCAATTCGCGGTATTTTCCTTCCTTCAAAAGTTTTTCAAACGTTTCGTCAGCCTGTCTGATAAGGTTGTCCGTCACGTTTTTTGCCGTATTATCGCTCATAAATTAGATCTCCTTTTGTTGATTATTTTCGTCGAAAAGGCTTTCGACGTATGGCGTGGCTACGATTCGTATATTTGTCCGTTTTTCCGGTGAAGAAATCAGAAACGCAGAGCCGCGCGGGTTGTGCACGATATTCTCTCTTTCGGCGGCATTTATCTGTCCCGCTTTCTCATAAAGTTTGCAAAGTTCCGTCATATCATTAGGCGGTAAGGCGAATATAAGCGAGTATTGCGATACGTTGATAATCGCCATAGATTTACGCGCCGTTTCGGGCGTTCCCGCAAAGTCTTTGAGCGATTGTGTGATTACGATTTGCATTCCGCCGTATTTTCGGATACGCTTTGCAAGTTGAAACATAAAATCGAGCGCGACGGGATACCGCTCGTCCACAAATAAATGCGCCTCGTCAATTACTACCGCTATCTTGCGATTTGCTCCGTATTTAAGGTTGTAATCGCGGTTTTTTATGACTTCGTTTTCAAGCCATTTCAGAATAAGCAGCATTTGCGAGTTGGCGACCGTGCCGTTTCGGTTGGCTATCAGTTTCTGAAAGTTGAAGCACACGAAATCGGCATCAGCGTTAAGGCTTGTAGGTCCATTCCAAAGGTTGGAATATCTTCCGCCGCTACGGAATTTCGACAGATAGTTGGAAAGAATTTTATAACAGGAACGATTGTATTCGTCCGGTTCTGTCGATACCCGTTCGTCGGTGAGATCCGCAAGATCGTCGAACGTCGGATAATTCTCCGGTTTAAGACGCTCAAAACGGCTGTCTTCGTCTATGCCTTTTTTTGCGTAAACTTCGGTAGTCAGGCGATTCAAAAGTTCCAGACAATCGGGAGAAAGTCCGGGAATAGACGTTTTATAAAACTCTTCCAAAAATTGAAGGTGGGCGAAATAACTGTTCCGACTTCCGTCCTCGTTTTCATCGCCGAGCGATACTATAACGTGAAACGGATTTACTTTTCCAAATTTCGCCGAAGCGACGTCGAGCATTTTCCCGTTCAGGTTTTCGGTCAGTTTCGTATATTCGTTTTCGGGATCGAGAATATAGATTTTTGTTCCGCAAGAGGCGAGATGCGTAAGCAGCGTTTTCGTGGCGTAACTCTTACCGCTACCGGACTTGCCGATAACTACAATATTGCTGTTAACGAATTCCGAATCACGTTTGAAAAAATCCACGAATACGGGCAACCTGTTCTCTCCGAGAAGTAGTCCGTTTTCGTCTATAACCGCATTGCTTACAAACGGAAAACAAGCGGATACGGAAGTTGCCTGTATCCCGCGTGAAATCTTTACTTTATCGTATTCGGTTACGGTAGATGTCAGATAAACGTCGGTTTGTCTCCCAAACATTTCGTTTGCGGAAAATCCGTTTTCACGCAGTTTAGCCCGAACCCGTTTTTTTACGTCGGCTTTGCCGTTTTCGTCGTATGCCGTAATGATAAAAGTTACGTCAAACAAAGTTTCGTTATCGTTTTGCAATCTTACGAGCAACGCGGACAACGTTTCTACGTGCGTTGTGTTGTCTATAACCTTGCTGGCTTTGCCTTTTTTGCGTGTGGAAAGTTCTATAATCGCATTATCGATACGACGAATTGCCTTGCTTTTCTCTATGGGTTTGAGTTTCATAACGACTTTTGTGCCGGGAATATCAAACAAGTCCTCACCCCAAGCGTTACCTACTTTGAGCGGGTATCCGCATACTACGAAATGCGAAAGTTTCTTTTCGTCCTGCAACGTACCGTTTAGTCTGAATTTTACGTTTACAACTTCTCCGTTCTCCGCCTGAATTCCATAGGAAAGACGAATAAATTCTTCAAGTTCGTCGTTACCGAGAATATTCGTTTCGATACTGCCTGATTGCAGGATTTGTTTCATATACGCAAGCGTATCTTTCAACGCGGTAGGCGATTTATCGTGAACGGATATGTAGTATGCGCTGTATGTAACGCGACTTTCGCTGTTGAGTGTGTCGATAAGCGTTATTCTGTCTTCGATTACGTTCAATCGTGATACGTATTCGTCGTGCGTAATCAAACCGTTTTCTTCGGCGGCAATCAGGTCTTCGATACGGTCGAGTTCGGCTTGCAGTTGTTTGTTCAGATTGAGTTCTTTATCGAGTTTGACGATTTCCGCTTCCTGTGATAGATTGACGGTACCGAGTGCATTTGCCAAAATTCCGTCGATAAGATAATTTTGTTTGCCGCCGGCGAGCAATCTGAATTCGATAGGCTTGATTTCCACCACGCCCGTATAAGAGCCGTCTTTATTTTTGATAAGTCCGTTTTCAACCTTTTCGTAAGGCGTGATACTATCAATCGTCGCGCCGTCCTTACCGTTTTTCGTGTAACGTTTTCGTCCGAACAAATGACGGAACATATAGACGACCGACATATAAATTCTTTCGTTACCTATCGATACGAAAAGCGGGGCAAACACGCATACGATACCGAGAGCAAGCAGATATTTGAAAGAAAAATTGCTTGCAAGAGTTATTGCGACGAGCGCAAGCCCCGTTAAGCCGAGAAATATATCCGGTAGGGTAATGCCTTTATAGAATTGTAATTTTACTTTTGTGTTGCGCGGTATAAGCCTCATTCCGCTTTATCCTCCTTTGCTTTGTCGGTTTCTTTCGTTTCGTGTTCCGAGTCCGTTTTATCGTCTTTCACGTTTTCGGTCGCCTTGTCTTCCGCTTTTTTCACAAAATCCGCGCGGTTAACGAAAGTTGTTCCGGCAATTACGTTCCTTACACGGGGAATAAAGTTTTTACCCGCCGTAATGGCGCCGCCTTGCAAAAGGTCTTTCATTACTCCGACGGGTAGCGTAGCAAGTCGCAACGCACCTTTCGCTGCATTTCCGATTGCTTGCGCCTTTGTCGGTTTTGCCGCCGTATCACTTGTAGCCGTCGCTTGTCGGACGTTGTGTCTGTTCCTTTGCGTGTGAATTGCCGAAGAAACATTATCGAAAAAGCCCGCTCCGCGTTTTTTGTTGGCAAGAAAATCCGTCCCGCCGATAAGCATACCTGCGGCAACACCCGCCGTTCCCGTAACCGCTTTTGCCATATACGCGCCCGTCTGAATGTTGGCAAGCAACTGTTGCGCTTCTTGTCCGCCGGCGTTGTTTCCGGTAAGCTGGGCGATTACCATATTCGCTTTCGTAACGGCAAACGCGCCGCCGATTACGAACAATAACTGCACGATTCCGTTTTTGAAATTGCTGTCAAAGAACGCAATCCCCGAAATTTTGGGTATGATAAGAAAAAACAGATTCATTGCAAGCACGATACCGTAACAACCGAGAACTTTTGAAATCATCATTTCCCGCCAAAGTTTGAAACGCTGTCCGTCGTCAAGCGGAATAGTAGATACCGAAACGGGTGAAACGATATACAAAAGAACGATATCGAATATCCTTTGAATAAATGAAATCGTACTGAGAACAAACATAACGAGTATCACGAGAGCACTTGCAAGCCCTACAAAAAAGTTCATATCCGCAAGTTTGTAATACTGCGTGACTGCCGAAAGATTGTTGTAATCGAGTTGTCCCGTTATAAACATCTGTTCTATCGAAGCACGCGAACCTGCGGGACCTATGTAAGCGTCGTATCCGCTCGTTACGAGTATTTGACCGCCGAGCGAAACGTGCGTGCTTCCGGAAACGGCTGCACCCGACATGCTCGCGTTGATTCCGCGCATTACCACGTTCGTGAGAGTGATTCCCGCAAGAAGAACAAACGGCACGATTAAGAACGTAATAAAACTTTGCAGAGATTTCGCTACGATTTGTCCTTTCGTTTTTTTATGCTGCGGATCGGCGGCTTCACTTTTAACGATAGCGACGCCGACGAATATAAACAACAGAATTACGCCAACGAGAAATACGCCCAAAAATGCGTTTCTAACGCCTTCCGTTGTCAGGAAATACGTCAGCAAATCGCTCTGCTCTCCGTCGATTTTCACCGTTTCTATTCCTACGAGTTTCAAGAAGATTTCACGAATAAAATCTATAATGTAACAGATGCTCTTTTGAAGAACGTATAACAGTTCGTAAAACCATCCGAAAAACCAGTCCATACTTTGCCTCCGTTACACTTGTTTTTGTACCCAACTTTGCAAAATAGGCATTGCTATTTTCAAAGCAACAATCAGAACGAATATAATCAGAAACCCTATAATCGCCCCGATTAAATCTTTTTTTGCTTTCTCTCTGGAATTCTGTTCGTCGCTTTTTGCGATTTTCAGTCCGAGAAAGATACAATAAATCGTTCCAACCGCGCCGACAATGGCTATACTTGGCCATAGAAGCGCGTTTATAACTTCGAGTATGGGCGCTATCACGGGTGAAAAATCCACGCCCGCTGCCAACAAATTTTTGTTGAATCTCATATTACCTCCTGTGTTGTTTTTTGTTGAAACTTGCCAAATTATAATAGTTTTTACTTTGTAGCGTAAAAACTATTGACTTTTCCTTTGTTTTTACTTATAATAAATAAAAAAGGAGTGTTATGAACAATGATATACAGATCTGATTACATGCACCGGTTGCAGGCGTTTAAGGACAACAAAATCATAAAAGTAGTTACGGGACTTCGCCGTTCGGGCAAATCTACGCTTTTACAAATGTATCGCGACGAACTCGTTGCAAACGGAGTTTCTCCTTCGCAAATACAATTTGTCAACTTTGAATTGATGAAATACGACTATATCCGTACGTACAGACAACTTTACGATTTTATAACGCAAAACATGGTTGTAGGCAAAAAGAATTATTTGTTTTTTGACGAAATACAACAGGTCGAAGGCTGGGAAAAGACTATAAATTCGCTTACGCTCGAATATGATACGGATATATACGTTACAGGTTCTAACGCATATCTGCTTTCATCCGAACTTGCAACCTTAATATCCGGCAGATACGTCGAAATCAAGATGTTGCCGCTGTCTTTCAAGGAATATTACGAATATTACAAAAATGACGGGAAAAGCGCGGAAGAACTTTTTAACGAATATCTTAAATACGGCGGATTGCCGCAATTGCTTTCTTTGCCGTCGGACGAAAAAACGATTTCGTCCTTTTTGGAAAGTATTTACGATACCGTAATCCTGAAAGACGTCGTAGGGCGTAACAAATTAAAAGACATCGATCTTCTAAAACGAGTATTCGCTTTTGTTTGCGGAAACGTCGGTAGTATTACTTCTACTAACAGTATGGCAAAATATATCGCAATGGAAGCAAAACTCGATCGTTCGCTACGCCCCGCGACAATCGGGAATATTCTCGAAATGCTTGAAAACGCATTTATCATTTATAAAGCGAATCGCTACGACGTCAAAGGTAAAGAAGTCTTAAAATCGCTTGAAAAATATTACGTTACCGACACCGGATTAAAAAATACCATTGTGGGATACAACTTGGAAAATTACGGACACTCGATAGAAAACGTCGTTTATCTTGAATTGCTGCGTCGCGGATATAAGGTTTACGTCGGCAAATGCGACAATAAAGAAATCGACTTTGTTGCTATCAAAAAGGAAGAAACACGCTATTTTCAAGTAACGGAAAGTCTTTCGGACACCAAAACGAAAGAACGCGAGGTCGCGCCTTTCTATTCCACAAACGATTTTTACGAAAAGACGATAATCACTACCGACAAAACTTACGCAACAAATGTAAACGGTATCAAAATCGTCAACCTGACGGATTTCCTTTTATCATAACAAGAAAGCGGGTATCCCGCTTGTCTTAAAGAGCGTGTTTCGGTCGGGCAAAACGTCCGACTGAATCACGCCTTATCCTGCTTGGAAAAATAGGTCTGTTTTACCCGTTTTTGAGTCAGTTTTATCATTAAATTCAAGTTTACCTTTTGTTTCAAAAAGTGTTTCGCCACCTGCCGCCCAACCATTTTCCCGAAATCGGGAAAATGGTCTTTTCATAAGCAGCATAGACGAATTTACAAGGCAAAACGCCTTTCATATTTTTAAGCCTTTTTCTTGCCGAATTTACCTTTCTTTCTCATTAAAACAATGAGAATTGCCATACCCGCAATAAACATAATACCTATAATAATTAGCGAAACGGCGCCGGAATTCATAGAGTGCAGAATTTCAAAGGTATATTCCGTAACGTTTCCGCATTCGTCTGTAAGAATTACTTTGTAAACGCCTTCTTCGGTGATAACGTCTCCGAGCGTGTAAGAGATTTCGGCATTGTTTTTATACACTTTCATTTCTGCTTTTTCGCTTAAATCCGAAAGAGCAACCGAACCTTTCGTCGAACCGCCGTTTTCTACGCCCGTAAGCGTAAGAGTCGGAGCCGTGCCGTCAACCGTTACGATAAAGTTATACACTTTGCCGTTTACCACAACGCCGACCTCGTAAATGCCGTCGTCGAGCAGTTCCAAAGTTCCGTAGTTAAGACGTCTTTCTTCTCCGTTAACGAGTACCTTTTCAAAGTCCGGAATATCGTCGAAATTGTGAGAGAAACTCTTTGCGAGCGGTTTCACGATTTCAAAAGAGATTTCTTCTACGTTACCAAGTTTGTCCGTTAAAACGAGCGTATATTTTGCCGGCGCGGTAATCGCTTCGCCGAGAATATATTCTATCTCTTCGCCGTCTCTCGTAAGCGAAACGGATACACTTTCATTCGCGATTACGGTTACAGAGTTTGCAAGTCCGTTAGAGTTAACGTCGATAGCAAAATCGACATACTTGTCTATACCGAAAGTTACTTCTGTTTTGTTCCCCGCAAGGTCGCGAACGACAAGAGCATACGAACCGCTTTCGGTGATTGCGGTATCAGAAAGATAAACGCCGAGCGAGTTTCCGTCTTTGAAAAGTTCTGCGGTAAGAGCGTCTTCGGTAAAGATAACTTTTACGTCACTATTTACCGTTTCGCCGTTATTCGCACCGTCAATCTTTACAACGGGATTTACCGTGTCGATTGTAAAGGAATACGTCGCTTTGTATCCGTCAAAATTCTCAAAGGTAACGGTATAAATGCCGTCATCGCTTAAATCGTCGCCGCTTGCGTATTCGATAACTTCTCCGTTTTTGCGAACCACTACCGTCGCTTCGTCCGTCCATACAAAAGATACCGTTCCGTTGGTATAGCCGCCGTTTTCAACGCCGTTCAAAGCGCAGGACGGTTCGGGCTGGACATAGGAAATCTGCTCGGTTACGGAATCGATTCCCGTGCGGAATTCATCGGTAACGATTACTCGGTAAATACCGCTCGTTCGGAAAGCGTAAAAAAGCCTGTCGGTAGAAACGGCGTTGCCGTAATCGTCTTCGTTTATAATTCTCCACGTTTCGCCGTTGTCGGTTGATTTCAAAATTTCAAGCGTCTGAATATTTGATTCCTTGTCCGCACTTTCGGTTACGGTAATTTCGAGTTTTTTACCGTCCGTGTTTTCAGTAAAAACTATTTTCGGCGCATTGCGCGAAATAACAAGGGTAAAGGATTCCGAAAACCCGAAATGGTTGACGGCTTCTACCATATACGATCCGCTTGCGGAAAGGGTAAATGTGTCGTAAAGATTGAGATTGCTGAGTAGAACGCCGTTCTCGTCATAAACGTTGAACATAGCCATTTCGTCGAAATCGTCGCTGATCGAAAGAATAATTTCATCTTTGAAATAGTATGTTCTGTCGAACGTTACAAGGTTAGGCGAACCGTCTTCGACCGCATAATGAATGTTCGGCGCTCTGCGAATAACGATAATTTCGTAATCACAGGAATTTCCCCACGAATCCGATACTGTGGCGACGTGTTTTCCTTCTCCTTCGTAAACCGAACCTACAAAAGTTTCGCCGTCTATCAAGACGCCGATATTGCCGCCGAATTCTATATATTTTGAGAGAATAACTTTCGCGTCTGAGTATTCAAACAAATTTTCGCCGTCAGCGATGGTTGCGGGTTCTTTTTCCCAGAAGAAATAATCTTTAATGCCTATCGCGGCATATTCGGCAATGACTTCGTTTAAGCGTGCTTCGGTAAAGTAAGCGACTTCCTCGTCGGGACTGCCTGACTTTTTGTAGATAAAGTAGGATCCGTTTTCGGCGTTAACGGCGTCGATTGCGTCCATAGCGATACCCGTATCCCACGTTTCGTTATTCCATACACCTGTGCGAACAAATCTTCTTTCACGAAGTTTTGCAAAGGCAAACGCCGCATCGTAAGAAGAAAAAGCGTAATTATTTCCTTTTTCGTCAGGGGCTTCAAAATATTCTTTTTGGAGCGTTTCGGTTAAAACGTTGCGTTTTTCGGACACGAATTCCGTTTCCCATACGTTACCTGCGGCGTCGGTGCAGACAATTTTATATACGCCTGTGTCGATGGTATAAATCGTCGAACCTTTTACGTAAGGTTTGCCGTTTACGGTTACGCTTCTTACGGGCGCGTAAACATCGGGACTGCCATCCGTCCAAGTGATAACGACGTCTCCGGTTGTGACGTTTTCCGCAAGGTTTGAAAGAGTAAGCGGTTTTTTAGTGCGGTCGATAACGACGGAATAAAATCCCGTACTGTTGCCTGCACGATCAACACCGTAAAACACGTATTTACCCGACTTGTAAAATTCCGCTCCCGATGCGTAGGACACGAAAGAAGTTCCGTCCGGAGTTTTTACGTAACAAGTTTCGCTGCATACGAATTTAATATGTCCGCCGTTTGTGTAGCCATTGTTATCAATAGGCTTATCGTCAACGTAAAGCATAGCGGACGGAATTTGTCTGTTCAAGGTAATTGTATAAGTCACAGACTGATTTCCTGCTTTATCCACCGAATAGAACGAATAAACGCCTTCTTCCGTAAATTGAGTTCCCGACGTATAGGAAACATAAGACGTTGATGACGGCTTCTTTACGTATGTAGCCGAAAGACCTATAACGTCATAAGGCACGAATTTAATGTAACTTGCGTTCGTTGCTCCGCCGTTCTGTATTACAGAGGAACCGCCGTAAAGAATGCCCGTCGGTTTTGTTTTGTCGAGAGTAATAGACACGGTAGCCGACTGATTGCCCGATTTATCAACGGAATAAAAAGAGTAAGAGCCTTCGGTTGCAAGTTGCGTGCCTGACGAATATGCTGCATAGTAACTTGCGCCGGGCATTTTTACGTAGCAACTCGCTATTCCCGAATGAGAGTCCGTAGCCACGTACTTGACGTAGCTTGCGTTTGTATAGGAACCGCTGCTCATTGCCGTCGTTCCTCCGTAAAGAGTGCCGACAGGCAGTATCGCGTCGTAATACACCTTGTATTCTTCGGAATAGTTGCCGGCTTTGTCAACGCAACGGAAAGCGTACCAGCCGTAGGAGTCCGAGAGCGTAGTGCCGGACGAATAAGACGTCCAAGACGAAGAGCCGGGCTTTTTTACCTGATAATACGAAACACCGCCCGTATCGGTAGCAGTATATCTGACAGGCTTATTCGTGTACTCGCCGTTTTGGACGGTATAGCCGGCAGAATTTACAACCTTGCCTACGGGAGCAATCGTGTCGAGATAAATTCTAACGGTTTCGTTATAGTTGTCGTAATAATCCTCCGCGTAGAAATACCACCAGCCGTTATTGTAAGAGGTTGCGCCGACGGTATAGGTAGTGTTGTAGGACGACGAGTAACTCGAAGCAGCGGGAGATTTATAGAGAATACGCCACGGTTTGTAGTCTGTAACGGAATAAGTGATTTGTTTATTCGTATATGTGCCGCTACTTACTGATGTCGTTCCTGCTTTCAAAGTGTAAGACGGTCCGGTTTTATCGATTACAAACCTATACGTATAGGTGTACTCGGCGGTTGCCCAAAGAAACGTGTTGTGTTTGCCTTTATAGGTCAAAACGTATTCGCCGTCGGGCAATGAACCGGAATAGAGCGTCATATCTTCTTTGCCGGAAAGCGAACGACTTGAATAGGTGGAACCGTTTCTTGTCAATCTGAAAGAAATGTGCGAATTGATGTCCGTTACGTCGATTTTTATATAGACGTAATTCCAGTTTAGTACCCTGTCGTTATACGCCGTTCCCGTACTGCCGTTGACAGACGAAGCGTGCATATAGATTCGGTATTTATCCATATATCCGCTGACGGAACCGTTGCCCACGTCATAGGAACCGCTGGTCGTGAGAGTCGGCGAAGTGTATGTAGCCGCCGATGCGGTGGTAGCGGTTGACGCGAAAAGCGCGCAAAACAATGCCGATAGCGTCAGAACAAAGAACAAAAGTCCTTTCAATGTGTTGCTTCTTGTTTTTGTTTTCAAGGTTTATCCTCCTGTTTAATGATTTCGTGCAGCCCCACCCGAATAATTGAGTTGGAGCCAGTTGAGTTTTTTGTATAAGTTTTCAAACGTGTCGATAAGGTGATCCTGATTGAGCGCGGTCGCGCGCTTTGCAGCCTCTTCGAGTATGGATTTCGCTCGTAAAAAGGCTTGCTTATCGATAAGGTTCAGCAGTTCGATTTTTTCTTCATCGGATACGATTTCAGAATTGAAAGAACGTTCTATTTGCTCCTTAACGTATTCTTTCACCCCGTCCATTTGCCGAACGATATTCATACCGCCGTTTCCCGCAGGTCGTCTCGGCGGGCGTTTCGGTATGACGATTTCGTTACGCCGTTTCATATTGTAAAAAACTTTGCCTTCGTCGAAATATCTGCCGACGTTCAGTCTTTGCGTTGTTTTTTCAAGAGTATAAACCGAACAAGAGTAACTCGGAGTATATTTACTCATTACGGGCATATATCCGAATATGGTAACGACGGCGTTCCCCATATTTCCGGGACGATTGAGTTGTGCGAGTTCAGACGGATAAATAAGCGGACGCTCTTTTATGGAAGCGTTGCTGTTTATATCGTCCGCTTTCACCGTGTTGTATCCGACGTTACGAGTTATAACGGTATAGTTTCCGCAGCGTTTCGAGTATTCTTCGATGGTTTTGGGATCAGACGTGCCTATGAAAATCTGAATATTGCAGTTACTTCGGATAATGTCGGCAGACTTCTCGTCGTAAACTTTCGCAAGTTGGGCGTAAGACTGAATTACAAGGCACAGCCAGATATTACGGCTTCGTCCTACCGTTACCATTTGTTCGAGTTTATGAACGGCGGGTAAATTTCCGAATTCGTCCATAAGAAAATACACGCTTCGCGGTAAAGAAAGATTGTCATATTCGCTTGCTTTTGCTACGAGTTCTTTATACGCCTGTAACATTACCATTGCCGCAAGCGTATGTCTCGTTTCCTTTT
>ULSH01054979.1_pt1 | contig 12142 bp, 8 predicted proteins | sample 1956151 | NCBI WGS metagenome assembly ULSH01 (sample SAMEA4835702, study PRJEB28245) | human gut metagenome | biome: gut microbiome; material: fecal sample | place: Denmark | collected 2008 | reverse complement strand
CATAACGCGAAAGCACCCCGAGAATGACAACCCTAATGTACTTGCGTACATGAGTTGGCAGGCTCGGAGTACTTGCGTAAGTAACTTTACTCTCTCGTAAAAATGCAATATTGAGATGAAGAGCAAGGAAAAGCCCCTTGAACAGCAACCCTAATGTACTATGCGTACATGAGTTGATGGACAAGGGGCTTTGACAAAGCTATTCGCTCAATAGTGCATTTTTACTCGGAGCGGAGAGCAATCGCCGGATCCTTCTTCGCCGCAATCCTTGACGGTATAAAACCTGCAAACATGCTAAGAAGGATGCTGATGGCAAACATGATAAGGCATTGCCACCAAGAGATAGACATAAGTCCGCTGATTTTGAAGATGGTCTTCAAGATTGCGCTGATGGCAAAGGAGAAACCAACAGAAATGACGATGCCGATAAGTCCGGAATAGCCGCCGAGAATGGCGGATTCGGCAAGGAAGACTCGGGATATATCCTTCTTTCTTGCACCGATCGAGCGGAGCACGCCGATTTCTTTTCTACGTTCAAGCACGGACGTGTAGATGATGATTGCAATCATTATGGTGGACACAATCAGCGAGATTGCCGCAAACGCAACAAGCACGCCTGTTATGGTGTTGACCATGGTGTTGACAAACTTCATAATGGTGGACAAGTTGTCGCCATAGCTGACGCTTGAACCGGTGTCTTTGTTGTATTGATTGATGAATGCGACAATCTTCTCTTTCGCCTCGAAGGACGAGCAGTAGAACTCAATGGACACAGGCTCTTCGAGATTTGCAACGCCGAGCTTTCTCATGATGGTGAGATCTTCGTTTTTGTTGTCTGCAAAGCTGATTTTGTTGCCTGCAAGCACCTTGATTTGCGTTCCGTTGTTGGTGGAATAATCAAAGTTGATGGGGCTGAGGTAGTAGTCGTAGTTGTCGTTGTCCGCCGCTTCTTTGAGAGCGTTCATTCTCACAACAGCCTCGTGCTTGCTTGCGCGCTCGATCAAAAGTTGCGTGAGCGCGGGCGTATAGCCCAGAACACCGTTGATTGACGTGACGGTCACGCCTGCTTTCGGACGAATGACGCCGACCACTTTGACGGTGACGGGATCTCTCGAATCAATCCAGCTCTTGTTTTGTTCCGCATGATTGCGCCCCGTCCAAGTCTTGTCTTTCACGCCGTCGCCGTCCGTGTCAACCCACTTGTCCTCGGAGTCTTGTTCAAGATAATCGGCGTCCGAAATGACCTTGTATTCAAGCCCCAACAGCTCTTCTACGGACGTTTTGTAGTTTGCCCATTTCTTGTCTATGAGAGCTTTTATCACATCGTCTTGCGATTGAAGACCGAGCATGAAGAGTTGATAGTCAAGAAGTTGGTTGCTCTTGTCAACAACAACCACCGTTTCGGTTGCGCTTGACGGCCAACGCGAGTTTTCACCCACAAGTTCGTATTGAGATTCGAGTAGCTTTTGGTTTGAGGACATCTCTGCCCATGAATTCATCATCGAACCGCCGTTTCTTGAGAACATGTTGAGCATATCGTTGAGCGACGAGCCGCCGATATCCATATTTTTTATATCGTCCGGCAACACGTCAAGCACCGCATTCATTGTGTCGGCATAGGGGCTGACCTTCATATAGCGTTCCGCTGCCTTTTTTGCCTCTTCCAAAGTCGCTTCGGGATGTTCTTTCATATATTCGGCGACAATCTTGCTGTTGTTCGGGTCTTCCTTGAACGCATTGAAACTTACGCCGTAATTGTATTTGACAGTCGCAAGCGAGTCGTCAAATTTTTCATCGATATACTTTTTGAGCTTGACAAGATCGTTTTCCGCAAGCAGCGTTCCGAGCTGATCAACCACTTTGCCGAGCATTTGTGCGGTGTAGATCTCATTGGTGTCGGGGTTTTCGGGTCTATCCGTCTCATTGTTCATCAACATGCCCAAAATTGCCGACGGATCGGTGTTTGTCTTGCTTATGGTCAGCGGATAGGTTGACAACGCGCTCTCTTCAAGCCCTCTGACATATCCCGCCGCGCCGTTTGAAAGGGACAGAACGAGAATTATGCCGATTATGCCGATTGAGCCCGCAATGGACGTGAGCAGCGTGCGACCTTTCTTTGCGAGCAAGTTGTTCCAAGACAGATTGATTGCCATTGACAACTTCATCGCGCATTTGTCCGCTTTCTTATATTTTTTGAAACGCTCGCACAGCGTTTTTCTCTTTTTCTTGGGTTCTTCGGTCTTCTTTTCGACAATCTCGACGATTTCGTCTTGGGACAGCTCGCCCGCAACGTTGTCTCTTTCGATGTCTTCCACCGCTTCTTCCACAACGTCTTCGCCAAGTCTGTCTTCAAGTTCTTGAATCTCGTCCTTGGAATTGTACGGCATGGAATCACCCACAACTTCGCCGTCTTTCAAGTACACGATACGTGTGCTATACTCTTCTGCAAGTGAGGGGTTGTGCGTGACCATAATGACAAGCCTGTCTTGCGCCACTTCTTTGAGCAGATCCATGACTTGAATGCCCGATTCGCTGTCCAACGCGCCGGTGGGTTCGTCGGCAAGGATGATCTCGGGATTGTTGACAAGCGCACGCGCAATTGCCACTCTTTGCATTTGTCCGCCGGAAAGTTGGTTGGGCTTTTTGTTGGCTTGAGATGCAAGCCCCACCTTGTCAAGAGCCTCGAGCGCGCGACGCTTGATCTCTTCCTTCTCAACGCCGGCAAGAGTCAGGCTCATTGCCACGTTCTTGAGAATGTTCATGTGCGGAATAAGATTGTAGGATTGAAAAACAAAACCGATACGGCGGTTTCTATAAGTGTCCCAATCAACGTCGTCGTATGCCTTGGTGGACACACCGTCGATTTGGATGTCGCCGTTGGTGTAGCGGTCAAGACCGCCTATAATGTTGAGAAGCGTCGTCTTTCCGCACCCGGAAGGGCCGAGAATAGAGACGAATTCGTTCTTTCTGAACTCTATGGAAACGTTGTTTAACGCAAGGACTTTTTCTTCATCCTTGTCGATGACGTACTCTTTGGTTATATCTATAAGTTTAAGCATAATGCTCCATATTCAATATATTTGTGGATTTGGCGCGCATTGATCCTTCGGCGAACTCTGCCATACAAGCACCCGCGGCAAGTCTCGAAAAGATGCAAACTCCCAGCCGAATATCTTCATTTTGCAAGCGTATGAGAGCCAAAAACACTCAAAAAATCATACGAAAAAGAGACTCACTTTATCAATACTTATTGATATTTTATCATACTTTTTATAAAAAAGATAGTACTTTCTCAAAAAAATCTACAAAACGGGCAATCTGTCGTTTTTCTTAAAAGCGAAAAATCGTGAAATTATTTTCAAACCCCACTGTTTAGTGGCAAGAAAAGAAAAATCTCGTCAATCACGCAAAAGAATATCCCACAAATTTACAATTTAACTTTTTTAAGTATTCTAAACTCATTTTCCCTTGTCGAAGCCGTCATTCTTCATGATCGATTGCCCTTGTTTGCGTGAAAATCCATCCCATTCAAACACGCCCGATTTTCACATATCCCATCCAAAACAACCATAACCGCGCTTTCACACAAAAGCAGCACAAAGCCGAGTCGCAACACGATTTGTGTTTTATAAACAATAATCAAAACACAGGAATGAAGTTATATAACACCTATCGTGTTTTACCACATTTTCTTTATTAGACATCGATTATATGCAAAACACGACACTTATCGTGTTTTGCACTGTCGTATATTGTCGATTTTTAGTCAATTTTGGCATTATACACACTTTTCGTGTTTTTGTCACGGCAAGTTTATCTTTTCACCAAAGTAGTTTTGCCGTTTTCGGCAACCGGTTTGCGACAAACAGATTTGTTTACTATTGATGTTTATACTTTGAAAAGTGTTTGAAAAGTTATTTGAGAACTTGTTTTTGAATCCTAAGGGATTTCAAATAGTTTTTCTTATCATCGGATATTCTAAAACTTTCAACGGCTTTTTGTATGCTCTTGTTGTGCACCCACACGCCGAGCCTTTTTTGCTCGATCACCTTGATTGCATCATCCCATTGTTTGACAAGCGCAACGCTCATATACCAAGCAAGTGCCATATCCACGTAATACTCGCCGCCTTTCACGTCAAGCACTTTTTCCATTTTGTCAACCGAATAGTCTTCGTCAAGAAAATGGCGCATTGCATTGACTATGCCGTAGCGCACGATATACGGTTTTTCGGATTTGAGCCACCTTTCAATCTCAACCCACAATGCCGCCTTGTTTTTGGCAAACGCTTTTGGCGAAAAGGTGTCGCACACAGCCCAATTGTCAACGTAAGGCAAAAATGCGTTTGTCTTGTCCATTGCAACGCAAAAATCTTTCTCGATAGACACGAGCATTGCGTGCAACATATTTTCTTCATAATACTTGTACGGAAGCTCGCTCAAAAAGTCTTGCTTTTCAGACGGTGAAAACCATGTGTCAAAATTTTTTGCAATCGTTCGCAAAACAGGCACTCTCACGCCGATGATAAAATCCTTGTCCACGGTGGGCATCAGCGCGGCTTGAAAAAGTCTGTATTTTTCATCGGCATTGTCAAAAAGCAAATCGACAACTTTTTTCATAATGCATTTCACCTTCATTGCATTTCAAATCGATTGTTTCAAGCACATTGGTTATGTTGATTTTTCAATTTGATTTTGTAGCTCATTGGCTTTTTATTTCAAGTCGGTTGCAACGATATGTTCAACAAGCGCATTGCAGCCTTCCACAATGTCGTCATAAGTCACGTCAAAGTTGCCCGTCCACCACGGATCTGCAATATCTCTCGGATTCGACGAAAAATCGAGCAAGCGACTTATCGGCGCGTCACCAGCGAGTATTCTGCGCATCGCAACGAGATTTCTCTCTTCCATGCCGACAAAATAATCATAGCAATTTATATCTTGCGCGCAAAGTTTTCTTGCGTGGTGATTTAGCACCGGCACGTGTTTTTCAACAAGTTTTCTCACGGCAGGCGGATATATGGGATTGCCGATTTCTTCTGACGAAGTTGCGCTTGACGCCACGCATATCTTGTCTTGTAGACCGCGCTTTGCGACAATGTCGCTCATCACGCACTCCGCCATGGGCGAGCGGCAAATGTTTCCGAGGCACACAAACATAACTCTTATCATGTCAGCACTCAAAGACGAAAGACAAAGGTCCGTCTTGCTCCTGCTCGATATACATGTGCGCGCCAAAGACTCCATTTTTGACCACGATGCCTTGCTCTCTGATTTTTTCCGTCACGCGAAGATACAATTCTCTTGCTCTGTCGGGCAGTTCCGCATGTCCGAAGTCGGGGCGATTGCCCGTGCCTTTGCCAAGCGTGCCCGCAAGCGAAAACTGCGACACAAGCAAGATTTCGCCGCCTGCTTGAGTTATGTCAAGATTCATCTTGTCGTTGTCGTCGCGAAAGATACGTAGTTTTGCAATTTTCTTTGCAAGATAGTCTGCCTGCTCTTCGGTGTCGCCCTTTTGTATGCCCAAAAAGATTGTAAGTCCGCTTGGAATCTCGCTTATCAACTGTCCGTCCACAAACAGTTTGGATCTGAACGTGCGTTGTATCAATGCTCGCATATTATTCTCCGTATCAATGTTTTATCCACACAAAATCGCACGATAAACCGCCGATTTGCGCAATATATGTAAATTTGTAATTTTTACTATGTTTTGTTTTTTTGCTCTTGCAAAAGCCGCTTGGTTCACCGAGTTTGACCGTCTTTCTTTGGCGGTGGAGATGCAAGATATTGATAAAAATTACATTCAAGCTCGCTGTTGTAGAGCTTTCTCACCTTGTCGGCACACCGTCCGAAATACTTCTCAAAAGCACGATAAGACGTGATGGCATACACGCACCACTCGTCAAGTTTTGCAGTGACTTTGCCAAAATCTCGATACAGGGCTTTGAGCTCGTCTTCTTTCATAAGCCGCTCGCCATACGGCGGATTGGTGATTATCACTCCGTGCGCATACTTTGAAGACAAATCTCGCATGTCTTGCACTTGAAAGTGGATATTGTCTTTCACGCCCGCGCGCTCTGCGTGTTTGAAGGCAAGTTTGATTGCGTCCTTGTTGATGTCAAAGCCGCTTATGTGCAACTGTCTGTCACGCTTTATGCGTTGCAAGGCTTCTTCTTGCACCTTTTCACGCACTTTCGGAGCGTTGGCAAACTGCTCGCAAGCAAAATTTCTGTTCATACCGGGCGCAATATCGAGCCCGATAAGGCTTGCCTCGACAGGTATAGTGCCCGAGCCGCAAAACGGATCTATGAGCGGCCTGTCGGGATTCCAAACCGACAGCTGAATCATAGCGGCGGCAAGAGTTTCACGAATGGGCGCATCACCGAGATACGTGCGATATCCGCGCTTGTGCAATCCTTCACCGGACGTATCGAGCGTCACGGTCACAACGTCGTCCATAATGGCGGCTTCTATGCAATACGCCGCGCCCGACTCGTTGAACGAGCAATTGTACACGGTGGACAATTTGGAAATTATCGCCTTTTTCACAATGCTTTGCACTGCGCTGAGCGCAAACAACTTGCTCTTGACGCTCTTTGCATCCACCACGATTTTTGCGTCTTTTGTCAGCACGTCTTGCCAACGCATTGCAAAAACGCCGTCAAACAACTCGTCAAAAGTCTGCGCCTTGAACTTGGAAAGCTCGATGCGCACGCGGTTTGCGCTACGCAAAAAAACGTTTGCGCGCAACACGTCTTCAAACGTCCCTTCAAACTCGATTCTGCCGAGATTTGCGCCGCTCGGCTCATAGCCCAAGCGCAAAAGCTCTCTCTTGACAACGGCTTCTATGCCGCTTGCCACGGCAACTTCGATATTAAGTTTTCCGTCAAATATACTGTCCATAAAATTCTATATTGCAAGTTTACGCTTGCATTTTGCATATATAAAGTGTCGATTGTATCATTTTGTCAATTTCAACACCCGTTGCCAAATCTCAAAACATTGAGTTTCATTTGCCGATTATGTCGCGTATCACTTCGCCTGCAAGAGTCATGCCTGCAATTGCCGGCGCATAGCTGATGCTGCCGGGGATATGCCTTCCGTTTTGGCACGGCGTATCGCTCGGAACAATCGGTTCTTCTTTGGAATAGACAACCTTCAAAGATTTCACTCCGCGCTTTTTCAATTCTCGGCGCATGACCTTTGCAAGCGGACAAACGCTTGTCTTGAACACGTCCGCCACTTCAAAATCCGTCCCGAGCTTGTTGCCCGTGCCCATGCACGAAATTATATCAACACCAAGAGATTTTGCTCTCGATATAAGCTCCAACTTTGCGCTGACGGTGTCGATTGCATCCACAACGTAGTCAAACTCGCCGATGTTCACTTTGTCCGCAGTATCGGCACTGTAAAACAAATTGTACTCGATTGTGTTGCAACAAGGATTGATCGCCTTGATGCGCTCGATTGCCACCTTGGTCTTCTCTTTGCCGATAGTATCTTGCGTGGCAAGGATTTGCCTGTTGAGATTGCTCACGGAAAACACGTCGTTGTCAAGCACGGCGATCGTGCCTATACCCGCCCTTGCAAGCCCTTCCACGACGTATCCGCCAACGCCGCCCACGCCACACACAAGCACGCGCGCGCCTTTGAGCGCGTCAACCTTGTCGCCTATGAGCATTTGAGTTCTTGAAAACATATCTTCCATAAAGACCTGCCGAATTTGTTGCTATGCACATTTTACTACACATCGAAAGATAAATCAACTATGCCGCGCCTTCGCGTCGACTTTTGCCGCATGCAATTTCCGTCCGAGAAAAATATATCCTTCAAAAAAGCAAACAACAATTGACATCAACACGATAAGTGTATTATTATATATGTATAAGAAGGAAGTATAGATATGTTGCACAGTTGTTTCCCCGAAAGATTGAAATCTCTGCGTCAAGAGAAAAACATGCTCCAACAAGACCTTGCGGAGCATCTCAAAGTGTCAAAATCCACCATTTCCGGCTGGGAAGTCGGAAGAAATCAGCCCGACTACGACACCTTGATCGAGCTTAGTATTTTCTTTGGCGTGTCGGTGGACTATCTCATAGGTCGCCGCAACTACTGACAAAAACACGAATCGCGGAGCGAGTCTCCGCTTTTATTTTGCCATTTTTTTCACGGACAGCACCCTATCGGCGGTGAAAAATTGCAAAATATCTTGCAACAACAATCACATATCAACGAAAAACGCAGTCATCGACTGCGTTTTTTGTTTTTTTTGTGTTGCTTTTTGTTGGCAATACGGTTTTTTCATTATATCCGTTGTTTTTCACTTCAAGATGTCTTTCAAGAATTGCCCCGTATAGCTCTTCTTCACTTTTGCCACTTCTTCGGGAGTTCCGCTTGCCACGATCGTGCCGCCCTTGTCGCCGCCGTCCGGACCGAGATCCACAATGTAGTCGGCAACTTTGACAACGTCGAGATTATGCTCTATGACAACAACGGTGTTGCCCTGTTCGACAAGCCTGTCGAGAATGGTGACGAGTTTTGCAACGTCATGGGTGTGAAGTCCCGTTGTAGGCTCGTCAAGAATATAGACGGTTTTGCCTGTCGAACGGCGCGAAAGCTCGGTCGCGAGCTTGACGCGTTGCGCCTCGCCGCCGCTCAAAGTGGTGGATGATTGCCCAAGTTTGACATATCCCAATCCAACGTCGTTGAGCGTCTTGATTTTGTTCTTGATTTTGGGGATATTTGCAAAAAATTCGGTGGCTTCTTCGATGGTCATATCAAGCACTTCGCTGATATTCTTGCCTTTGTAGCGCACTTCGAGCGTTTCGCGGTTGTATCTTGCGCCCTTGCACACTTCACACGGCACGTAGATGTCGGGCAAGAAGTGCATCTCGATCTTGATTATGCCGTCGCCGCCGCAATGCTCGCATCGTCCGCCGTTGACGTTGAAGGAGAATCTGCCTGCGGTGTACCCCCTTGCCTTCGAGTCGGGAAGCGTGGCAAACAGCTCTCTGATATCTCCGAAAACGCCCGTGTACGTTGCGGGGTTGGAGCGCGGAGTTCTGCCAATCGGGCTTTGGTCTATGCAGATGACCTTGTCCACGTTCTCTATGCCTTCGATAGAGTCGAAATTGCCGAGCGTATTTCTTGCACGCATGAGCGAATTGGAGAGCGCGGGATAGAGCACTTCGTTGACAAAGGACGATTTGCCGCTGCCCGACACACCCGTGACGCACGTGAATGCGCCAAGCGGAATGCTCACGTCGATATTTTTCAAGTTGTTTTGTTTTGCGCCCTTGACGGTGATGTAGTTGCCGTTGCCCTGCCGTCTTGCGATAGGCACTGGGATTGAAAGCTCGCCGCTGAGATATTTGCCGGTTATGCTGTCCTTTTGTGCAATGATATCGTCAACCGAGCCGCACGCCACGACCTTGCCGCCGTGTATGCCTGCGCCCACGCCGATGTCCACGATGTAGTCCGCATTGCGAATGGTCTCCTCGTCATGCTCGACAACGATGAGCGTATTACCCAAATCTCGCAAGTTTTTGAGAGATTGCAAAAGCCGTTGATTGTCCTTTTGGTGCAATCCGATGCTCGGCTCGTCAAGGATGTACAGCACGCCCGTAAGTCCGCTGCCTATTTGCGTTGCAAGGCGGATACGTTGCGATTCGCCGCCGCTGAGCGTTGCCGCCGAGCGTGACAGCGTGAGATAATCAAGCCCCACGTTGATGAGAAAATCAAGGCGCGCGCATATCTCTTTGACGATTCTGTCCGCAATCAGATGTTGGGTGTGCGTGAGCGAAAGTCCGCCCATAAACTCTTTGAGTTTTGCAACCGACATCTCGGTGAGTTCAAATATATTCTTGCCGTTGACCGTCACGGCGAGAGCCTCGGGTTTTAGACGTTTTCCGCCGCACTTTGAGCAAGGCACTTCCTTCATATACTTGGAGATCTCGTTTTTGACCATCTCGCTGTCGGTGTCGTTGTAGCGGCGCATAAGGTTTTTGGCAACGCCCTCATAGCTTGCGTGATAGAAGCCGCTGAACGCGCGCGAATTGTATTCCATGGGTATGCGATCGCCGTCGTTGCCGTAGAAAATTATGTCGAGTATGTTTTGCGGCAAGTCTTTTAGGGGCGTATCCATGGAAAAGCCGTATGCTTGCGACAGAGCGCGGAATTGCATTTGCGACATGTGTCCCGCATCCCAACCGCTCACTTTGATTGCGCCGTCTTTGAGAGATTTGTTCCAATCGGTGACAAGCAAATTGACGTCGATTTCGTTGCGGAAACCAAGCCCGCCGCACTCGGGGCATGCGCCGTACGGGTTGTTGAAAGAGAAAAGTCTCGGAGTCAACTCTTCAAAAGACAACTCGCAATCGGGGCAGGCATACTTTGTGGAATACAACACTTCTTCGCCGTCAAAATCGGCAATAACAAGCCCTTCCGAGAGCTTGATTGCGTTTTCGATTGCATCCGAGATACGTCTTTGCGCGCCGTCCTTGACAACGATACGGTCGATGACAACGCTTATGGTGTGCTTGATGTTTTTGTCAAGCGCAATCTCCTCGTCAAGCGTGTAGTTCACCCCGTCCACGCGCACGCGCACGTAGCCCGCGCGTTTAAGTTGTTCAAGCTCTTTGCGATACTCGCCCTTTCTTCCGCGAACGATGGGAGCAAGCAATTGCAGTTTTGCCCCTTCTCGCTCCATGATTTTGTCGCATATCTGATCCACCGTCTGACGATCAATCTCTCTGCCGCATTTCGGGCAATGGGGAGTGCCGACTCTTGCAAACAAAAGCCTCAAATAGTCATAGATTTCCGTCACCGTACCCACTGTGGAACGAGGATTGTGCGAAGTGGTTTTTTGATCGATGGACACAGCAGGAGACAACCCCTCGATGTAGTCCACGTCGGGTTTTTGCATCTGCCCCAAAAACATACGCGCATAGCTTGAAAGACTCTCGACATACCGTCTTTGTCCTTCCGCAAAAATGGTGTCAAAAGCAAGCGACGATTTGCCGCTGCCCGACAAGCCCGTAAACACAACCAGTTTGTCGCGCGGGATCTCCACGTCGATGTTTTTGAGATTGTTCTCTCTTGCGCCCTTAACAAAAATTTTGTCCATACTTTATCTTCTTGTTTTTCTATATGATAAGTCTTTGTATTTTTAGATTTTTATTACGCCTGTCAGCTCAATTTTTTGATTTGTTTTTTCAGCTCGTTCATCTCGTCACGCAGTGCGATTGCCTTTTCAAAATCAAGTCTTTCGGCGGCGACAGACATAAGCCCTTTCAAGCGTTCAATCTCACGAAGCATATCTTTAACGCTCAAATTGTCCTTCTTAACGTCCTTTTTGGTGATTTCAAGCGAATTCTTGATTGTGCTCACAACCGTCTTTGGCACTATGCCGTGCGCCTTGTTGTACTCGTCTTGTATCTTGCGGCGGCGCATTGTTTCGTCATAGGCTCTTTGCATGCTTTGCGTCATTGTGTCCGCATACATCACCACTCTGCCTTTGTCGTTTCTTGCGGCTCTGCCTATCGTCTGAATGAGCGCGGATTCGCTTCTCAAAAAGCCTTCCTTGTCCGCGTCGAGAATCGCAACGAGTTGCACTTCGGGAAGGTCAAGACCTTCTCTCAACAGGTTGATGCCCACAAGCACGTCAAAGTCGCCTTCTCTAAGTCCGCGCACGATGTCGATACGCTCGAGCGTGTCTATATCCGAGTGCATATAGCGCACCTTTATGCCCACTTCTTTGAGATAGTCGGTGAGATTTTCCGCCATCTTTTTGGTGAGCGTGGTCACAAGCACTCTGCCCTTGTTTTTCACCACTTTGTTGATCTCGCCGATAAGATCGTCAATCTGTCCTTCTATGGGCTTGATCTCTATCTCGGGATCGAGAAGTCCCGTCGGCCTTATAATTTGCTCCGCCACCAAATCGGCTCTGTCAAGCTCATACTGCGCCGGCGTTGCGGACATGCACACGACTTGGCGTATGCGCGCGTCAAATTCTTCAAATCGGAGCGGGCGGTTGTCGTAGGCTGACGGAAGACGGAATCCGTATTCCACAAGGTTGTCCTTTCTTGCCCTATCGCCGTTGTACATGGCTCTGATTTGCGGAATGGTCATGTGGCTCTCGTCAA
>ULSH01042550.1_pt1 | contig 12159 bp, 12 predicted proteins | sample 1956151 | NCBI WGS metagenome assembly ULSH01 (sample SAMEA4835702, study PRJEB28245) | human gut metagenome | biome: gut microbiome; material: fecal sample | place: Denmark | collected 2008 | reverse complement strand
AATTGATGAACTTGAAACCATACGGCTGATTGACAAAGAAAACTTAAGCCAAGAAGAATGCGGGGCACAACTCGGCGTAGGCAGAACAACCGCACAGAAAATCTATGAAACCGCAAGGAAAAAGATAGCAGACGCACTTGTGCTTGGCTTCGCACTGAAAATTGTGGCGGCGAGTTTCAGCTTTGTAGCGGCAGTACAGGCTTTTGCTATAAAAAAGACTGCATCAAACGGCAAATTCAAAAAGAATTCAAAACAGAAAATGGATCAAATATTATGAGAATCGCAGTAACTTACAAAAACGGAAACATCTTTCAGCATTTCGGTCACACCGAGCAATTCAAATTGTACGATATTGAAGACGGCAAAATCATTAAAACAGAGCTTATAGATACCAACGGCTCCGGCCACGGTGCATTGGCCGGCGTACTCTCCGCTGTAAAAGCAGATGTACTTATTTGCGGCGGCATTGGTGGCGGCGCACAAATGGCGCTGGCAGAAAACGGAATAAAGCTCTACGGCGGTGTCAGCGGTAATGCCGATGAAGCGGTAAATGCTTTTGTTGCCGGCAATCTTGCTTTCAATCCCGATGTGCATTGTGAACACCACGATCATGAACACGGCGGGGAAACCCATATCTGCGGCGACCACGGCTGCGGACACGGACATTGCGGGAATCATTGAAAAATGTGATAACATCACAGAATTGTAATTTGAAATATGCTATTATTTAATTAAAGGAGGCGGAAATATGAAGCAATATATCTGTAAAGTCTGCGGATATATCCATGAAACCGAAGGCGAATTGCCCGATGATTTCAAGTGTCCGATTTGCGGTGCAGGTAAGGATGCTTTTGTGCTGAAAGAGGAAACTGCTAAAGCAGAAGAAATCCTTGAAAAGCCGCATACAGAAAAAGAATTATCCCCAATGGAGATGAGCATCATTTGCTCCAATCTTGCAAGAGGGTGCGAAAAGCAGTATATGCCCGAAGAATCCGAGAGCTTTAGAAAACTCGCAGAATTCTTCCATCAAAAAGCAGAGCCTGTCAGCAATGCCGGCACAGAGACACTGCTTGAATTGATTAATCATGATATTTCGGTAGGATTTCCTTACGGAAAATCAGCTGCGGAAGAGCAGCCCGACCGTGGCGCACTTCGCTGTCAGGTGTGGGCAGAAAAGGTAACGAGAATGTTGCAGTCACTTCTCACCCGATATGAGGTTGAGGGTAACAAGATGCTTGAAAACACAGGTGTGTATGTCTGCACAATCTGCGGATTTGTATTCGTTGGCGATGCACCGCCTGCGCTTTGTCCCGTATGCAAAGTCCCTGCGTGGAAGTTTGAAAAAATAGAAGGAGGTGCAAGATAATGGCAGATAAATATGCAGTACGAAATTTAAGGCTTTGCACAAAAGACTGTCTTTGCCTTTATGTGTGCCCTACCGGCGCTACGGATACAGAAAACAGCATCATTGATCCAAATAAGTGTATCGGCTGCGGCGTATGTGCCGAGGCATGTCCTTCAGGTGCTATTTCAATGATGCCGAAGGAATTGCCCCCGCAGCAGCCTAAAACGGATAAAGTGGTTGAGGCGCTGCGTGCTCTCGTTCAAAGCAAAGCGCAGGCCGAAAACATAGCTTCCCAGTTGCCCGATACACTTTCGAAGGCGGTAGCAAAATCGTCTCGACTTATGGCAGAAGACCTTTGCCGGGAAGCAGGCTTTATGCTTCCGCAAAGCGCCAACACAAAAGAATTTTTAGAGCAAATAAAATCCTATCCCGATATTCCGGAAGATGTGGTGGAAGCATTGCTTCATACCATAAATTTCAACGAAAATATAAAAAATAAAGAGGTAACGAAAATGGCAAAATGGAAATGCACCGTATGCGGTTATATTCACGATGGAGATACTCCTCCCGAAACCTGCCCTGTTTGCAAACAGCCGAAAGAAAAATTCGTAAAACTTGAGGAATCCAAGAATCCCTATGCCGGTACAAAGACCGAAAAGAACCTTTGGGAAGCATTTGCGGGCGAATCTCAGGCAAGAAACAAGTATACATACTTTGCTTCTGTTGCAAAGAAAGCAGGCTTCGAGCAAATTGCAGCACTTTTCTTGCAAACAGCCGAAAATGAAAAGGAACATGCGAAACTGTGGTTTAAGGCTCTCGGCGAGCTTGGCGACACTGCCGAAAACCTGCTCCATGCAGCGGAAGGCGAAAATGCCGAGTGGACTGATATGTATGATCGTATGGCAAGAGAAGCAGATGAAGAAGGCTTTCACGATTTGGCTGCTCAATTCCGCGGTGTTGCCGCTATTGAGAAATCACATGAGGAAAGATACCGTGCTCTTCTTAACAATGTTGAAACCAAATCAGTATTTGAAAAGTCCGGTGTAACAGTTTGGGAATGCCGCAATTGCGGACATATCGTTGTTGGTACTAAGGCTCCCGAAACATGTCCTGTATGTAAGCATCCGCAGGCCTATTTTGAAGTTCGTAAAGAAAATTATTAAGGTGAATGAAAAATGAGAGAAAAGTTTTATATTTGCCGCCATTGCGGTAACTTAATTGGTCTTATTCACGATGCGGGCGTCCCTATGATGTGTTGCGGCCAAAAGATGGAGGCGCTGGTTCCTAACACCACTGAAGCCACTGTCGAAAAACACTTGCCTTATATTCATAAAGAAGACGGTTCCGTTTATGTAAGAGTCGGCGAAACAACGCATCCGATGACTGAGGAGCATTATATTCAGTGGATTTACCTTGAAACGGAGAACGGAGGTCAGCGGAGAGCCTTTAAACCTGGCGATACACCGGAAGCTACCTTTTGCACCGGCGAAGATAAACCTGTTGCAGTTTATGCTTACTGCAACCTCCACGGACTTTGGAAAACTGAAATCAAGTAAAAGTAAAATCGCCTGCCAAAACATCTTGGCAGGCGATTTGTCATATCTTTTCAATTATAAATAAGTTCAGCGTTTACAAGTTCATTTGCTCTATTATGGATATTAGCAACGTTCCTTCTTCGTTAAGAAATCCTAGACCGGAAATCTTGTCGTCAGAGTTGCCTCTGACTTTCTTGATTAAGTAAACAACTTTTTTCATTTTTTGGAATACCTCCATATTTTATTTTGCCTTTCGGCAGGGGCAAAGTAGCACAGGTCGAAACTTATTTGATTTGTAAATAATGTTGCAATGGGCAATAGCAACTACAAACTCGTTTTGAGAGAAAAATAGTGCCGTAAAAAGAAAAGAGCCAAACTCTTTCGAGTCTGACTCAATCAGTAAACATAAAAGTTTTAAGTGCTATTTTTCGCGGTAGTTGCTATTACCGCTGACTTGTGCTACAACAGCAACAACGAAAGGCAATGAAATATGGAACAATGATATATCTTCAATTTCTTCCTAATATCGACAAGTAATTTAATGTGTAATTTTGCTTGATAAATCTAATTTCATTTGGTATCATAGCAACCGAAAAAAAGGTGTTGTTTGGCATTAGATTTTTTTGAAAACGGCTATAAAAATTGGTATTATTTTTGGTATTATTTTAGTTTGAAAATTATTTTGAAATCTAAAATTTGCCGAAAAAACGAAAGGAAATAGTCGATTTAGACGAAAAATATTGCTCAAAACGCCCAAAAATGTGCGAAAATTGCTTATTTTAATAGGATTTTGAAAATTTTTCAAAACTCCTAAGCGAAAGGCCGTGGGTTCGACTCCCGCCGGGAACACCAGTCAAAGTGAAAATCGCACTGATGTGCGGTTTTCGCTTTTTTGTATGGCGAAAAGGAAAAACGATATGAAAAACAAAAAATTGGCGTCGAATATTGTGCTTATGGTTATGGCGGTCATTATGCTGGTGTTGGGAGTGTACGTGCTGATGGGCGCGTCCGAGCACGCACGCAAGGGCGTGAAAACCGAAGCGGAGATTACAAGCATCGTGATCGGCAATTCGTCAAACGGCGAGACAAGCTACAAGGTCAACGTGGAGTTTTGGGTGGACGGCACAAAGTATGGCGGAGAGTTGGACACCTACGACGCGAGCATGCGCACCGGCGGCAAAACCACGGTGTATTATATGCCCGACGATCCGAGCAAATTTCACAGTGCGCGGTTCAACTATTTGCCGGGCATAGCGTGCATAGTTGCGGCAGCGATTATGGCGATATTGTTTTTCGTGCCGCACATTGCGGTGAGAGTCAGGGAAGCCAAGATCGACAGATACACCGAAGAAGGCACGCATATTGTGGCGAGGATCATGCAGGTGAATCGCAAGAACACGCGCCTTTACAACAAGACGATCGCGGTGGTCGAGTGCATGGGCAGCGACAGGAACGAGTATAGCCAAAAGGTGCTTTTGGACATAGGCGACGAATACGTGGTGGGTGACGACATAGACGTGTACGTCAGCGCGAAAAACCCCAAGAAGTACGTTGTGGACACCGAAGGATACCTTGAAAATCGCGCTGCGCAATTTGCGGACGCGCCGCAGGATCAAGCAAACTGATATATGCAAATCACAATCGAGCAACTTGAAAAACTTTGCAAGGACGAATACGTTCTTTTTGACATGCGCCCGTCAACCGACAGGGCGTACGGCTATATTCCCGATTCCGTGTCGGTGACGGAAGACGAGCTCAGAGCGTGCCCGCCGAGCGACAAGCAAAAGAAAATCGTCGTGTACTGCGCAAAAGGCATACTCAGCGTGGACGTTGTCGAGTGGCTTTGCGACAACGGGTATGAGGCGTACAGCCTCGAAGACGGCTACTTTGCGTGGCTCAGACGTCAGATGCAAAAGCAGGTGGACGACGACTTTTGCGCCAAGGTGGAGCAAAGTCTGCGCAAGAAATTCAAGACGGACATATTCGGCAAATTTATCAAAGCGATCAAGCAGTACGAGCTTATAAAAGACGGAGATTGCGTTGCGGTGTGCATATCGGGCGGCAAAGACTCCATGCTCATGGCAAAGTGCTTTCAGGAGCTAAAACGCCACAGCAACGTGGATTTTGACGTGAAATATCTTGTCATGGACCCCGGCTATGCGCCCGAAAATCGCCGCATCATCGAAGAGAACGCGCGAAGGCTCAACGTGCCTATCACCGTGTTCGAGACGGACATTTTCGAGAGTGTGTACAACGTGGACAAATCGCCGTGCTATCTTTGCGCAAGGATGAGAAGGGGATATTTGTACAACTTTGCAAAACAGCTCTGCTGCAACAAAATCGCGCTGGGACACCACTATGACGACGTGATCGAAACAATCCTTATGGGCATGTTGCACGGGGCGCAAATTCAGACCATGATGCCAAAGTTGCACAGCACCAATTTTGAAGGGATGGAGCTTATCCGTCCGCTCTATCTCGTGCGAGAAGACGATATAAAAGCGTGGCGCGACTACAACGAGTTGCACTTCATCCAATGCGCCTGCAAGTTTACAGACACTTGCACAAGCTGCAACAACGGACAAAATCACAGCAAACGTCAAGAAACAAAAGAGCTTATCCGCGAGCTGAAAAAGAGCAATCCCGACGTTGAAAAGTGCATATTCAGGAGTGTTGAAAACGTGCATTTGGAAACGGTGATAGCCTACAAAAAGGACGGCGTCAAACACAGTTTTCTCGAAAACTATGACGATAGAGCATAACAAAAACGGCATTTTATCCTGACAATATATTAAGATAAAACGCCGTTTTGTGCAATATAAGCAAAAATGATTTTTAATGATAAACAGATTTTGCACGCAGACGATGCGTGTTTTTTATTGCCTTGCGATGTCGTGGTATGCGGCGGCGATTCTTTCTATTATCTCCACGTGGTTGAAGGTCTTGTGATACACAATGGTCGTTTCGCGCGTCATGCTCAAATTTTCTATGGGCAGAGCAACGAGCGATTTTTTTTGTAGCTCCTTCACGCACGCACCCTTTGAGAGAATGGACACGCCGATATCCTTTTTGACAAGGTTTTTGATTGTGGCAATGCTGTCCACTTCGATGACCACGTCAAAGTTGTCGATAGACTCGCCGATTGCTTCAAGCGAGCTTGCAAATTTCACACGAGTAGCGGACGTGGGCAAGCGCAAGATAAGGTGTTGTTTTTTCAGCTCGTTGAGAGTGATCGCTTGTTTTTGAGCAAGCGGATTTTGGCTTGAAACCATGCAAGTGAGCATATCCGTATCGAGCACCATGAAGTTGAAGTCCGGATTGGACGGCTTTTCTTCGATAATCAACACGTCAAGCTCAAAATTTTCGAGCATAGCATAAAGATTTTTTATGGTGTCAGTAATGAAAGTTATGTTCAAGTTCTCGTATGCAAGAGCCATCTTGGACAATGCTTCGATCATATATCCGCTCTCTTGGGTGTGGGTGATGCCGATCCTGATCTTGCGGATATTCGCCTTTGCACTTTTGATTTTGTCGCGCATCTTGTCTTGCAGCGCGTGCATGCGTTTGGCATACAAAAGTGTGATTTCTCCTTCTTGCGAGAGCGTAATTTCCCCTTTTTTGCGCAAAAAGATCTGCGTATCGAGTTCTTCTTCGAGTTTTTTTATGTGCTGTGACACGGCAGGTTGCGTCAATCCGAGCATTTCTCCCGCTTTGGTGAAATTCTTCACTTCGCACACGGCTATGAAAGTTTCCAGTTTGTCATCCAGCAAAGACATAGTGTTCTCCTATAATCGAAAATTATCAACATATAATCAACCATAATTTGACTTTATGTTAAAACAATCATAACATAGCGACGTAAAACAAACAAGAGTTCGGCGTGATTTTGTGGAAAAATTGCGCAATAGGGGATACAAAATGTTGTTGCAAAACCTACCGAGCGTGGCTCAGGTTATAGTTTCAATCGCGGTTATGTTGCTTGCGGGATATTTGATGTCGCGCGTGACGAAGATGCTCAGGCTTCCCAACGTCACCGGCTATATCGTCGCGGGCATTCTCATAGGTCCGTACTGCTTGAAGATCATTCCCAGCGGAGTGGTGCAAGGGATGAGTTTTCTTGCCGACATCGCGCTTGCGTTTATCGCGTTCAGCACGGGCGAATTTTTCAAACTTTCCACACTCAAAAAGAACGGCGGCAAAAACGTGGTTGTCACGATCTTCGAGGCGTTGCTTGCGTCCTTGCTCGTGTTTTTCATCATGTATTTTGCCCTTCACATGAACCTTGCCTTCTCAATCGTTCTCGCATCGCTCGCGGCTGCGACCGCGCCCGCGTCAACAATGATGACCATACGTCAGACGGGCGCAAAGGGCGAGTTTGTGGACACGCTCTTGCAAGTGGTTGCGTTTGACGATGTGGTGGGGCTTGTTGCGTTCTCGGTGGCAATCGCGGTTGCAACGGCGTCGCTGTCGGGGCAAATCACCGCAAAGAACATCATTCTTCCCATTGTGTACAACCTTGTTGCGTTTGTGGTGGGCGGCATACTCGGCTTTATCCTGAAACTGCTCATATCCAATCGCTCGTCGGACAACCGCCTTATCATCTCGGTGGCAATCATATTCACGTTTTGCGGAATATGCACCTTTATGGACGTTTCGCCGCTTTTGGGTTGCATGGCGATGGGCACGGTGTATCGCAACACGTCCGGCGATGACAAACTCTTCAAGCAACTCAATTATTTCACGCCCCCGATCCTGCTTTTGTTCTTCGTGCGCTCGGGCGTCAACTTCAATCTCGGCGCGCTTGTTAGCACCGAGAGCATAGGCGGAATGTCCTTGCTCGTTGTGGGCATTGTGTACTTCTTCGTGCGTATCGTCGGCAAGTACAGCGGCGCGTTCCTTGGCTGTCTGATAGTCAAGAAGGACAAAAAAGTGCGCAATTGGCTTGGACTTGCGCTCATACCGCAAGCCGGTGTGGCAATCGGTCTTGCCGCGCTCGCCGCACGAACGATAGGCGGAGAAACGGGCAGCGCAATGGAAACAATCATCCTTGCTTCCAGCGTTTTGTACGAGCTTATCGGCCCTGCGTGCGCCAAGCTCTCGCTCTATCTATCCAAGTCCTATTCCAAGGACATCGACGTTGTAGTGCCTGATGAGCAAATCGCCGACGTAGCCCAAAAGAGCAACGTTGAAGTGCTCATCGACAAAATCAACGAAATCCGCAACCGCATCCCCGACACCAAGGAGAGCGAAGACGAGAAAGCATACGATGAGGCGGCAGAGGAGTTTTATATGCTGAACTCTCGCCAAAAAAGACGCTAAACGGCGAATAACTTCGTCAGCGGCTTTTCCCTAAACAGTCACGTACGGCAAGTACGCTCCTGTCTATGTCAAAGTCCCTTCCTTGTTCTTCATCCGTTTATCGCCTTTTTAACAGGGGACAACGGAGCTAAACAGGCGAATAACTGCGTCAGCGGCTTTGAACAAAAGCCGTCATCGCGGCAACGGCATCGCTTGCTTGCAAGCAACGCCGAGAGCCGCATTAGGCTTGTTGTTCTGCTAACCGCGCCGAAAATCTTTGACAGTTCACGCACGGACAAAACTCCTGCCACAATTTCGCAAGATTGTCGGCTTGGTGATTTCGATTGGGTGGGACACCCACACCCGATTTGGAAGAATCAACAATTATCAAATTATCCGTGTCATTCTGAGCGTAGTCGAAGAATCTAGCGTAGCGAAAAATATTCGCCTTACGGCTGGATGTTTCGGCAGGCTCAACATGACATATAGGGTGGGACACCCACACCCGATTGGAAAGTATCGGTAAAATTAAAAATTCTCCGTGTCATTCTGAGCGTAGTCGAAGAATCTCGTGGAAACGAAACGTCACTAAATGCACATCGAGAACTTGTACCCACACCCGATGTTATGTCGGTGTGCGTATAAAACAAAAACAGTAAAAACAACCAACACGTATAGAAATATACGGATATACAAACAATCAAACAAAGATAGGAGATTATGTTATGGACTATATTGATCCGCTTGCAAAGGTTATGGGTGAATGGTCGTGGAACGTCACGGTCTATTCGATATTGCTTAGGGTGGTTGTGCCGCTTTTGTTCGCGTTTTACGTGGGCAGCGAGCGTTCCACAAAAGGTCACACCGCAGGGCTGAAAACGTTCATATTGTTGTCGCTTGCGTCCACTGCGTGCATGATTATAGACAGATCGCTTTCGCTGAAAGTGCCGATGTGCTCGATCGGCGCGCTTATCGGCACGGCGATGCTCAGCGGCAATTCCATTTTGTTCAGCGCAAAGAACCAAATCAAAGGACTCACCACGTCGGCGTGGCTTTGGACGTGCTCGATATTCGGCTTGCTTTTCGGCGCAGGGCTTTACACGTGCGCTCTTATTCTTGCGGCGGTGTACGTTGTCATTCTACAAGCGTTCCCCACGATCGAGAAGAAACTCAAACAGCGTTCCGACCACTTTGAGTTGCATTTGGAGCTTAAATCACGCAACGATTTGCCGCAATTTATGACCACGCTCAGAGAGCTTGGTATGCGCATAGACGATGTGGAAATGAACTCGGCATTCATCAATTCGGGGCTTAGCGTGTACTCGCTCAAGCTGACAATCGAGAGCAAAGAACTCAAAAAATACAAAACCCACGATGAGATAATCGAGGCACTTCGCAGCATCGACTATATACATTACGTGGAAGAAAAATAACATCGTACAATAAGGGCGAAAGGGCGGGAGCAGGAGTCGCTTTGCATGCAAATGCAAGGCGACTTTGCTTTTATGTGAGTGGTTGCCGTTTTGCATTTTGGGTTTTGATATTGAAAAGCGGAAAAGGTAAAAAATAAAACTTTTGCACAAACAAAAGTTTTATCGTATCATTTTTATGTTTTAAGTTGCGATTTTGCGATTTTAGGGTTTGCGGAGCTTGCCGTCAAGACCTTTTATCAAGAAGCATTTGCCGATGACGTCGTCAAGGCTCACTGCGCCAAACACTCTTGAATCGAGAGAGAAGTCGCGGTTGTCGCCCATGCAAAAGACGTGATTTGCGGGGACGTACAAGTCTATGTCCAGGTATGTGGGGGATTTGTTGAGATAGGGCTCGTCAAGCTTTTCTCCGTTGAGATAGACGACGTTGCTCACAATCTGCAAGTGATCGCCGCCGACTGCAATCACGCGTTTGACGAGAGTGCTGACGGTGTCGGCATGCGCTTTGTCTGTGTTGAACACCACTATGTCGCCGCGCGAGATCTTGGAGAGTTTGTCAAGATACAGCACTTCGCCGTTGGTGCGTTGGTTGTCTTTGTTTTCACCGCTGCCGCCGTCAAGGGTGGGGTACATGGATATGCCGTCAACTATGAAGGACGCAAAGACGTATTTTTTGAGCAAAAGCCCCGTGGTGACTGCAAGTATCACGACAAGCAACACGCAAACGACGGACACGATGATCCGTCTTTGTTTGAGTTGTTTGTCCACTTCGGGAGCTAGGTCTTGAAATTCCAATTCTTCCATGTCAAATTATATTGTTCTTTTGTGCATAAAGAACTTATATCCACAAAAAGTTGTTGAACAAGATGCCGTCCACGTCCACAAGCTCGATCATTTTCACGCTTGCAAACGCCGAGAGCGTCTTGCCTTCGTCGCTCTTGAAGTCGGAACATTCAAAGAGCAGTTTTTGCCAAAATTCGCCGCCGCTAAGGTGTGTATGAGCGGTGTATTTTTTCAGGCTCGGATAGGAGAACACCGCGATAGTCAGCTCACATTCGTCCTTTGCGTAGGCGTCCACGTGCAGCGCGGCGGTGCGAGAGAGCGATCTCATCTCAAAAAGGCTGCGGATAAGTGTAAGATTGCCTTTTTGAGCGGTGATGCCCCTGATGCCGAACGGACCTTTTTTGAGCGCAAGCACTTTTTCGTCAAGGATGGTTTCGTCCGTCTTTGCGATGAAGGAGGCAAAGCCCATTGACGAGTCGTATATGATATTGCTTCCGCGCTGAGAAGTCTCGGCTTCTTCTATGCCGTGCTTTGACGGCACTGCGCACGCCACTCTTGTGGACGCGACGTTGCCGTCGGGATATTCAAAGGTTGCGTATGCCACGATAGGCTCGTCCACGTCATAGACGGGCACGTCGCAAATATACTCGTGTTCGCCCACCTTTTGCTCCACAGTGACGGATTGATAATATCTTTCCTTGCTTGCAAGCTCGCCGTAGCTGACAAACAAAGTGCGGTTGTCTGCCTTGTGTGCGGTGGTCAGATGCACGTACAGTCTGCCGTCCGCCGTCTCAAACTTGATTGTGGGGGCAAACGTCCTGCCTGTATCTTGCGCAAGGTTGTTTCTGAGCCACAACAAAAGCGCGTTGTAGGTCTTTTGGGTGATTTGTACGCCGCAAGATACGGACACAATCATCTGCTTGACCGCTGATTTGACAAGGTCGTACATATCGGCGGCTCTGTCCATGTCGCAAAGCAAAGAGTCGCGCGTGGTGACGATGAGCGTGGGGCAGGTGACAAACATTGCGTAGGTTTCTGCGCCGACGCCGGTGGAATAGGCAAGTTGCTCGTCGCCTTGCGGAATATCCGTGCTCGAAAAACGCGGATTTTCGCTTGCCCAGCGATAGCCGCCCCCGTTGATTGCCACAAGAGCGGACACTCTGTTGTCCGTGCCTGCAACAAGCCACGACAGTTGCGAGCCTATGCCGAATCCAAGCACTCCTATGCGATTTTTTTGCACCACGGGTTGTTCGTTGAGCAGGCTGATTGCGCGTCTTGCGATCTTTGACCACACAAACCACGGCGTATTGCGCGCGTCGGTGTCTATCTCGTCAAGGCGAGTTTTGCAATCGGGAAGAGAAGCAAATGCAAGGCTTTGCGGATAGGACGTCTGCGAGTTTTCAAGCGCGCCGCAATAGTCAAGCACGCCCACAACGTAGCCTTCTTCCACAAAATCTTTGATGGCAAGCAACGAGTCGTGATTTTCAAAAGACGGCAATATGAGAACGGCAGGGCGTTCATCCTGCCAACGTACGTCAAAATACACGTCCATACACACGCGCACTCTTCCGTCCTTCACGGTGTCCGCCGTGAAAATCTGGCGAGTGCTTGCAAAATTGCCGCTCGCCTCAGAAGAGACGATTGACGCTTCCAAAGGAGCTTGCGTCGGGTCGAAGCCTTCCCACACTTCCGTGGGTGTCATAAATCTGAGTTCCATATAGGTTATTATAGCTCAAAAACACGGCGATGTAAAGAAATAAAAACCTTA
>ULSH01028167.1_pt1 | contig 12187 bp, 10 predicted proteins | sample 1956151 | NCBI WGS metagenome assembly ULSH01 (sample SAMEA4835702, study PRJEB28245) | human gut metagenome | biome: gut microbiome; material: fecal sample | place: Denmark | collected 2008 | reverse complement strand
TCACAAAGTTATGGGCGCTGGATTGTTGGTTTTCACGAACCAATGACCAGCGCCTTTTTTGCGCTCAAAAAGGGCACTGCAGATTGGAGGTATTGAATGAACGAAGAACTTACACCGCAGAAGGAACGATTCCTGCAAGAGGTAGAACAGAAGCTCCTGCACAGGGAGCTGGACGCAAGGCTGCTGGAGGACGGTCTGGTCCACGTCAGTTGGCACGAAAAACCGCTCTGCTCGGTTGACAGAGACGGTATCGTCCGTTTCCGACTAGTGGATATCACTGGACCGGCAGTAGACCGGCAGCTTCGGACGGTGATAGCAAAATGGCGGCATCCCATTGATACAATGAGATGCCGCCATCTTTAACAGCCCGACTCGGAATTCAGAGCCGGGCTGCTTGCTTATTCAGAAAAAATCAACGCTCCAAAGTACTTCGGAAGATGGAAATCGGGCCGTTCCGCGTCCACGCGGTTCCACGCAAGATAATGCTCCTGCACGGTCAGATCGCCGCATTTGTAGAAATTTCCCCGGATTGTTCCGGACGGAGCAAAATCCGGGAAGAACAGCCGCAGCAGCTGAAAAGGAAGCTCATACGTCACATCCCAGCCGCTGGGCGTTCTTTCGCTGGCTGCATGCAAGGTCTTTGCGCCGTCCGGAAGCAGAATCCGCATCAGATCCTCTCTTCCGGTCCCAAATCCGAAATAGATGCACAGGCTGGGGTTCAGCTCAATGTTGATATATCGCGCATCCTGCTCTGCGGCGCTGAAGAAAAACTCCAGGCAGCTGTCCTGACACGGCTGGTCAAGCATGCCGGTATTTTCTGCACGGATCGTTGGTTCCTCCGCGTGAAGGCGCACATACAACCGGCTGTCATCGTACGCAAGCTGCGCGTAGGCGCTGATCTGCTCACAGGGTAGCCACAGTTTCTGGTCGATCGGCGCTTTTTCGATCTTATTCCAGTCCGGTCTCCCGGTGATTTTTTGAATCTGATATTGTCTGGTCATCTTTTTCCTCTTTTTCCTTTCTTCGTTTTCCGTGTCAATGCTTCGAGAAGATTGCCTCAAGCGTCTGCAAGACGGCTGCCTTTCGGACATCCTCGTATTTGCAGTCAAATAACTGGAGATTCAGCGCTCCAGTGCTGGTCAGGATGTGAAATTTCTCCGCGAGTACACCATTTCTGCTCACGCCCCTGCGGGAGGGGCGACCTCAGACCACCATTCGCCGCCGTGTAAAACTGCTTATTTCTACTCACGCCCCTGCGGGAGGGGCGACCATCGTCGTTACGCTGCCGCGAAGATCGCTGGTCTATTTCTACTCACGCCCCTGCGGGAGGGGCGACCCCACTTCAAAGAGCGGCGGCGTGGACTGCTCCATATTTCTACTCACGCCCCTGCGGGAGGGGCGACCGAAGGGCTTGCCGCAGTAATCGGTACGATTCAATTTCTACTCACGCCCCTGCGGGAGGGGCGACCTGAGCCATACGACAATGTCCTCTTTCCTGATCTGATTTCTACTCACGCCCCTGCGGGAGGGGCGACGCAGCTGCGTCTCGGACAAACGCATTTCCAGCCAATTTCTACTCACGCCCCTGCGGGAGGGGCGACGATCTGGGGCAGATCATGCTGGCAAAGCTTACGCCATTTCTACTCACGCCCCTGCGGGAGGGGCGACACCACAAGCGGGCGCTCACGCCGGACAACATCACCATTTCTACTCACGCCCCTGCGGGAGGGGCGACTGAACCGTATCAGGAACCATCCGCCGCCATCATCATTTCTACTCACGCCCCTGCGGGAGGGGCGACCGAGCGGGCGGCAAATAAGGACAGGAGGGGCAAATTTCTACTCACGCCCCTGCGGGAGGGGCGACCAGCGTCGGCGGTGTTGGTGATCTGGCAGCAGTTGATTTCTACTCACGCCCCTGCGGGAGGGGCGACAAGAGTTGCGTTTAACCATATAAATATATAGGCTTATTTCTACTCACGCCCCTGCGGGAGGGGCGACCACAGGCTGCCGGATCGCTACATCAAAAACGGCATTTCTACTCACGCCCCTGCGGGAGGGGCGACCGTGATCGTTGATCTTGGCAATAACTTTGCAACATTTCTACTCACGCCCCTGCGGGAGGGGCGACACGCCGCCGGGAAAACCTGAAAGGAGCTTACACCATATTTCTACTCACGCCCCTGCGGGAGGGGCGACCCGCACCTTTCCTATGTTGAACGCATAGCAAAAATTTCTACTCACGCCCCTGCGGGAGGGGCGACGGTTGAGACCATTCCGGAGCTATCCAGCTATATTATTTCTACTCACGCCCCTGCGGGAGGGGCGACGTTCGGTGGAATGGCCGGGCCGATCATGTTGGGTGTATTTCTACTCACGCCCCTGCGGGAGGGGCGACCTTCCGCTTCTTCAAGCTTCCCCCGAATGCTTTCCATTTCTACTCACGCCCCTGCGGGAGGGGCGACTATTACCTTGTGCCGTTCAAGCAGAAGGCCAAGTATATTTCTACTCACGCCCCTGCGGGAGGGGCGACGTTCTCCCGATATGCCAGCGGCACAACCTCTGCCGAATTTCTACTCACGCCCCTGCGGGAGGGGCGACCATTCGGTGGAATGGCCGGGCCGATTATGTTGGGCGTATTTCTACTCACGCCCCTGCGGGAGGGGCGACGCCGCGACGAACTGCGCGAGATTTACCGCCGGACGCTATTTCTACTCACGCCCCTGCGGGAGGGGCGACGCCACCACCCGCGCCGCTATCGAGGCCGCAGCCGCCATTTCTACTCACGCCCCTGCGGGAGGGGCGACGGGTATCTACATGGGCAATGGGCAAATGGTCAATGCATTTCTACTCACGCCCCTGCGGGAGGGGCGACCTCCCGATATGCCAGCGGCACAACCTCTGCCGAATTTCTACTCACGCCCCTGCGGGAGGGGCGACAGCAGAAGACAGAGTTGCAGGATGGGCATCAGCACATTTCTACTCACGCCCCTGCGGGAGGGGCGACCGGTCCGATGCGGTGCTGCCGTGCGGAGAATTTGAGCTTCATTTCTACTCACGCCCCTGCGGGAGGGGCGACCATCGGCGCCCGCCTCCTTTACGTCCCCTAATGGGGATTTCTACTCACGCCCCTGCGGGAGGGGCGACACACAGCGCCATCGAAGCTATGACTTCCACTTCGATTTCTACTCACGCCCCTGCGGGAGGGGCGACAGCAATTTTCCACAAGTCCGTCATGAGGTTTTGCGGCAAATTGCCGAAAGATGATACAGTTTTATGTCTGGCTTCCTTTGGTTTTCCAAGAAGAGATCCAAAAGCTGTATATCTTGCATGGATTTCATGCGCCAACCTGCCGCAAAAATGTGTACGGCAGGGGTTGGCGTTAAAAGATCAAGGCACTTCCTGCTTCCACGAGGGGCTTGCGTCCCATGCTTTCGATCCGGTTCTCGTATGAATTGCCGAGTCGATAAAAGCGGACAGAATCCTGCTCCATATCGATAGCTTTTCCCAGTTCCTGTTTCAGCACGACCAGCTGTGCAGCGTCCACGAGCACCTCAAACACGGAGTTTTGAACACGCATCCCGTGCCGTTCACAGATCTTTGCTACTTTCCGCAAGCGCTTTTGCCCGGCAGAATCCGATGTGTCCACATCATAGGTTACGACCAGCATCATATGTCATGACCTCCACACAAACGGCGGGTATCGATCCAGATCCCCGCGCAGCACACGGGCAAACAGCATAGACTGTACGTATGGGATCATCCCAATGGGAACTTTCTCCTTCAAAAACGGGTGCTGAATGGACTCGCGCTTTCTGGCCCGCCACTGTTCAAGAACCTTTCGCCGCCCTTTCTCGCTGAGGTATACCGCTTCAAAGTCTGTCGTAAAATCCTGCGTCTGAAACTGATCCCTGTTGAACATGGAAATGACCAGCCGGTCGCACAGGGGCGCACGCAGCTCCTCCATGATGTCCAGCGCAAAGGATAGCCGCCCCGGGCGAAGGGTGTGCAGATACCCGGCGGCAGGGTCCAGCCCCACAGCTTCCATCGAAGATCGAACGTCATGTGCCAACAGCGTATAGACAAAAGACAGCACCGCATTGACTTCGTTCAGCGGCGGACGCCGACTTCTCGTCTCAAAGCGGTATCCCTTCGGACTGGAGAGCAGATTGTCAAAGCGAGAGAAGTAGACAGACGCAGCTGCGCCCTCGATTCCGCGCATGGAATCAATGTCCGTACAATCATCCAGACGATTTGCGATTGCGGTCAAATCAGCTGCCGCCGCAGCAACGCCGCTCTTTTCTGCTTCATCAGAGGCAGTACGGGCATACCGCACCAACACAGATCTGCTGTTTCGCAGCTTACAGAACAGCAGATCCTTGACAAACCGGTTTGCAAAGGCTGTATCTGCCAGTGTTTCATACTGGCGCTTTCTTAACAGCACATTTCCGCTGACCGGGCCGCATAGCCGCCCCAGAAAAAAGCCGTTCTCGCTGAGAAATGTAATCGTCACGTCGTTTTGGGAGCAAAATGAGAGCAACGCAGTTGAGAGTGTGTTCTTTCCGAACAGAACGATGGAGTTCACCTGTGTGATTGGAACAGCGGCCTTTTCTGCACCGCCGATGGAGATGCAGATATTCCCGTTCCGCTCAAACAGATAGCTTTCAGGCGTTGTAATATAGAGCGTCTCCAGCAGCTTTTTCATGGGACATCCTCCTCGTGCATGGCCTCTTTGCGCAGCTGCATACAGTAGCCGGACGCGGATCGCTGCACGCTGGGAAGGCAGTGCTCCCGCAGGGAGCACGCCTTGCATTTCGCCCCGTATTCCGCCGGCGGGATCGAAAAGCTTCGGCGAAACGCCTCGATCCTTTCGATTGTTTCCTTTACAAGACTGCGGAGCTCCGCTGTAAAAGAGACCGGATAGCGGCGGTGCGATGTGATGTAGTAGATGGCGCCCTCCGGGATCTGTGTCTGGAACATTTCTTCCAGACACATGGCCTGCGCGCACAGCTGAACCTCATATTCCTGTTCTGCGCGGAGTTTTCCGTGCTTGTACTCAACCGGATACAGCCTGACCGGGAAATCCAGCGCAGGGATCATGCAGCCCTGGGCGGATGCTTCCGCTTCTATGCAGTCGCATTTCCCGGAAACTCCCATAGCTTTGGAGAATACAGGGAACTCATACAGCTTTGCTGAATCGCCCCGGCGTTCTATCCGCTGCGTGTGGACCCGCTCATGCTCAGAACGTCCTTTTGCGGTATCCGCACTTTCCGCCCAGACCTGCTCATTGGTCAGCAGTGCAGCCCGACGCAGGCAGAACCCTGCGTGAGACAGTCGGGAAAGAGGAATCGGCTCCCACTCATCCATGGCAGAACCAGTCTTCGTCTGCGGGAAGCGCGTCCCAGACTACCGGCTCAAAGGCGCTTGGCTTGAACCCGATCTGCACGCCCTTGGGAACCCTGTCCAGAGAGACAAGCGCGTCATAATCCCGATAGCTTCTGGGATAGGAAACGGAAGCTTTTTTCGTGACCTTGACCAGATCAAAGAGCTTGTGGGCCGGGGCGCAGCCCAGTTTGGCCTGACGGATTCTCTGCGCCGCGTCGGTATCCGTGCCAACGTGCCTGAAAATAATCAGCGGAGAAACGACGGCCATTTCGCCCTTGCTGGCGGAGTGGTCATGCTCGTACATATTCAGAATGGCTTCAAACAGGACATTCAAATCTTCGTCATCAAACCCGGTCTCTTCAGCAAGGTTGGCGCTGACAAAGCCGCGAACCTCGTACAGGCCGAAGGGGATGATCTGCTTGCGGCCCATTGTGCGAAGCTTGTCCTCCGGCTGCTCCTGCTCCCATGCCGCGTAATCCTCTACTGTAGCGCCATCCTTTACCTTGTCGGCAACCGCCATACGGGTGATGGAAATGTCCAGCGGAAGAACGGCGTCCAGACTTTTTCCGTAGGTGATCTGCACCGGCCCGCGCACCTGCCCCGCGTTGGGGCCTGTGGACATGACTGCGCCGAAGGTACGTACATCGTAGAACAGCTCACAGGCCTTTTTTCTGCCCGCGTAAACGGCTTCCTTTGCCTTTGCGCAGTCTTCAACACCGGCTGCCCGCTTGGCCTCCGCGATATGGCGGTTGATGTTGGTTGCCTGCTGGATGATGATGTTCATGCCGGGCTCGCCCTGATGGGCCAGCTCCACGTAATTTCGAATGCGGCGCTTGGTTGCAGCGTCGGTGATGAAGCCCTGCATGGTCTGCGGATCGAGCCGGGGCATATTGCCCATGTCCGGGTCTCCGTTCGGGTTACAATTTGTGCACGCAACGTAATACATGAACTCATATCGGTTCTGAATTGCCATAAGATACTCCTCCTCTTATTCTTCTGCCGCGCCGGTCTTTTCTCTGGCGGCGGCGACGTTTCTGTTTCTCTCCTGATTGAGCTTCGCGCCCATCTGATAGTAGCCCAGCGCAAAATAGGACTGCTGTTCCAGATTCAGCGTAGCAGGAATGGACGTCCCCAGCGCGACGGAAATTTCCTGCAGCTTCTCGCGGTATTTATCGGCGAGCCATCCGTTTTCGATCTTTTCCAGATGGTGATTTGAGCGGCTGCTGAGCTGGCCGATGACCAGCGCGGGCATCTGAATGGCGGAGGCGTAGTACCGCTCCACAATGCCGGTATTGACGTCCGGCATGGCCGTCCTCTGGATCGCCGCATATACGGCCATCAATCCGCCGCAGTGATATGCGGCATTGCGAAGATGCAGATTGTATGCTTCCAAAATTGTTCCCTCCTGATGATGGATTCGATTTTTCCGGAGCAGCCAGACCTTCAGCCATTGGCAGGCCAGACTGTTGGGCAGGGTGCTTCGCGTGTCGCTGTCGTCGTTCGGCAGCAGCTCCGAGCGAATATAAGCCAGCGCCTTTGCCGCGACGGCATCCGGCAGGCATCCGCCTGACAAAATCGCCTGCACGACCGCCGGGGTGATCCCGGCCAGCTCCTTTGACAGCCGCTCAAAGGGTCGGCTGTCGGTTTTCTGGAATTTTAAAAGACGAAGCAGACGAGCAGCCAGCTTCACAGGCCTGATGTTTCCGGTACCGCCCTGATTGGTCAGTGCCAGATCGGCATACCATTGTCCCAGATTGCGGCGAAGATCCGGATAGCTGCCTCTGTCATATCTGCGGATCATAACGCGGCTGTTTGCGCCGGACAGCAGCAGAATATAGTAGGATACGTTGTCCAAATCGGGAACAGGCTGCCCGGAATAGACGCTTTCCGGAATTTGATTCGCCTGATTTCGCGCTGTCAGCTCGTTGACGGCGGCTTCCGGTTCTGCTTCCTCGTCCGTTTCATCCTCCGGCAGATCATAACCAAAGTCCACAGTATAAAGCGGATCATCCTCCTGTGGAATCTCGCGGTCAAACCAGTGGACAAATTTCATTCCTGCAAGGATCGGCGCATCCTTCAAAAGATCATCCAGCGCAGCCTTCACGACGCTGAAAGCCTCTTCCGAAACAGGTGCGTTCGCCGCTTTTTTCTGGTTATAGGAGCAGAATGCCGTCTTGTCAAAGCAAATCAGCGCATCCCCGCTCGCGTGCCCTCCGACGACTCGCAGGCCCTGTATCGGCGTGGTCGTCGTCATGGGAACCGTCGGTTCGCCGGTGATCAGGCACAGGGCGGATGGGCGTTCGTCCGCCGCAAAAAACTGCTTTCGGTAGGACTTCCACCATGTACGAAGTTTTTCCGATTGCAGGATAGACTGCCCGTTGACCCGAAATGAGATCCGATCTCCCGGCTTGATTTTGGCCCGATCCAGCTCTGCGCGAACGGCCGCCGCAAGTTCAGGCGTTTCCAGCACACGGACGCAGACCTTTAGCTGCGGTTCTTCCTCTGCTGCGCTGCGGAGTGCCTCCAAAAAGAATGTGCTTTTGCTTCCGGGCTCCTCGGGAATGACGACAGAGCGCTTCTCTGCAAGAACATTACTCTTATCCTTGCCGTTGGCCAGACTGCCGATATCCGGGCACGGAACAGGCTCGTCTCCCCCCAGATAGACGCTGACATGGTCATCGCTTTCAGAGAGGGAAATATATGCCTTCATGGTTTTCCCCGCGAATCCCGGCGGCAAAGCCAGCTGGCGGCGTACTCCGTAGTCATATAGTGCTTTCAGCATAGGCCTTCCCCCTTCAGAACCTCCGGACTGTCATAGGGCGGGATCAGAATCACGCCGTTCTCCATGACCGCGTGGAACAGGGACATTTTGATCTTCGTCTTTTTCGTGACCTCCACATCATCCGGCGCAAACAGGTCGTAGACCATCAGCCCTGCGTCCATCGACTGCTGGATAGGCGAACGCGTCCCGTCGCTCTCCTCAAAATAGCAGACAAACTCGCGCATTCCAAGCTCCGGCTGGTGGAAACATTTTCCCGTTCGGATGCGCCGCAGCGCCTGCTCATACAGTTGGAGCTCTTTTCCCGCAAAAGCCGGGCGGGGAATGATCGACGCCGCGATCCGGTAGCGGACGTCCTGCAGCGCCGTCGTCTGCCGCTGCGTTCGCTCCTCCTCGGTGGAGATCGGCTCCGAACCGACGGTACATTTGACCTCGTTGCGCTTGAAGCTGATATAGCGGATGGGGTTCAATACCTCAATGCGGTTGATCTGCCAGCGGAACTCCTTCGGTTTCATATAAATTGCCGATAAAATCCCTCTGGCGGCTGATGGGGTTGGGAATGGGTAGGTCAGCCGTTCTACTTTTGCATAAGGGGCAGAGAAACAGGCGAAATCTCCCCAGACCTCGATCGTGATTTCTTTCAAATACGCTTCACCTCCGTAATTTGTTCGTCCTGATTCGGACTGTGAACAGGACGTCCATAGCGCGTGTCTGTTAGAAGAATGAAATATCTGACAAAATAAGTATGAAATATAACGGGTAATTTGTCAAGTATCCACGAAAAATAGAATAGCACACCAGCTGTCCAATAATCCGGACAACCAGTGTGCTTTTTTTCAAAATATAGAATCAAATCGCTCTTCCTGCGGAAAATGCAGGCCCAGCTGCTCCGAATACAGGTCCTCATACTGCGGGCACAGCAGATAGACATTGCTGCCTGCGGCCTGTTCGGCAGACTGTTCTCTGCCCCGGCGGGCAAACGGAATCTGCTCGGCATACAGGGCCAGATTTTTTGCAAAACAGGTCAGGGTGATCGGCGCTGCCTGCTTCAGAAGCACACCGGTGACACCCTGTTCGCGCAGCTGCTTCGCGGTCTGTTCATACAGCTTCCGCTCTGCGGCGTAGGGAACAATGACCTGCGCACCGGCACTGGCGATCAGCTTGTATTGCGCCGCCGTTTCTGCAAAGGCCCGTGCGTCGATTGCCTTCGTCAGCTCCGGTTTATCGACCGTGCCGTCAAACAGCCGCCGGTAGTATTCCCGGATGTTCTCCGGGTCGTGGATGGAAAACGGCGGATTCATTTCCTGTACTGTGACTGCAGCATTGTTGTACCAGTCGTCAGGATACGGTATACGGCTGTCCTCCGGGCGAAATACGATCACTTGCCCCATAGAACCGCAGCCGTTCCGGTTGCAGCGTCCGGCAGCCTGAATGATGGAATCCAGCGGAGCCAGCGCGCGATACAGCGTTTCAAAGTCAAGGTCTACCCCAGCCTCGATGCACTGGGTCGCCACAACCCGGCAGGGCAGCTTCTGCTTCAGCCGCTGACGGATGATCTCAATTTGCCGGCTCCGGTGCGCGGGGCACAGGTCCGTGGTAAGAAAGAAAACCGTGTCTTCGTGGCAAAGCCGTGACAGTACGTCAGCGATCTGCCGGGCGTGACGGCGCAGATTGACGATGGCGCAGACCCGCGCACAGCCCGCCATTTCCTCCGCAATGGCTTCGAGGGGCGTTTCATTCCCGATCCGCCATTCCACATTCACCCGCTTCAGAGCCTCGAACAATTTTCTGTGCTCCGGAAGGATCTCACAGGGCGTCCAATTCAGATCCTTTCGCGCGGCAAAATCCGGCTGCGTCGCTGTGGAGAATACCATGGTCGTGTGATAGCGGCTGCACAGCGCATTCACTGCGCGAAGCGTGGCGGAGGTCAGACTGGCAGGCAGGCTCTGGGCCTCGTCAAATACCACAACGCTGCCTGCAATGTTGTGGAGCTTTCGGCAAACGGTCGGGCGGTCTGAAAACAGAGCTTCAAAAAAACGGACAGACGTGGTGATGATAACCGGAGCGCTCCATCTGGCGGCCAGCTCCCGGGCCTCCTCCGGTAAATCACTTTGGCTATGGTCGACCAGCACGTTTGGAATGATTTTAGCATACGTATCTGCATTCTGTTCCGCCAACGTCAAAAACGGGAGGACAATAATGATCCGCTTTTTCCCATGCTTCAGGCAGTGCCGCAGCGCAAAGTGCAGCAGCGCCAGCGTTTTTCCGGTTCCGGTAGGCGCCGTCAGCGTATATAATCCCTCCGGCTTATCACCCATCTTCCCACACTGTTCAAAGACCTGATCCCGGTACTGATTCAAGGTTTTGTCCGCAGTGGAGGCTTGCCGGATGCTGCCGCAATAGGCGTACAGTGTTTCCAGAAGCGCCTGCGGGTCAAAATAGCAGTCCTCCGCACGATCAAGGTATGTACTGTCGTCATTCATTGCAGAGGCCGTGTAGTCTGCATCCACCAGACAGGAAAACAGCAATCTGGTATACAGCATGGATTCCAGTTCATCGGCAGGAGGTATCGGAAGCTTTGGCAGTCTGAAATCAGGAAAATCCTTTTGAAACGCGGCGTTTGCCTCTTTCAGCTGCGCTGCGTTTTCAATCGAGGGCGTTTTTCCGGCGTTTCCGTGGGCTTGCTTACGATCATCTGCAATCGCGTGCAGCTCCGCCTTTATCATATCGTAGGCCACAAGACCGGCATGGTGTCCATTGACCGCCTCTATCACAGGACGGCTGCCGGGTCTTCCCCTATAGCAGCATTCCAGAAAGCAGGCCCCGCTTATCGCATGGTCAACGCCTGTTCGTTTGCCTTTCCACACATCCTGAAACGCCTCGGTATACTTTCCAAAATCATGTACCAGCCCTTCCAGTCCTGCGGCATCTGCAAGGCCAAGCGCCTCCCCGTACTCCCGCGCAAGCGCAGCGACCTTTTGTAAATGCTCCTTCACAGTTTCCTGATGCCCCTGCAGATTTTCGGATTTCGCATAGTATTCCATAGCTGCCTCCCCGGCTACCGGTTTTATCCATTCCATTATACCCAATCCGCAAATAGTTTCAAGTAAAACACGTTATTCGGATAACACTGCGGTTTTTCCGCTCCAGCGACGCACGACGAAGCAAGAGGTGAAGAAACACGAATCTGAAAGAAGTGTTCTGTTTCTCCATCCTCGCCAGACGTCCTTCCGCCAGAACCGTCCTTTCCATATCACGCGCTTTCCCGCATCCAAACGAACGTCTCCATATGTAAGGCAAGCGAGCGTACTTGCTGATTACAAGAGCAATCACGATCAAATGCTGATCTTTTTCCGCAAGCAGTATGGGCGGTATCGGAATTTCCCCGTCCGGTGCATGATTTCTTACGATTTTCTGAAAATATACAGTTTGTTGATAAATTTTGCCGCAGATGTGATATGATATCAGCAACTACTTGGAGGAGGACGGCATTTGTGGCAGCGTCATTCCTGAAACGAAAACCGAAGGATCCGGATGGGCCGCAGCGGCAGGAGATCCCCGTTTTGGAGGCGGACGCCGAGACGGGCTTAAGCGCCGCGCAGGCGCAGGAGCGGCTGGACGGCGGCTGGGGCAACGCGCCGGTGGAGTCTCCCGGCGCGTCGGTCCGGGAGATCATCGCAAAAAACGTTTTTACGTATTTTAACTTCCTGTTCTTCCTGCTGGCAGGCTGTGTGATCGCCGTGCGGCAGTGGCTGAATTTGACGTTCCTCGGCCCCGTGTTCTGCAATATGTTCATCGGCATCGTGCAGGATCTGCGGGTGAAGAAAAAGGTCGACGGGCTGAAGATCATGGCCGCGCCGAAATGCCGCGCCGTGCGGGACGGGCAGACCGTCGAGCTGGACGCGGCCCAGCTCGTGCGGGACGATATCGCTGTGTTTTCTCCCGGCGATCAGATCCCGGCGGACGCCGTCGTTGCGGCGGGTGAATGCCGCGTCAACGAGGCGCTCGTCACCGGCGAGGCCGA
>ULSH01006521.1_pt1 | contig 12214 bp, 10 predicted proteins | sample 1956151 | NCBI WGS metagenome assembly ULSH01 (sample SAMEA4835702, study PRJEB28245) | human gut metagenome | biome: gut microbiome; material: fecal sample | place: Denmark | collected 2008 | reverse complement strand
ACTTAGAATTATGCGGTATTGCCTTTATTTTTCCCTTAGCTGCTCTTCCAGCCCGGCGCGCGGGGTAATATAGACCGTTGTATAATCGTTATACAGCACCATGCCAGGGCGGGCGCCGTTGGCTTTCCAGATGTTGCGCACCTCGGTGGTATCCACCGGCACCTTGGCACCGCCATTCTGGCTGGAGTGCAGCACAGCCAGCTCTGCGGCCTCCTGTTTGGTGGTGTCCGGCACATCCTCGCCGCGGCTCATAACCACCGTATGACTGCCGGGGGCTTTCTGTACATGGAACCAGACATCCTTGCCGCGGGCAGTGTGCAGGGTCAGCTTATCGTTTTGCAGGTTGTTGCGCCCGATCAAAATTTCAAAGCCATCGCTGGAGCGGTAGCGCAGGAAATCCGCCGGTTTCTGTTTGCGTTCCCGCTGCTTATAGTATTTCAGGTAGCCCTGGCTTTTCAGCTCGGCACGCACTTCGTTCAGGGCCTGCTCGCCGGGGGCAGTCTCCACCTCATACAGAACATTGGCAAGGTATTCGATCTCATCCTCGCCCTCGAGCAGCAGCTTTTTCAGCATCTGGCCGGCGGTCTGCTTCTTTTTATAATCGCGGAAGTATTTCTGCGCGTTCTCGTTGGGTCCAAGGCGGGGGTCCAGGCGGATGGTCACATCCTCGCCGGTATAGTAGTTTTGCACGGTGGCCTGGCGGTCGCCTTTCTGGATGGCCCACTGGTTGGCCTGCAGCAGCTCGCCGTACAGGCGCAGGGTATCGGCTTTTTCACTCTGGGCCAGTTCCTCCCGCCGGGCGGACTGTTTGCGCACAGCGCGTTCGTACAGGTTATGCACCGCTTTGTACAGCTCGCGGCTCTTCTGCTTCAACCGCTCGGCGCGGTCCTTGGTGGCGTAATAATCCTCCAGCAGCTCGCTGTAGGTGGGGTACTGCGTTAAAATGGCCGCACTGCCGTACTGCTGCGGAATAAAAAAGCTGAACTCTACCGGCTTGTTCACACCGTCTGGCTGGGGGATGCGCACCGCCGTGGGGGTGCCGCCTGCAGCGTGTTCATCCTTCAGGTTTTCGATTGCGGCGCACAGGGCCTGCTTCTGTGCTTCGTCCAGGTCACAGGCCAGCAGGGGCGTTTCGCCGCCAAAGGCACGCCACACAGCCTCCCGCGCAACAACGGGGCCGACACCGCCAACCGCTTTGCCCAAAGCAGAAGCCACCGGCAGGTCTTTTTCGCAGGCAGCGGCCACCATGGCGGCGGCGCTGGTTGCCAGAAAATCCGGCTTATTGGGTTTGGGCGGCAGCGTATACGGCAGTCCGGGCAGCAGCTGGCGGATCTCGCTGTCCTCAAAATCCACGCGCTTGAGGGCATCTATGATCTTGCCGCTCTGGATCAGCACCAGGTTGGAGTAACGGCCCATCAGCTCGGCAGCCAGGGTATTGGTTACCAGGTCGCCCATCTCATTGGTGCACAAAAAGTCAAAAAACACAATGCGGTCGCCGGGTTCCATATGCAGCCCTGTCAGACGGCCGCCGGTCAGGTGTTTGCGCAGCAGCATGCAAAAGCCCGGCGGGGTGAGCGGGTTTTCAAAGCTTTCTTTGGTCAGGCAGACACGCGCCGAGCCGCTGCGGGCAGACAGCAGCAGCTTAAATGTCTGGGTGCGAGTGCGCAGGGTCATCAGCACTTCATCCCGCGTCGGCTCAAAAATTTTATCAATTTTGGCATCCAGCAGGGTGCTGTTCAGTTCATTTGCGACCAGCGCAAGGGTCGCGGCATCCAATGCCATGGTGGTACTCCTTTTCTTTTGGGGCAGAGTTTTATGAAAACGACAGCATTCTTCTCACGCGGCAGGATGGGTTCATCCCACCCCATAGTGTTCAGCCGCCGCAGGGGTTACAGGTAGCTGTAAGGGTCAACATCGGCCAGGCTGGGGGCCACAGTAACTTCTTTGGGCAGGCGCTCGGTCAGGGCATCCGCCAGGGCAAACACCACCGGGTGTTCCGTTCCCCAGTGCCCGGCAACAACCAGGCCCACGCCTTTCTGCTTTGCCAAAATGGCAATGTGGTGGGCGGCTTCGCCTGTCACCAGGCAGTCTGCGCCCTCGTCAATGGCCTGCTGCAAATAGCTGCCGCCTGCGCCGCTCACTTCGGCCAGCTTTTCTACCGGGTGATCGGCTTCCACAAACTTGCAGTGGGTGTGCAGCATCCGGCTGCAGGTTTCGGCCAGCTGTTGAGCCGTGGTGGGCACGTTCAGCGTGCCGATGCGGCCGCAGTTATCGGCGAAATCACGGCGGTTCTCAATGCGCAGCAGGTCTGCCAGCACATCGTTCACACCGCCGGGAGCGGCATCCAGATTGGTGTGCATGCAGATGGCCGAAATGCCGTTCTGCAGCAGCATTGCGGGCACATCCTCCGCCGTCACGCGGCGCAGCGGGTCAAAGATGACCGGGTGGTGGCTTACAATCAGCTCACACCCGCTTTCGGCGGCATCGCGCACCACATCGGCGGTAATATCCAGCGCCGTCATAATGGAGGTGACCGGGCGTCCGGCATCCACCAAAAGGCCCACGTTATCCCAACTGCAAGCCAGCTCCGGCGGGGCGATCTGTTCCAGAATTTCCAGTACCTGCTGTACTTTTACGGCCATAGTCCATCCTCCATTTCCTGTATCAGGGCATCCACCCCATCCGCCTGCGGGCCGGGTGCAAGGCCCAGGCGGTATTTTTTCAGTTTGACCAGCTGCTGTTCACGGTAGGCCTGGGCTTCGGGCTGGCCCTGCGTTTTGCCGCACAGGCAGGCAAGGCCGGTGGGCTCCGCTGCCCGGCCGGTATACTGCGCGTTGATCACGGTATACAGCCGCCCGGCTGCACGGCACAGTGTCTCGCTTTTTAAGGCAAAGCCGCGCTGGGCAAGGCCCTTGCGCAAAACGCTGTGCTTGGTGGCGGGTACAAAAACAAAGTTATACTGTTCGTTCCTCACCCAGGGAGCGGCATCCAGGATTTCCAGCACCGTTTCGGCCCCCATGCCGGCAATGATGATCTCCGTTGCCTCCCCCGGCTGCAGCACACTCAAGCCGGAACCGAGGCGGAACTGGATCTTATCCGCCCAGGGGGCGCAGGTCATGCGGGCTTTTTGCAGCGGGCCTTCCCGCAGATCACATGCAAAAACAAGCGGGCAGCAACCGCTGCCCGCCAGCCATGCACTGAGTTTTCCATGGTCACACCCAATATCGGCGGCAATATGGCCGGGCCGCACATAGGCAGCCGCGGCGGCCAGCCGCGCATCCAGGTGCGGCACAGGCTTACAGGTGTGCAAAGTAGTCATTCAGTTCGGCGCACAGTTCGTCGGGGTCCACACCGTGGACCATGCAGGCCTGCTCCACGGTCTCACCATGGGCAGCCATGCAGCCCAGGCAGTGCATACCCGTGTTCAAAAAGATGGGCACGCAGCCCTGGGAAGGATCGTTCTGCAGGATTTCGGCAATGATGGTATTACGGGTAACAGTCATGGTAATGTTCCTTTCTGCATGATACAAAACGTATAAAATAATAATTTATGACGGCATCTGGAAGGTCGCGTACAAACCCGCGCCTTGCAGAATGACGAACGATGTCAGGCAGAGCATGGCAAATACCGCCTTGCGCTCTGCGGGCTTTTGCACGGCAAAGGTGCGGTTGTGGTGCACCAGCGCCAGCACCAGCGGCAGCACGGGCAGCCAGTAGCGCCCCTGCAGGCCAAAAATAGTGGTGTAATTGATGGGGGTCCAGTTGAGCGCCGTGACGAACGAAAGGGCAATCACGCAGAGAACAATACCCCAAACGCCCGCTTTGGTGCGGCGGCCCAGAGGTACGGTCTCACCCGCCTGCGGCAGCGCCGCGGCCAGCAAAGCCAGGATAGAGCCAACCCCCAGCACCCAGCTGGCATCCACGGTATACACAATGGGTTCGCCCAGGGCAGTGCCCAGCACGCCCTGCACCCACTGCGCCCCCTGCGCACTGAAAGAGCGCAGCAGCAGTTTGGCCGTGTTGGGCAGGTTGCGGCAGATATACCCGGCGGAATAGGTGTAGATGGAATCGCCGTTTTCCTGAATGGAGCCAACCAGCTGTTCTGGCGTTAAGCCACCCCACATGTGGGTTAGCTTATACAGCCCAACCGGGATGGCCAGCACCACAACCGCGGCAATGGCACCCAAAAAGATTTTCTTCTTTTTGGGGTCGCGGCGGATCTTCCAGTACAGCAGCGCCAGCAAAGCGGCACCAGCCGCGGCGGCACCACCGGCGCGCAGGATGCCCACGGTATCCACATCGCGGGCTGCATACAAAGCAGCGCCCATATTGACCTGCACCCAGCCGATAGCGGCCAGCACCAGCGCCAGAACTTTGGCAATGGAGCCAACCAGCCAGCGCTTGCCGGGCAAGGCAAGGTTGGCATCGGGAATCATAAAGATCAGCAGCACGGCGGGCAGATAAATTGCCTTGGCCGGGCCGATGAGCGCCGCCAGCACCACAGCAGCCACCGTTTCCGGCCAGCGGGCCGGGCGGGTGCGCAGGGTCAGGCAGAGCGCAGTAAAGCAGAAGAGATACCCCAGCACGGCGGCGTCCGCCGAAAGGCTGCCCGCCAGCTGTAAGGGCTGGGCCAGCAGTGCCACACCGGCAAAAATGCCGCGCAGCCGCTGGGGTGCAATATTGACCGCAGCCGCAGCCAATGCCAGGTACAGCGCCAGGTTGCACAGCCGCCCCAACAGCAGCATGCCATGGAAGCCAAGCCCCATCATGCGCGCCAGCGTAATGCCGGCAATCTGACCCAGGTAGAGCGTATTGTTGATGGGGTCCGCCGTTACATAGGTATCGGAGCTGACAGTCGTTTCACCGCTGCAGCCCGCATCTCCCAGGTGTTCCAGCATTTCCTTGTAAGCGTAAATGCCGATATCACCGGTATGATTTTTGAAATAGGGAGCATCGCAGCTGCGCACCAGCAGTATATCATCATCGTCCGCCACCGGCTGGCCCAGCAATGTGCTGGACTGGCGGTAGCATTTGGCCAGGTGGGTGTATTCATCGGGGCCGACAAGGGGCGGCGTTAAAAAGGCAAACGCCACGCCCAGCACCGCACCGCACACCAGCACCACCTGCCACAGCTTGGCGCGGTGGGTGAGCAGGATAAAGCCCGCCACCACCGCCGCAAAGGTCAGCACGCCCAGCAGGCGGGAGATCACATGGGACCAGCTGCCGGAATCATTGACGACATACTGCAATGCCGGATGCCCGACGATGGAATCCGTCGTGCCGTTTGCATTCCGGCGGGTCATCTGCTGGCTGGTGTCGGCATCCGTCCAAAGGCCCAGCAGGTGGTACACATCCCAGTCATCACCGGGGGTATACCACAGGCGCAGGGTCATGTTGGGGTTTGCCAGGTCATAGTCCGCTTCGGCATCGGCTGTGCCGGGGGCGGTATAGGGCGCATCAAACGTGATGGCCGCAAAGGTGTCATCTTTAATGGTAATGCAGTCCAGCTCACCGTTCGCCACGGCGTTGCCATCGGCATCCAGCAGTGCAGCGTACAGGGTGCCCTGCCGGAATGCCCAATTATGGGTGGTCAGGTCCAGTCGAACCCCGTAAATGCGCTGCCCGCTTTTGAGCGGAACGGGCAGGTACAACCCGGTTGTGCCGTCATCCTGCGTTGCAGCGTCCGCCGTGGCAGGAATTACAACGGTACGGGTATAATCATCGTTGACGATTTCATACACCGGCTGGTTATCCACCCGCTGGCCAAGGTCAAACCCGGCCCACGCGGCCACAGCGGCGGCAGCCAGTGCCACCAGCAAAGTCAGCCACAGCAGGCGGTGCCGCTTGCAGAAATCTTTGATTTTTTGCATGAAGCCCTCCCCTGCTTTAGGTTGCTTACAGACAGTTTTATTATACATGATGATTGGCGAAAGTGCAATATTAGCCTTACTGCACTTTACTTTTCTCATTTTCCCTCTAGCTTTTAGGCTAGAGAATGATATCATCTATGTAAAAATCACATAAAGAGGTCGTGATATTGCTATAATTAACTGATACAAAAACACCCCCGTCTGCATTACCAGGCGGGGGCATGTTATTGCATTACGAGAAACGGTCGCGCAGGTTCTTGAAGAAGCCCTTGCGCTTTTCGTAGTTATCCTCTTTCATGCTGTCCTCAAAAGCTTTCAGGGCTTCGCGCTGGGCGCGGGTGACCTTTTTAGGGATCTCAACATCGACGATCACATACTGGTCACCGCGGCCGCGGCCATTCAGGTACTGGATGCCCTGGCCGCGCAGGCGGAACTTGGTGCCGCTCTGGGTGCCTTCGGGGATATGCTGCACAATGCGGCCATCCACGGTGGGCACCTCAACGTCATCGCCCAGCACAGCCTGGCTGAAGGTGATGGGCACATGGATGGTAACATCGTACCCGTCACGCTCAAACATCGGGTCGGCCTTAACGGTAACATGCACGATCACATCGCCGGCCGGGCCGCCGTTGGAACCGGCATCGCCCTGGCCGCGCAGTGCAATGTTCTGGTCATCATCAATACCAGCGGGGATATTGATCTCCAGGCTCTTGCGCGCGGCGGTCTTGCCGGTGCCGCGGCAGGTCTTGCACGGGTTGCGGATAATGGTGCCGCGGCCGCCGCAGTGGCTGCAGGGCTGCTGGCTCTGCATTACGCCAAAGGGGGTGCGCTGCTGTGTTACAACATAACCACGGCCGCCGCAGTCGGGGCAGGTTTCGGGGCTGGTACCCTTGGCCGCACCGGTGCCGCCGCAGTCGGGGCAGGTATCCTGGCGGTTGATGGTGATCTTCTTGGAGCAGCCGTGGGCGGCTTCCTCAAAGGTCAGGATCACGCTGGCCTGAATATCATGGCCCTTGCGGGGTACATTGGCGGTGCGGGTGGAAGAACCGCCGCCAAAGCCGCTGAATCCACCGCCAAATCCGCCGCCAAAGATATCGCCAAAGATGTCGCCCAGGTCCACGCCGCCAAAACCACCGCCGAACCCGCCTGCACCGCCGCCGTTGGCAGCCGCATAGTTGGGGTCTACGCCGGCAAAACCGAACTGATCATAGCGCTGGCGTTTCTGCGGGTCGGAAAGCACATCGTTGGCTTCGTTGACCTCTTTGAACTTTTCCTCGGCTTCTTTATCGCCGGGGTTCAGGTCAGGGTGGTACTTTTTGGCAAGTTTGCGGTAGGCGCTCTTGATCTCGGCATCCGTGGCGTTTTTGCCGATGCCCAGCACCTCGTAATAATCTCTTTTTTCTGCCATATGATCACACCTTTATGTGTTGAAGTAAGTTGACTTTTATTCCTTTCCCCTATGGGAACAGCCGGTTCTTTGTCCGTAAGGGCGTACAGCCTGTGCCTGCAAGCGGCAACGTGATTTCACTGCGGGCACACGCTGTGCGCCCCTACGGACGGGACGCAGCTTTGTGGGCTTAACCCCACAATGGCCGCCGCCGGAATTGCCTGGCGGCGGCCTTTTGGGTTACAGGGATGTTCCCCTGTTTATTCTGTTATCTTACACCTCGTGGAAGTCAGCGTCAACAGCACCGTCATCCTTCGGGGCGGAACCGGCATTGCCCGTGGGGCCCTGCTGGGCGTCAGCGCCCGGCTGCTGGCCCTGCTGCTGGGCAGCCTGCTGGTAAACCTTCTCGCTGATGGCGTAGAAAGCCTTCTGCAGGTCGTCCTGCTTTGCCTTGATGGCCTCAATATCAGTACCCTTCAGGGCTTCCTTCAGGGCGTTCAGCTTAGCTTCGCACTCGCTCTTCTCGGACGGAGAGACCTTGTCGCCCAGCTCGCCCAAAGCCTTTTCGGTCTGGAACACCATCTGGTCGGCGTTGTTGCGGGCATCAACATCTTCGCGGCGCTTCTTATCCTCAGCAGCATACTGCTCGGCATCCTTAACGGCCTTGTCGATGTCATCCTTGCTCATGTTGGTGGAAGCAGTGATGGTAATGCTCTGCTCCTTGCCGGTGCCAAGATCCTTAGCGCTTACATGCACAATGCCGTTGGCATCGATATCAAAGGTAACTTCGATCTGGGGCACGCCGCGCGGAGCCGGAGCGATGCCATCCAGGTGGAAGGTACCCAGGCTCTTGTTGTCGCGGGCAAACTCACGTTCGCCCTGCAGAACGTTGACTTCAACGCTGGGCTGGTTGTCAGCAGCAGTGGAGAAGATCTGGCTCTTCTTGGTGGGGATGGTGGTGTTGCGCTCAATGATCTTGGTGCAAACGCCGCCCAGAGTCTCAATGCCCAGGCTCAACGGGGTAACATCCAGCAACAGCAGACCCTTAACGTCGCCCTGCAGAACACCGCCCTGGATGGAAGCGCCGACAGCAACACATTCATCGGGGTTGATGCCCTTGAACGGCTCGCAGTTCAGTTCCTTCTTGACAGCGTCATAGACAGCGGGGATACGGGTGGAGCCACCGACCATCAGGACCTTAGCCAGGTCAGAAGCCTTCAGGCCTGCATCAGCCAGAGCCTTGCGGACAGGGGCCATGGTGCGGTCAACCAGATCAGCGGTCAGTTCATTGAACTTTGCGCGGGTCAGGGTCATATCCAAGTGCTTGGGGCCGTTGGCGTCAGCGGTGATGAACGGCAGGTTGATGTTGGTGGAAGTGGCGCTGGACAGCTCGATCTTTGCCTTTTCAGCAGCTTCCTTCAAGCGCTGTGCAGCCATCTTATCCTTGCGCAGGTCGATGTTGTTTTCCTTCTGGAAATCCTCAGCCATCCAGTCGATGATGCGCTGGTCGAAGTCATCGCCGCCCAGGTGGGTATCACCATTGGTAGCCAGAACTTCAGTAACGCCATCGCCCATCTCGATGATGGAAACATCGAACGTACCACCGCCCAGGTCGTAAACCATGATCTTCTGGTCGGATTCCTTATCAATGCCGTAAGCCAGAGAAGCTGCGGTCGGCTCGTTGATGATACGCTTTACGTTCAGACCAGCAATGGTACCGGCGTTCTTGGTTGCCTGACGCTGGCTGTCGTTGAAGTAAGCGGGAACGGTGATGACAGCCTCGGTAACGGGCTCGCCCAGGTAAGCTTCGGCATCAGCCTTCAGCTTTGCCAGGATCATAGCGCTGATCTCTTCGGGGGTGTAATCCTTGCCGCCGGCGTGAACCTTCTCGGCAGTGCCCATCTTACGCTTGATGGAGGAGATGGTGTTTTCGGGGTTGGTGATAGCCTGACGCTTTGCAACCTGGCCTACCAGACGCTCGCCGGTTTTGGTAAAGCCGACAACAGACGGGGTGGTACGGGCACCCTCAGCGTTAGGGATAACAACGGGCTCGCCGCCCTCCATAACAGCTACGCAGCTGTTGGTAGTACCAAGGTCAATACCAATAATCTTACTCATAATATAAAACTCCTTTCATATTCCTCTTTCAGGAAACATGGAAATGTGAATGTCTTAATTTATATCTGAACGGGCTTTTGCACCCGGTTCATGCTTTGTTATTCGGCCACAACCACGGTTGCATGGCGGATGATCTTATCGCCGATCATGTAGCCTTTCTGGAACACGCGCACCACAGTGCCGCTTTCCTGGCCATCCTCTGCCGGAACCTGCTGAACAGCGTTCATAAAGTTGGGGTCAAAGGGCTTGCCCATGGATTCGATCTCGGTGATGTTCAGCGTTTTCAGAGCTTTTTCGGCTTTGTCCAGCGTCATCACAACGCCCTTTTTATAGTTTTCGTCGGTGCATTCGGCATTGGCTGCCATATCCAGCGTATCCAGAATTGCCAGGATCTGGTTGACCGCGTGGGAAACACCATCGTTGAACTTCTGGTCAGCTTCGCGGGCGGAACGCTTGCGGTAATTGTCATACTCTGCAGCGGTGCGCAGCATCTGGTCTTTCAGCTTTGCGTTGGCCTTCTCGGCGGCTTCCAGCTTTGCCTTTACGGCTTCCAGCTCTTTGGATTTTTTGCCGAACCAGTCTTTCTTTTCGGTCTTTTCTGCAGCGGGTTCAGCTTCCTGCTTATCGGATTCTGCTGCGGGCGCTTTTGTTTCAGCAGCGGCCTGTTCCTGTTCAGTTTCAGGCTGCTTCTTTGTTTCTTCGCTCATGTCTGCTCCTCCTTTTTACCGGACATTGACTGCCCTAACTTAATTGCAAAATAATTCAAAACGGGGATCAAGTGTTCGTACTCCATGCGGTTGGAGCCGATCACCGCCACCGTGCCGTACAGCCCGCCGCCCGCAAGGTAACGCTTGCTGACGATGCAGAGGTTCGGCATGGCGGGCTCGATATCCTCGCCCAACGTGGCGGTCACTTTGCCGCTGCCCGGTTCGATCAGGGCGCGGGCCGCTTCGTTGTCAGAAAAAACTTCCAGCAGCGCGCCAAGGTTTGTGCGCACATCCGGCATCTTGGCCAGGTACTGCACGCCCTCCAGGTAAAACTGCGGGCGGGTGCGGACCAGTGCTTCGGCGGCGAACACCACCGGCGCCAGCCTGCGCCCGGCGGAAAGCACCAGGCTTGCCGTCAGCGACGGGGTCAGATCTTCCGGTGCCACAAAGGTCAGGCTGCTGTTCAGCAGGCGGGCCATCTCATCGGCATCCTCCCGCGTCAAGCCGGTGTGGATACGCGCCACACGGGTGCGCACACCGCCGGAGCTGGTAACCGCCAAAACTGCGGCGGAATACCGCCCGACCTGCACGACCTCAAAATGGGCGATGCACAGATCCTCGGCCTGCGGGGTGGTAGCCACTGCGGCACAGCCGGTATAATCGGCCAGTGCGCGGGCGGCGCTCTGCGCCAGCTTTTCGGGCTCAACGTCCATATCGGCAAACAGCCGGTCAATGTTTTCGCGGTCCGCTGCGCTCAGTGCTATGGCGGCGGGGGCTTCCAACAGGTGGTCTAGGTAGTACCGGTACCCCTTGGGGCTGGGCACGCGGCCTGCGCTGGTGTGCGGCTGCTCCAGCAGGCCAAGCTTTGTCAGCGCAGCCATCTCGTTGCGGAGCGTTGCGCTGGAAAGTGCCATGTCAAAGTGGCTGGCCAGCAAACCGGAGCCGACCGGCTCGCCGCCGGTAGAATAAATGGCAACAATCGCTTCCAGAATGCGCTGCTTGCGTGCATCCATCGTCATGCTGCCCTCATCTCCTTGTTTGCTTTTTCTCGTTTAGCACTCTCTCTTCCTGAGTGCTAAATTTATTATATCCCAACTCTTTGTTCTGTCAAGCCCTTTTCATAAAAAGTTTCAAACTTTAACAGATTTGACACAAACGCCGCGGCAAAGGGTGGTTTTTACCCTCCGCCGCGGCGTTTTTCTGTTATTTTATCTTGTTTTGCTGCCCGCCAGACAGCAGGGTGATGCCGGCCAACGGTTCATTCTTCCATCCACTTTGCTAAAAATGCCGCGGCAATGTTTACTGCGCGGGCGGTCTCGGTATCAGGGGCTGCATCCTGCGGGCGGCCGGTCAGCAACACACCGCCTTCCACATCCCCCTGCACCACAATGGGGCAGACGCACAGCAGCACCGTTTCCCCTTTGTCAAAGGCCGTAATGCGGCGGGCAGCGGTTTCCGGCGCGGTGTAAGGGCCGCGCATGGCCAGCAGCCGGGCGGCGGCATCGCTGATCTGCCGCCCCAGCAGCTGCCCTTTGCCCGTGCCGGTGGCGGCCACAATGCTTTCCCTGTCACACACCAGCACAGGGCGGCCCAGGTTTTTGGCCAGCACCTCGGCATACACCCCGGCCAGTTCGCCCAGCTCCACCAGCGGGGAATATTTTTTGAACACCACCTGCCCATCGGCAGCGGTAAAAATTTCCAGTGCATCGCCCTGGCGGATGCGCTGGGTTCGCCTGATCTCTTTGGGAATGACCACCCGCCCCAGCTCATCAATCCTGCGCACGATTCCTGTTGCTTTCATTGGGGTACCCTCCTGCCCTTCCATATTCTGTACAATATACCTATTATATGGAAAGTGCGGCGGTTTATGTATGGTTCGTGCCTGTTTTTTGTCAGTGCTTTATCCAGCCCTGCCAGCAGGGCATCACGCTGAACGGCTTGGCAATGTGGGCGTTCACGCCTGCTTCAAACACCTTTTTGCGGTTCCCCTCAAAGCCATCTCCATTTTGGAGATATTATAACGGAGCGCCGCGTAAATTTCAGGATATTGGTTTCCTGCCCGCCAAATAGCCGCCCGCACATTGTCTTCAGCCTTGCCGCCTGTACTATCCGGGTGGTATACTGATACCAAT
>ULSH01050098.1_pt1 | contig 12259 bp, 12 predicted proteins | sample 1956151 | NCBI WGS metagenome assembly ULSH01 (sample SAMEA4835702, study PRJEB28245) | human gut metagenome | biome: gut microbiome; material: fecal sample | place: Denmark | collected 2008 | reverse complement strand
GTGACCGCGTAGCGGGGGACAACTCGACGCGATTGACTTCGTAGCAATCGCTATTCCGTCACTTCGTTCCTTACAGCACTCGCACAGATAGGTGTCTTTCTCTTATTATGCCACCACGCTTTGTGCGCCAGCTCCGCAACAACATGGCGCAGTCGCTCGTACATTTCGTCAAGCTCGGCGTTCGGTGCGGTCGCCGCCTTGCAGCTCCAATTCCGTCTTCGAAAAAGTGTTCAATTATAATTACCTATATCGCACTCTCTCTATTTATGAAAACGCGATATTGAGATGAAGAGCAAGGAAGATGCCCCACAAACGGCAACCCTAATTTACTGAATGTAAATGAGTTGACGGAGGTGGGCATCTGACACAGCTATTCGCTCAATAGCGCGTTTTCAGCAGCAGCGGATGAGATCGCCGCCCATGCACTCACAACAACAATCCGCACACCAAAGTGCTTGACACGCCGAGCAAATGCCGTCGGCAACTGCGCCGTCACGTTGAGAATAGGTGCGCTCGGTTTGAGCGGAATCGGCGTTGTAGACGCCTTGCGAGCCTTCTTTGTCATAGGGGCGCGAGCCGTCGATTTTCTTCTTGAGATTGTCGAGAGCGCGTTGATACTTGGCGTTTTGCGGGTCCATTTGAAGAGCTATTTCAAGCTGTTTTTTGGTGTCGTTGAGCCAGTTCTTCTCATAGAAGACAACTGACTGATAGTAGTGCCATTCCGCACCGCGGCAAGACATATCGTCAAGAAGACGTTGAGCGGTTTCGATGTCCTTTGCTCTGATTGCTTGCTTGACTTGTTCATACGCCGATTCACCCTCGCCGGTGACGGTTGCGGACTCGAGCGCCATTTCCATAGCCTGTTGATACGCGTCTTCGAGCTGATTGAGCATGCTTGCCGCTTGCGAACCGCTCTCGCCTTCATCGAAAATGTGCGCCTGATAGTAGGCGCGTTTTTGCTTGTAGGCTTCAAGGATTTCGCTTTGCGTAGCGTTTTTATCAACACCGAGTATCACAAACGGGTTAGTTGGCATTTTTCTTCTCCTTTGAGCAAACGCTCCATTTGCATTTTTATCCCCAGATAGACGGTGTTGCTGAGCACGCCTTCATACTTGACGATGTTCATGGCGTTGTAGCAACCAACCATCTTATTATAAGTCGATTTGAGCAGAAACGACAGTTCATCTGCGTTTTTGACAAGATAATCTTGCTTATTTGCACATTCGCCGTAATTGAGCAACAGCGGATTGTACCTGTTTTTCTTCTGATCTTTCTCAACGTCGTCAACCGCATCGAGAAGATAGACGAGCCTTCCCAAATTGTAGGTGAACGTGTCTATGGTATCGTCGGTTTGGATGAGCGAGCGAGTGATGTCACGCATAAGCGTGGCAAAAGTGTCGGCAACTCTGTCTATGCTGTCGCACTTTTGTTTTTCAAGCGCGTTGAGCGATGAAAAACTTTTCTTCATCATCTTGTCGATCTCGGGCAAGCGTTTTGCCGCCTTTTTCTTGCGAAGAGCAAGTGTCCACTTGATGAGAATACGCGATTTTTTGCCGTCGGCAACGTCGTCTTCGGCGTTGTAGTAGACAAGCATGACGGCGATATCCGCCATTTTTTTGGACAATTCATCGGTGGACACAACCACCTTTTTCTTGCCGTTATACGCGCAAAGTTTGCGCTCGAATTTGACGTCAAGGTTGGCAAGCGAGTGGATAAGCACGTTGTAAAACGTCACGTCATAGTTGGTGCAAAGTCTTGTGATTTGCGATCCCGTCTCGCCGAGCGTCTTGCATAGCCCACAATAAAACGCCTGAAACACGTTGAAATCCTTGATGTACATATTCTGTTTGTCGGGTATCACGTATCCAAACATTGCTTGCTCCTATACATATTGTCAGATATTTCCATTAAATGCGCATTAAAAATCAGACTTGCACAAAGCCGACTTTTCTGTACACTTTTGAGAGCGTCTTGTTGGCGATGCGCATTGCCTGTTGCGCGCCGTTTCTCATCACGTCTTCGAGATAGTCCTTGTGCGAAGTGAGATAAGCGTGCTTTTCTTGGATCGGGCGGAGATATTCCACCACGGCTTCGCCGACTTTGGTCTTGAAATCGGCGTATGACGCGCCTGCAAACTCTCTTTCCACACTCTCGACGGGAGTGTCGGTGATGACGGAATATATCGTGATAAGGTTGCTTATGCCGGGTTTGTCTTCGGCAAAAACGATGCTGTCGCCGCAATCGGTGACCGCGCGCTTGAACTTGCGCATGATCTCATCGGGCTTGTCGAGAAGGTGGATAACTCCGTTGGTGTTGTCGTCCGTCTTGCCCATTTTGGTGGTGGGATCGAGCAAGTTGAATATCTTTGCGCCTTGTTTGGGGAAAATACCGTCGGGCACGACAAAAGTGGGCGAATACTTGGAGTTGAAACGTCCTGCGATGTCGCGCGCAAGCTCGAGATGTTGCTTTTGATCTTTTCCGATTGGCACGAGATCCGCCTGATAGAGCAAAATGTCCGCCGCCATGAGCGTCGGATACGTGAAAAGCCCGAGATTGACGTTTTCGGGAGCTTTTTGGCTCTTTTCTTTGAACTGCGTCATGCGGCTTGCTTCTCCGAACTGCGTGTTGCAATCAAGCACCCACGCAAGCTCTGCGTGTTGCGGCACGTGCGATTGCACGAAAAGTATGCTCTTTTCGGGATCGAGACCGATTGCAAGGAAGAGAGCCATAAAATCGTAGGTGCGACGGCGAAGATCCGCCGGCACGTTGTCCACGGTGATTGCGTGCATATCCGCTATGGTGTAGATGCAGTTGTAGTCGTCTTGCAGCTTGACCATATTTTTGAGCGCGCCGATGTAGTTGCCAAGTTGCAAATCGCCTGTCGGCTTCAATGCGCTGTACACCACTTTTTGTTTTTCGTTTTCCATAAAACTACCCTTCAAAGAGAGCGAACGCATATATTGTCTGCAACATCCGTTCTCTATATACACTGTATACTATATACTGTTTATCCATATATCCTCCGCCGAGTTTACGCCCGCGCGTATGCGCCGAGCCGTCCGAGCGGAGATAATATTATGCTTTGTTCATTCCGTTTGCCACTTCCAAAACCACGTTTTTGGTCTCGGAGCGGTCTATAACTCTCGTGTGGATTTCCTTTGCTGTCTGCAAATTGTAGATACACTCGGGGCAATCGAGCGCGGTAAGACTATACAGTTTCACAATGGCTTTGTATGGATCTTTTTCTCTGCCGCCTATTGCGCCGAGCACGTCCGTTGGAAACTTGTACGGGTTTGCGGTGGACACGATGACGGCGGTTGTTTCGTCATCCGTCTCGCACGAATAGTCGTTGTACACGCTTGCGGCAACGGCGGTGTGCGGATCCATGATGTAGTCGTCAAGGTCAAAGAACGTCTGAATCGCGTTTTTGGTGTCTTCTTCGTCCGCCCAACCTGCCTCGAATACGGATATATCCACTTCATCGAGATCTATCTCGAATTTGCCGGTTTTCTTCAAGTCGGAATACAACTCGCGCACTTTCTCGTCGTCGCGGTCGAACAGCTCGAAAATCAACCTTTCAAGATTGCTTGACACGAGAATATCCATTGACGGCGACATAGTCTTATAAAAATCGCGCTTTGCGTTGTACACGCCCGTGTTGAAAAAATCGGTGAGCACGTTGTTTGCGTTTGACGCAATGATAAACTTCTTGACGGGAAGCCCCATGCGATAGGCATAATAGCCCGCAAGCACGTCCCCGAAATTGCCTGTCGGCACGACAAATTCCACTTCGTCGCCGAGTGCGATTTCTTCTGCTGCCACAAGGTCGCAATACGCCGAGATATAATAGGCGATTTGCGGTGCGAGCCTGCCCCAGTTGATAGAGTTTGCGCTGGACATTTCCACGCCCTTATTCTTCAACTCGCTTATGACTTCTTGGTCTGCAAAAATGCGTTTGACGGCGGTTTGAGCGTCGTCAAAATTGCCTTTTATCCCGAAAACGTGCAAGTTTTTGCCCTTTTGAGTGACCATTTGCATGCGTTGCATTTGGCTGACGCCTTCGCTTGGATAAAACACCACGACTTCTGTGCCTTCAACGTCCTTGAACCCTTCAAGAGCCGCCTTGCCCGTGTCGCCGCTCGTTGCGGTGAGAATGAGAGTCTTGTCCGTCACGCCGAGCTTTTGCTTGCTTGCAAGCAAAAGATAGGGCAACAGAGTGAGTGCCATGTCCTTGAAAGCGCAAGTCGGACCGTGCCAAAGCTCGAGCATATAAAGCCCGTCTTCCACTTTCACAACGGGGCACGCGTCGCCGTCAAAGCGCGAATACGCCTTGGACGCGTACACCAAAAGCTCGTCAAAAGAAAACTCGTCCATATACAAGGACAAGATTTTTGCAACTCGAGCGGGATAGTCGAGCGCGATAAGGTCGTCAAAGTCTTTTGGGCTTAAAATCGGAAACGACGACGGAACGAAAAGTCCGCCGTCATCCGAAATACCTTTTACAATCGCTTGGCTCGCAGAAATCTCAATTTTGGAATTTCTGGTGCTGGTGTATTTCATAACCCATCCTTATTTGCGAAGAAACTCCGGGAAATTCTCTTCGTTTTCGCTGACAGTGATCACGAATTGCGTGTTTGTGTTCTTTGCCACTTCACGAATGTCGTTGAAGAAGTCTTCCATCTCGAAGACGGTCTTGCCGAGCATTCTGTGCGCGCCGTCGATGTAGAGTGTCTCGATGTCGTGATTGCCTGCAAGCAGTCCCCTGATGAAACCGATGAGCGCCTCTTCACTGATGGGCGCGTCGCCTTTCTTGAGTTGTTTGGCATTGACCACGCGAACTTGATAGCGGAGCGAATACATATATCTGTCCGTATCGGTCACAAAGACGATATCGCCTTTTGCGGTTTCGACGTTGTCGTTTGCCATATCGATGATGATTTTGGTCTTGCCTGTACCTTTTGCGCCTGTGATGAATTTAATCATAAAGCACCTCCGTACTTACATTATATCTAATATATCCGTCAATTTCAACCCGCAATTTTCAAAAATCGACACTTTTTCAAAACTGACGGATTTTCTCTTTATAAAGGGGCGAAAATTGACCTTTTATCATACGATAGTATGATATTATGCTCATTCTTCCACGTTTTCGAGCATCTTGTTTTGCAGCGCGATTTGAAGAGCGGATATCATCTCGTCCATATCGCCCAAAAGAAACTTGTCAAGGCTGTAAAGCGTCAGCCCGATTCTGTGGTCGGTTACCCTGCCTTGCGGAAAGTTGTAGGTGCGTATACGCTCGCTTCTATCCCCCGTGCCCACTTGCGCGCGGCGATTTTCGGCATACTCCTTTTGCGCCTGCGACTGATAGAAATCGTACACTCTGGATTTGAGCACTTTGAGAGCCTTTTCTCTGTTCTTGATCTGACTTCTCTCGTCTTGGCACTCCACCACAATGCCCGTGGGTATGTGCGTCATGCGGATTGCGCTTTCCGTCTTGTTGACATGCTGACCGCCCGCGCCGCCGCTTCGATAGGTGTCCACCTTGATGTCGTTTTCGTTTAGATTGACTTCAACGTCCTGCGCTTCGGGAAGCACCGCCACCGTGACGGTTGACGTATGCACTCTGCCTTGCGATTCGGTCTCGGGCACACGCTGCACTCTATGCACGCCGCTTTCGAATTTGAGCTTGCCCCACGCGCCCTTGCCGGCAATCAAAAACACAAGCTCCTTTGCGCCGCCGAGCTCGGTGAAATTCATGTTGACTTCTTCCACTTTCCAGCGATTGTTCTCTGCATAGTGGCGATACATCTTCATAAGTTCCGTGCCGAACAAAGCCGCCTCGTCCCCACCTGCGCCCGCGCGTATTTCCATAATGACGTTGTTGTCTTCGTTGGGATCTTTGGGGAGCAATGCGATTTTCAAATCCGCGCCGTCCTTGTCGATCTCATCTCTCAAATCGTCGAGCTCTTGCTTTTCGAGAGCCTTCATATCCTGATCGCTTTCGATTGCAATCATCTCTTCAAGGTCGTCAAAATCGCTCTTGTGTTTGAGATATCTGTCAAAAATCTCCACGATAGGTTCGAGATCGCTGTGCTCTTTTGAGAGCGAGCGGAATTTCTCCTGATCGCAAATGACTTCGTTTTTGGACAAAAGCTCGCCCACTTCCGCATAGCGCGCCTTTATCTTTTCAAGTTTTGTATGCATGGCGTCTGAAATCTTCATACTCTTTTCACCACGGCGATACGATCGTTTCCTTCTATGTCTTTGACGATCTCAACGTTGTATTTTGCAAAAATCTCGGTGATTTTTTCTGCTTGGTCATATCCGAATTCCACAAGCAACACACCGTCTTCTTTGAGATGCTCGTCAAGCTTTTGCGCGATTATGCGGTAGAATTTGAGCCCGTCCACATCGCCGTCAAGCGCAAGTTTCGGCTCAAAATCTTTCACCTTTGCGTCAAGTTTCGACACGTCTTCGGTGGGGATATACGGCGGATTGGACACGATGACGTCAAATTGCTTTTTGGCAACCGCGCTCCACATATCGCCCTTTGAAAAGTCCACGCGCACTCCCGTGTTAAGAGAGTTGGCAAGCGCAACGTCAATCGCGCCCACGCTGACGTCGCAAGCGGACACGTTGGCTTTTGTGTTCTTTGCAATGGCAACCGCAATCGCACCACTGCCAGTGCAAAGATCGAGCACGTCGCACTTCTTGTCGCCGTCCATAGCGGCGTTTTTCTCGTCGATGACTTTGATTGCCTTTTCAACGAGTTCTTCCGTTTCGGGACGAGGGATAAGCACGTTTTGGTTGACGGAGATCTTGATGCCGTAAAAATACGCATATCCGAGCGCATATTGAAGCGGCGTTCCGTCCGCCATCTTCTTTGCGATGCTTTCTGCGCTTTCAAACTCCGCTTTGGTGAGAGTTTTTATATCTTTAAGTTCGCTGCGTTTTTTGCCCGTGACTTCCACAAACAGCCAGTCTATATCCGCCTCGTCCGCATCCTTTGCGATGTTTTCTATCTTGTTTCTCGCAACGCCGTACGGCACGCGGATGTCAAACTTCTTCTCTTCGAGATTTGGGTTTGCGTCCATTTCCTGCACGGTCTTGAATGCGGTTATGGACACTTCGAGCATATCGTCGGTCGGCTCTTTTGTGGTGAGTTTTTGAAGAGCCATGCCCGGCGCGCGAAGAATACGCACAAACAAGCAATCGCTCTTTGCAAGCAATTTCAACAGCTCATAGCTGACGCCTGCCACAACCGGCAAGAACAACAGCTTAAATCCGATTTTGATAAGTCCGTTCACCACTTTTGCGCCCGCTTTGCCAAGTTGATCGGCAGAAACGGACAATCCGCACTTTTCAATCATGACGTTGATAAGCACAAACACCATAATACTGACCGCCACGACGAAGAAAAGGAACGTCGTGCCGCAACGAGAATGTTCTCTTCTCATCTTCTTTGCGTTTTCCACGTTGAGATCGAGCCCGTGCTCATAGCAAGTGATGACTTTATGCTCTGCGCCGTGATACATAAACACCCTGCGCACGTCCTTCATCAAGGACACGATCAAGATGTAACTTACAAAAATCACAAGCATAAAGCCGCCTTCGATTAGGCTGTACCAAAGGCTGTACAAATCCGAGCCTTTGATTGCCGCGATATTGTCGCAAATCGCCGTTGCAATCACGTTTGGCAACACCATAAACAGCGCAACCGCGAGCAATACGCCGAGAATCACCGAAAATCCCATAAGCAAATTCATGGGATTGATTTTAAATTTGTCCGCCATCCATTTTTCAAACTTGCTCGGCTCTGCATAATCGCCGTACACTTCGGCGGAACGCATCATAATGCCCGTGCCTTGAAAAAGTTGTGTGAAGAGATTCACCACTCCGCGCACAAACGGCAAGCGCAAAAACCAATTGCGCTCTTTGGGACTCTTGATATATTTGCTCTCAACCGTGATGTCACCGCTCGGCGTGCGAACGGCGGTGGCAATGGAATGTTCGCCCTTCATCATCACGCCTTCGAGCACGGCTTGACCGCCGATATTTGTACGGCGCACCGCCTTGGACTTTTTGTCGATGACGTTCTTCGGTCTCGGCTCTTTGACTTTCTTTGTTTTTTCTTTCATATTTTGTTTAAGTTATAATGCACGCTCCGTATAGGCAGAGTACGTGTATAAGTTTTATGGTTTTACAGGTCTACAAATGGTGTGCGTTTGAAACCCTAAATGCAATGTTACCCCTTCCCTTCGGGCTTTCCCCTACTTCTCGAACATAGTGCTTACTCTTTTTACACATCGCTCGAAGAGGGGAAGTCGGCACTCGCATAGATAGGTATCGTACACTCATTATGCCACCACGCTTTGTGCGCCAGGCAGCAGCCAACAACACGGCGCAGTCGCTCGTACAACCGTCTTGCTCGGCGCTTATCTAGGCGTTCGCCTTGCGAACGCTCACTCCGAACAAGCACATTCCGTGAATAAGTACACCTTGAATAAGTGCTCGGCATAAGACCGCTCATCAATCTCGCGGTCGGCGGCTCGTGTTCCGTCTTCGAAATCACACATTCCGTTTATAAGTACGCTACGAATAGGTTTTCATTTCGGGCGCGTCCCACAAAACCTGTCATCCTGAGCGTAGTCGAAGGATCTCGTGGAAACGAAACCACAGACTTTTGCGCCCGCACCATAATTATTAATTACTCATTATTAATTATTCATTTCTCGCCGACGACGCTAGTCGCTCAATAGCACACTCAAAAAAAGAAAAATGCAGACACGGCGTAATCCCCCGCAGTCTGCATCTTCTTTTCCTGTTAGTCGAGATTGTATCTCTTCTTGAATTTGTCGACGCGTCCGCCTGTGTCAACAAGTTTTTGTTTGCCCGTGAAGTACGGATGGCACTTGGAGCAAATTTCAACACGAAGTTCGTTGACGTTCTTGGTGGTACCGGTCTGGAATGTGTTTCCGCATGCACACACGACTGTTACGTCATGGTATTCGGGATGGATTCCTTCTTTCATTTTGGTTCTCCTGAGTCGTTTTTTTACACCCACACGCGCCAGTATGTTACGCGAATATGATATAAAGTTTCTTTATTATATCTTTCTTGCAATCAAATGTCAAGCGTATGCAAGCACCCTACGCATCTTTTTTGCATGCAGTTGCCACACGCTTTTTAGCCGATTTGCAAATTATTTTGCAAGCGCGGCAAGCAACCGATTGCGCTCGACTTCAAGATCTCGATCGGTGAGCGCACGCGATTTTTTATCGCTTGTTATGCTGCCTTTGAGCGAGACTTGCACGGGACTTCCTTCAAGCACGAAATACTCGTCGGCGCAAAGCAAACACTCGTCGATTGCGTGAGTGACAAAAACGATCGTCCTTGGCTCTATTGAATTTAGCTCCACGAGTTTTTTGATGAGCCTTGATTTGAGCGCGGTGTCAAGTGCTTTGAACGGCTCGTCAAGCAACAACACTTTGCTCGGATACAAAAACGCTCTTGCCATAGCCGCGCGTTGCGCCTGACCGCCGCTTATCTCGCTCGGCAACGAATGAAGAACATCGCTTATCTCAACGAGCGCAGCCATCTCTTCTATCATTTTTTTGCGGTTGTTTTTGTCCTTATAAACCGAGCGTAAAATCAGATCAAGGTTTTTATACACCGAAATTGTGGGGATCAACCTGTCTTTTTGAAAAATATAGCTCACTTCGCCGTCAACGTTGCTTATCTCGCCGTCATAGGTTTTGAGCCCTGCAAGCACGTTCAAAAGAGTGGTCTTTCCGACACCGCTGCCGCCCAGCACAACGTTGATTGCGTTCTCTTTGAAAGTGACGTCAAAGCCGTCGAATATGACTTTGTCACCATAGCCGCATTTTAGATTGCTCACCACGATATCGCTCATCTTGTCACCTGCCAAATCTTCTTGAATATCGCAACCACGCCTTCGAGCGCAAAGCTGAGAGCAATCGCAACAAGCGTCCACGCAAGCAAATACGCGATCTCAAACGTGGCGTTTGCCACCGAAATTTTGCCGCCTATGCTCTTGCCTATGCCTGCCAAAATCTCCGCCGCTACCACGACTTTGAGAGTGAGTGAAAGCGTGGATTTGCTCGTGTCGAAAAGACACTCCGCCACAGACGGCAGATACACCCCTACCACCTTGTTCCACGGCGAAACTTTGTAGACTTTTGCCATCTCAACAAGGTCTTTGTCCACGCCGCTTATCGCGCCGTAAAACGCCGAGTACATTATGGGAAAAGCCACCAAAAATCCCACCGACACCGCCATAACGTTGCTTGTTGCAAACGCATACAGAATGAGTATCACCGCAACCGTCGGCGCGGATCTCAAAAACGTGACAATGGGAGATATGATTCTATGCACGGGGTTTGCAAGTCCGCCAAGCGCCGCAAGTGCAAGCGCGGCAACAAAGGATATGACAAAGCATATCAACGTGCGCGCAAGGCTCATGCCCACCGCCGTCCAAAATCCCGATTCCTTGCACAGCGAGAAGAAACCTTCAATCACGACGTCGGGCATCGGCAAAACGAGCGGATTGTCTTTGACCTTCGCCACAATCGCCCATATCGCCAGCACCAGAGCAAACGAAACGAGCGGATACACGACGTTGCTCGCAATCCGCCACGCTTGTTTTTTGTCGATTTTGATTTGTTTTTTCTCTTTCATAAGATTAGAATATCAAAGATTTTGCGCTTTGCCAATCAATAGCGTTCCCTTTTGCGTCTTTGGGCATAACTTTTTCAAGGAACGTGATGACTTGCTCTTTTTGCGTATCGTCAAGCACGGTTGCGTTGATGGCGCATCTGTCAATTGCGATTGCGGGGAAATTTGCGCTCGCGTACAAGTTCGTTTGCGCAAAACTCGTAACGTCCGCCTTGTTTTCATTCACCCACTTCTTGCTTGCGGCAAGAGCGGAGAAAAGCTCGCTCATAAACTTCTCGTTTGAATAGAGTCTTTCGGACACGAACAGTCCCGCTTGCGGATAGTTGCTTGCGCCGCTCACTTTTGCGTATTCAGCTTGCAAATTCATCTCGGCATTGAGTTTGAGTTTGTTTGTTTGCGCGGTTGCGGCAGGCTCGCCCACCACCATGAAATCCACTTGACCGCCTTTCAAAAGTTGCGCTGCGGCAGTGCCGTCTGGGGCATATCTGACGCTCACTTGATTTTCGTTCGGAGCGGTGTTTTCGTCAACGATCGTGATACCGTTTGCGCTCAAAACGTATCTAAACACAAGTCCCGGCACACCCGTTTGACCGATACAAGCAATTCTCTTGCCCTTGATATCGTCAATGCTTATCTTGCCGCCCTTTTGGGTGTTGCCCACCATATAAAGGCTGCCGTCCACCGCAATGCTGACAAGTTTGTATCCTGCGCCTTGTCTAATAAGGTTTGCGCCGCCGTTGACGGGCATGATGACGACATCGCTCTTCTTTGCGGACATCTCGGCTGCAATATTTGCAGGCTTGACCACCTTGTACGTGACGGATATATCTCCGATTTTTGCATTGTCGGTTGCAAGGCGCAACATCGCAAGCGCAGGCGTACCTTCGGGCGCGGAGAACGTGACGTTCTCGATTATATCCTTATCGCCGGGCTTTTCGCCGCACGCAACAAGCGCAAAGCACGCCACCGCAACCATTGCCAACATCGCAACAAAGGCGATGATTTTCTTTGTGTTTTTCATATATTTATCTCCTATTTATACAAATTTTATCAAATATTTATACGTTCGTTTTATCACACTTCAAAAGCCGTCAAAGCGGATTTCACGCTTAGGCTCTCAAATCGTCCCAGTTTTCCCGTCAATGCGGATATACGCTCTTGCGTGCCTTCCACGATAAGCGCGATTGCATTGGCTTCTTCCCTCGGAACGCCCATTCTGCCGATAATAATATCTGCAAATTCGCTCAAAACTTTCTGCATTTCCACCGCGACGTTTTTGTCGCCTTTCAGCACGATTCCCACCACTCCGATACGTTTCATAAAATCACACACTCCTTACTTTATTTATATTTTTCGTCGAGTTTCCCAATAAGTACGCTCAAAATATGTTTTCATTTCGGGCGCATAAAGTATCAATTTCTCCATATTGTCATGTTGAGCCTGTCGAAACATCTAGCGTAGCGAAAAGAAAAAGCAATTGCACCCGATAAGTTTTGTTTTGTTCACATCTCTACAAGGGGTGAGCGTTTGAAACCCTAAATGCAATGTTACCCCTTCCCTTCGG
>ULSH01004215.1_pt1 | contig 12313 bp, 10 predicted proteins | sample 1956151 | NCBI WGS metagenome assembly ULSH01 (sample SAMEA4835702, study PRJEB28245) | human gut metagenome | biome: gut microbiome; material: fecal sample | place: Denmark | collected 2008 | reverse complement strand
CATCCGTCGCTTCGGGGATTTCCGTTGCTTCGGGAACATCCGTTGCTTCCGGTGCTTCCGTCGGCACGACCTCAACCGTTTCCGTCGGCGGAGTTTCCGGCTCTTCTGCAGCCGCCGTCAGCACTGTTCCCATACTGCCCGTCACCATGAATACAGCCAGCAGGAAAGACAATGCCTTTCGCATCCACTTTTTGTCCTTCATCGTCCTCACTCCTTGTTCCGTGCAATCTTCCGGCACGACGTATGGTTGTGCCAATGGCAAGCGATTGCTGCTTTCCATCTTTCTTTTCGCGGCGAGCCGCAGTGCTCCCGGTGGATATAGCAATCTCTTTCCCAATTCCAGCTATATTGTAACAAATTACAAGTCGGCTGTCAATACTTACCGCGCAGAAAGCCGCATTTTATACGAAAATCAAGGCACTTTCTCTGCATCTGTCTCGCGGAACTGATTTTTCCATTGCCGAATTGCCGTGGTCGGCAAATCAATTTGCGTCTCCCATGCGGAACAGATTCGCTCCTCCAGCACATCCAAATTCCCGCCGCGGGGCAGGACGGGCAGATTCGTGTCCTTCGCGATTTCGCTTGCGCGGTTGTCTACCGCCAGAATCAGGCTTCGGCAGCCCATATTCATTGCGTGGATGCCGCCGTGCAGCCGCGTGCCAACGTAGTCAATCCCGCCTGATGCCAAAAGCGCTGTGTAATCTCGCAGATTCGGCTGAATCAGGTGCAAATTCTGCGTCACACGCGCATCCATTTGGCGCAGGCAGGCGTAGTCCTCAACTGCTTGCAGCCACACATACACCTCGCGATAGTGCTTTTGCAGCATGGTCAGCATCTGCTCATCCTGATCCGGGCTGCTGCGGTAGTCCGTCAGCGTTGTCACGACGCGCTCCGCCTTGTGCGTCGGAATCTGCGCGCATTTGTCGTCTGTCAGCCCCCACATTGTCGGACACGCCGTATTCAGCACGTTCGTGATGCCCAGCTTCAGCAGGCGCTGGCGCGTGTATTCGTCGCGCACCGCGTGCAGGTACTGCCCATCCAGCAGCGTTTTTAGAATCCGCTTCGTGTATCCTGTCGGCTCGTCCTGGTATTGATACCATCCCGCGCCCAGCAAAATGACATGCGTGCGCTGAAATTTTTCATGAATCAGGCGGAAATTCAGCAGCTCCCGCTTGTGCAAATCGCCGCAGCGCATCATCACCGCGTCCCGCAGGCGGATATTCCACATCCTTTGGCGGCGCATGTCCGAGGAAAGCAGATTCGTCCCGCAGACAAATGCGTAATCCGCACTGCCGACGTGCTTCATCGACACTTTCGACAGCCTGTCCCGAACCGGCACGGCGACGGACAGCTGCACAGGAAAGCAGTCGTGCAGCACATGCTCGCAGGCGTTGCGGATGATGAAATCTCCCTGATTCGCTGTTGAAATGGTAGGGTCAAAACGCACAATTTTACGGCAGTGCTGCATTTCCTGATCGATCATGCCTTCTTCCTCCATTTGCGCAAGAAACTCCGCCCTTTTTCAAGCATCCAGCGATATTCTGCCGTCCGCCCCAGCGCCAGCGTGTACAGGAGCGCCGTCACCGCCGCGCAGGTGATGCCCTTGATGATAATCCACATCAGCGTATGCCCCATCCGCGCGCACAGCAGCAGCGACAGCGCCATCACCGCGCCGTTGAGCAGCAGCAAGCCTCCCTGCGCCTTGAAATACGCGGCAGCGCTGCGCCCGAAGGTGCGATGGAACAGCACTTTCGGCTCATACCAGAAGATGGTGCAGAGCCGCGCCAGCCCTGTTGCGCCGATGATGCCCGCCACGCCGAAGAAGTGCCCCAGCAGGATGGACAGCAGGATGTTGACCAGCGCCGTCATAAACATAACATACTTCATTTGCCGAAAAAGTCCCAGCGTTTCGCGGTACATCCACACAGGCGCGACGATGGTGCTCAGGTAGAACGTGAACAGCACCGCCGCCACTGTCCCTGTGTCCATCAGGTATTCTTCGCCCACCCAGACGGGGATGAAGTCCTGTACAATCGCGCCGTATGCGGAGACGCAGAAGCCTGTAATCGCCCCGAAGAGGACAATCAGGTTGCGGAACATGGCGTATGACTTTTCCGAATTCTTCTCGGCATTCAGATTTCCCAAGCTGGCGGAAATGCCGGTAATCACGATGGAAACGAACGTTGTCACATACGTCGTCAGCGACGCGTAGTTGGAGTAGTAGCCGACGAACACTGTGCCCAGCATGACGGAAATCAGAATGTTGTCCGTGTTGTTGATGAGTATTGTCGCCAGCTTGTAGAGAAACATAGAGCGGATGTTGTCGTTCAGCTCCTGCTTACGGTGCATCGGCGCACGTTTCTGCTTTTCCCGCAGGAAGGAGTACATCTTGTCCGCTAAATGGCTCAGCACCGCGTTCTGCAGGAGGGTGCAGGCAATCTGAATCAGCAGATAGCCAAGATAGCTGCCCCAAATCAGCAGGCACGCGATCTGCGCCGCATACTGCACCACCAGCGCCGCGGCGGAAACCATGTTCTGCAAATATGCCTTCTGGTCAGCCTGAATCAGCGTCGTTTTGTAGATGACCAGATAGGATGCCACGGAGTTCGCCAAGTACAGCACATAGTAGACGATTAACTGCGCCATCGGCAGCTCGCTGCTGATGATGAGCGGCAGGAAGGGAATTACCGCCGCGCCCAGCAGCGCTACCGCCAGCGCAATCAGGCGGTAAATGCGACGATAATAGCCCAGCAGGTGCTGGATTTCGCCCGTGTCGCCCCGGTGCAGCGGTGCGTACAAGCTGTACACCAGCACGTTGCCCACGCCCAGTTCCGCCAGTGACAGCATGGCCAGAATGTTGCTGTACAGCCCGTTGACACCCGTATAATCCGCGCCCAGCCGGCGCACAAACACCGTTCGCACGGCAAAAGCCAACAGCAGCGTAACCACCTGCCGTACTGCGCCTACACCGATGTTGCGTGCTGTGTTTTCGCTCCTTGATGCTGTGTTCATGATTCCTCTCCGCCTGTTTCGCCTGTCTGCTCCTGCGCCGCGTCCTCCGGCTGCGGGTTAAACGTCAGGCGCAGTTTTTCCGGCGGCACAGTGCATCGCCACCTGCGCTTCTTCTGGCTGCGCGCATTTGCCGGCAGATCAGGCGTGTCCTCCGCGTCCGGCTGCCACTTGCCCAGCAGTCCCAGAAACAGTATGTTCAGGAAAACGCCCTCCGTGTTGATGCACAGGAAATACAGCAGGAAAACGCCCAGCACATACAGCAGCCGCGCCTTGGCAAATTTGGTGCGGATACCGCGGTACGTCAGCCACAGCCAAACTGCCGGGAGAATCAACCCTGTATCCATGACGAAGGCGGCAAAGCCGTTGGAAATATTCTGCACCCTGTGTTTCAGCAGGATTTCCGCCTTTCGCTCCGAGAAAACGCCCTGTCCCGCAATGGGGGATTCCAGCCCGATTTCAAAGCCGCTGAAGGTGTCGTTCCACCGCGTGTAGAACGAACCGCCGGAATTTCGTCCGACAATCTTGCGTTCCACCACGCCCGTGACAGACTCGATGACAAACAGCAAAATCAGCCCAATGAACGCCGCCATCTTGATGCTGCGCGCCATTTTCCCGCCCTTTTTGCGGAATGCCACCGTCAGCAGCACAACGCCCAGACAAATAAAGCCTGTTGTGGACAGCGTGCTGAGGATGGTGACGATCAGCAGCGCAATTGCCCAGCAGTATTTCTTTTTGCTCATGCCCATGCGCGTTTCGTCGCTCATCAGGAACAGCAGCGCGAAGTTCAGGAAAATCTGGTGGCTGCCCGGCTCGTTGAACATACCCGCATTGCGGTGGAAAACCGGGATGTTCAGCCAGCCTAAGGTAAAATAAGGCGTCAGATAAAATCCGTTGACGCTGGAAACTTCGTAGTGCAGCAGCGGCAGCGGCAGCGACAGCAAATCGCCGATGACGAAGGAAATCAGGCTGATGGCCGCCTCTGCCAGCATGACTTTGGTATACAGCCGCATATACGTCCGATACCCGATGCAGCTTTGCAGAACCAGCACATAGCCGATGTTGCACAGCCAAATGACAATATCGTTGGTGTGGATGCCGTTCTGCGGGTTGACGAAGCTCGTCAGCAGCAGCGCCGCCGTCAGCAGCAGCGTCAGGCGTACATTCTGGACGCTGATTTTCGGATGATGCGCCCGCGTCAGCAGCAGAATCGACGCAATCAGCATGGCTGCCATCAGCGGCATCCGCAGCACCTGAAAATACAGCGAGCCCATGCCCAGCACGCCAATCAGCACACAGAGTGCATCCACATGGTTCTTTGTGATTCGGATTTTCATCGTGCAATCTCCGTATAAATCTGATGCAGTATCTCCAGATTCTTCTGCGCATCATGCGTTTTTCCAGCGTGTTCTCGTCCGGCGCGCGCCATCTGCGCCGCTTTTTCCGGATGCGCGAACATCTCGCAGATATCATATGCCAGCAAATGCGGGTCGTCTGCCGGATAAAGCAGCCCTTCCACGCTGTGCGTCATCAGGCAGCGTACGCCGCCGACATCCGACGCAATGCACGGTACGCCAAGCAGCATCGCCTCGCCCAGCGAATTGGGGGAGTTTTCAATGCTCGACGGCAGCACAAACACCTGACTTTTTAGATACCGCTCCTTCATTTGCTGTGCATTCAGGCTTCCGGTAAAAACAACATGACCGTAGAGGTCGTTTTCGCGCAGCAGACGGTGGATGTACCGTTCATAGGCATTGCGCGCAAGCGGCGGAATGCGTCCATAGTCCTTGCGTCCCACATAGAGCTTGACATCGGGATAGCGCTTGCGGACAATCGCCAGCGCCTGCAATAGCAGATGCAGCCCCTTGAGCGGCACATGCGCCTGACTGCAGAAGATGCTGTGCGGCTCGCAGCTGTCCAGCGACCATTCGCCGGTGTAGAACTCGTCCCGCAGCGTTTCGTTGTTGAAATGATAGGCCGCCTGCGGGGCAAGCTCCGCCATGCAGGCAGCATCCCAGTCGGTGCGCCCGATAACGTGCTGCACCCTGCGCAGGGCTTCCTGTTCATACTGCCCGACGCGGCGGTAGATTGCTTCCTGCCGGACGATATTGCCCTTCACCCAATCCTTCAGCGTGTGCCCGTGGCAGACGTGTTCCGGCAGATAAGCGCGATAATGCTCCGCGTATATGGACAGAAGCCCCTGAATGGAAATTACAATCCGCTCGCGCATCCCCATGTGTTCCGCCGCATCAACCATGGCCAGCGTGTGCTGATTTTCCGTGCCCCAGAGGTGAATGACATCCGGCTGCTCTTTGCGCAGGATTTCCTCCAGCTGCCGGGTGTAGGCTTCGCCGCACCGCTGCGTAGGGCGTGTGGGGTTGACCAGCCCATAATAGCGGTAGCCGTCCACTTCGCCCGTCAGCACTTTCGGCGCGTCAAACACATACGTCAGCGCCACATCCGGCAGCTGCGTCAGCCGCCGCGACAGCCCGACCAGCCAGCCCACGATATACACCGGGGGAAGCGATTCTTTTTCCGCAATGGCAGGGAGGATAATATTCCCCATCCACATGACCTTCACGCTTCAGCCCCTCCTTTCACTCTACGCTGTGCGGCATGGTTATTCCGCTGCGCCCCGCGTCAGAAAATCCCGCAGCTTTTCCCGCTCCTGCGCCTGCGATTGGCAGTAGCGCGCAATGTTGCGCACATAGCGGTCATGCACGGCTTCATCCAGCAGCCTTTCCGGCGCAAAATCCGCCATGCTGGATACCGTTTTGCCCAATTCGTTTGCTTCCACCATTTGCAGCGTCCCGCAGCGGCTGCCCACAATCGGCACGCCCCGGAAGAGAATATCGAATACAACGCCGCTGCTGTGCAGGGAGTAATTCTCCGAATAGTTTAGGATGCAGTAACGGCATTGGCGAATCGCCTCGTCATACGCCGCTTCGGACAGGTATTCCAGCCGCAGCTCGATGTTCTTTGCGCCCGCGCAGACTGCCCGCAGCTCCGTTTCCAGCGGCGCTTCCTGCACCCGACCCGCAATCAGCACCCGATACGGCGTGTTCCGCAGCTGTTTTGCCGCCTCAACGACGCCCTTGTCCGACGTAATCAGCCCGACCATGCCGAAATCATAGCGCTGCTGCGCATACGGCACAGGCGGCTGCATCGTTCCTGTGCTGATGTAATCGGATACGACGCACATCGGCCGCCCGTACGCCGTGCCAATGGCTGCATTGGGGCAGATAACGCCGCTGATTTTCCGCCTGCACAGCGCATACAGCCCCCGCTTTAGCACCGAATTGACGCCGTCGGTGCTGTACTGGATGGCGTAGACCCGCGTTTCTTTCTTCTTGAACAGTGCAAGCCCCAGATACGCTGTTGCGACGGCGCTGCACTGGAGGACAATCACGTCATCCTGCGCTTCCCGCAGCAGCGCGCGCACGTTCTGGAACACGGCGCGTTTGTTGCGCGCCGCCGAACTGCCCACGATGTAATCATGCGGCAGACGAATCAGCTTGTTCCCGAAGCGGTCGCCGTACACCGGCCCGCCCGCAATGCGCACATCCATTTCCGCGCCGAACAGGTCAAGATAATTCTGCGCGACGGTGAAATAATGCCCAGCGGCAATGCCGTCCGTGCTGGTGCTCCGTACATCTGCCACAATCAGCCGCATGATGGTTCGTTCCTTTCGCCGCTTTTCTGCATCGCCTTGCTGTAAATCGCCATCAGCTGACGATAATTTGCTTCCGCCGTGAAATTCTCCTGATACGTTTTCAGCGCGCCTTCGCTGACGGATTCCGCGTGCTGAAGCCGGTTGAGCGTCTGTGCCAGCTGTTCCGCCGAGTCTGCCGGAAACTTGAAGCCCGTCACGCCGTCCGAAATCAGGGAACCCGCGTTGCCTAAATCCGAGCAAATCACCGGCGTGGCGGCGCTGAAGGCTTCCACAATTGTCATCGGGAAGCCTTCATACCACTGTGTCGGCAGAATCAGCGCCTTGGACTGCCCCATCAGCGCCCGTGCCGCCGAATTTGGCACAAAGCCGCGCAGCTCCACCTGCTTCAGCTTTTCCCGCGTCAGATATTCGCGACACCATGCTTCCTCCGGCCCTGTACCGCAGATGATTAGCTTCATGCCCCCGCCTGAACGCTCGTAGCGCGCCCACGCTTCCAGCAGCAGCCGAATGCCCTTGAGCGCATCCAGCCGACCGATGTACACCACCTGATTTTCGCGCGCCGCGTATGGCACAATCGTCTCCGGCGGTTCCACAAAGTTCGGCTTTACGGACACGTTTTCCGGCGGAATCTGCTTAAGCGCCAGCAGCTTCTGCCGGTTGAAGTCCGTCAGGGTGATGTAATGCAGGCGGCTGTACGTTTTGAAGGCACGGTGCAAACGTGTGCTGAGCACGCAGAGCACCGTCTGCAGGCGGCTGCCGCGGTAGCAGCGGTGCTTCACCGCGCAGTGCAGCCCCTTTTTCGTGCAGTCCTCGCAGATGTGGCCGTCGCGGTAGAAAAGCGCGTTCGGGCAGAGCAGGCGGAAGTTGTGCACCGTCTGCACCACGGGAACGCCCTCGCGGAATGCCGCGTAATACACTGCCGGGCCAATCAGCGGCAGCGTGTTGTGCACATGCACCAGCGAAATCCGGTTTTCGCGGATGCTCCGCCGAACCTCGCGGTATGTACGGATGCTGAAAAACATCCCCAGCGCACTGCGGATTTTCTCCAGCGCTCCCATGCGCGAAATTTCCTCGTTCCGCCGCGCATACAGCGCCGCAGCGTGACCGTGCGTTTCCAGCAGGTGCTTCTCGTTCGCCACAACGACATCCTCGCCGCCGGGAACCTGATAATAGTCGTGTACCAGCAGTACAGCGGGCTGTTTTGTCGTTTGCTGCATTTACTTTCTCCTGATGGTCGCGTTCCAGATGAATTTCAGATTCGTGCTCCAGTAGCGCCGGAATAGCCGCTTCGGGTCTTGCATCAGGCGATAGAGCCATTCCAGGCTGTGCTTCTGCATCCATAACGGGGCGCGCCTCACGTTGCCCGAAAAGAAATCAAAGCCCGCGCCGACGCCAATCATCAGCCCATGCACACGCCCTTGGTGCGCCGCCATCCAGCGCTCCTGCTTCGGCGCTCCCAGCCCGACCCACACAAAATCCGGCTGCGCCTGATTGATGCGCGCCACGGCAAGCGCATCTTCCTCCGGTGTCAGTTCGCGGAAGGGCGGCGCGTCTGTGCCCGCAATTACCAGTCCCGGATACTCCTGCTGCAGGCGCGCAATCATTTTCTCCTGCACTTCCTGCGTGCTGCCGTAGAAATAATGCCGCCAGCCGTGTGCCGTGGACTGCCGAAAGACCTCCATCATCAGGTCAGGCCCGGTTGTCCGCTGAATCTGCGGATACCCGCGCCGCCGCGCCTCCTGCGCCAGCGGATTGCCATCCGGAATCGCCATCAAACCGCCGTTCTGCACGGCACGGTAGTCCGCATCCTCGTAACTGACGACGGTTGTATGTACATTCGATACGCAGATGTAATCTCCCTGCAATTGATGAATATTCTGCGCCAAATATTTCAGCAGCCAATTCATGTTGATGACTGCAATATTGACCCCTAAAATCGGACAGACCGGAATTTCACGCTTGTCCACTTTGCGGCAGTATTGCGCTGCTCCTTCGTGCGCCGTGGCAAACACCCCTTTCCCCACTTCCCCAGCAAGAAACCTTGATACTATTTCCAGATTCATCTGCGCCATCTGCTTGCGCCTTTTCCCTTCTGGCGTCCGCTCATTCCACTTAGCGTAGCGCTGCTACGCTGCGTTCCATTCACGTTAGCCAGAATGAAAAATTCGCCGCGCATCTTGGCGCATTCTTATCTGGAAATAGTATGAATCATAAATTACCATTTTCATTATAACGCAAACATCAGTAATTTGCAAGCATTCCCATTTCAGTCGATGAAGAAATTTCCTTTTTTTCTGCGGATGAATTGCCGCCCCATATTCGTTCTTTCATTAGCATACCAATGCGAAAGGAGTATTCTTTATGAAGAACTGTATTTCCCGTTTCTGCCTGCTTGCCTTGCTTTTCCTGATGACCATCGCCCCTGTCCGCGCGGAAATTATCGGGCAGACGACGGAGAACGAGTACATCCACCGCCTGATTGCGGACAATGGGCAGGAACTCTGCTTCGTGTCCGGCGAGAAAGACCCGTACCTTTCCTATGCGGATGTCAACTTCGACGGCATCAACGATGTGGTGATACTGACACAGCGCGGCGCGAGCAATTTCGTCTACCAGTTTTTCATTTTTGATGGCGAACAGTATGTTCTCTGTCCGCTGACGTTCACGAATTACGACCTTGATGCGGAACACAAGATTGTAAGGAGTTCTGTGAACGGCGGCTTGGCGGGCGGCATTCACAGAGAAACGCTGTACCGTTTTGATGGGACGGAGGCGGTACTGCTGCGCTGGGCGGTTGGCGAGGAGAAAGAGGACTGGACGTTCGACGCGGATGGTTATACCGTCCGGCACTACAATGATGTGCTGACCCTGCAGGTTTGGGAACATGACCCGGATATGGACGGCATCCTGATTTTTGAGCAGGATGTATCTACTGAAGATGAAAATGCGCTGAGGGAAGCGTTTCAAGCGGAAAATGACGCGCTCTGGTCGGGCATCCGCTAAGGCACTACCGCACAATTCGGCGGCGCGTCTGGCGATGTCTTTTCCGCCATCTGCGGCATGCAAATTCCTCGATTTACCGCCAGTAAACCTTCGAAATTTGCATTTGTATCTGACGAAAAAATCCATTCGCCAGCCGACCACCTCATTTGTGCGGTGTTACCTTAAAAAAGTTAGTCACATCGAACGAAACCGCTTGACAATCCGCCGCGCTGGTGCTATCATTCAGATACCCCGATGGGGTATATTGCATTCATCGAAAGGATGAGGGCTGATGATAAAAACGACGCTGAAAATTGACGGCATGATGTGCGGCATGTGCGAGAGCCATGTCAATGACGCAATCCGCAAGGCTTTCCCGGCGGTCAAGAAGGTGACTTCCTCCCATGGCAAGGGTGAAACGGTGGTCATTTCCGAAGATCCGCTGGACGAAGCGCAGGTGAAAGCTGCGATTGCCGCGACGGGCTATGATTTCAAGGGCATGTCAAGCGAGCCGTATCAGAAGAAGCGTTTCCTTTTCTTCTGATGGCTTCTTTCGCACAACAAAAAGCAGGGCTGTCTCCGGCGTGGAGGTAGTCCTGCTTTTTGTTTTCTGTGTTAGTTGATTTTTGTCGTGCAGGGGGCTTCACCTCTGTGGAGGCGACAAGAAGGCATGAAAACAGATGAAGTCTGCGGTCGCCCCCCTGCCCCCCTCGCTATTTCCCCCACTTGATATGCTTCATGTGCTTCATCACCAGCGTGGCGCTCACGCCGGTCAGCGCGCCGAAGAGAATGCCGCTGAGCATCAGGACAGCCATGTAGTACGCCAATTGCGACGTGTGGAGGATAATCATCGCCATCACGATTTGCCCGATGTTGTGCATCACGCCGCCGACAATGCTGACCGTGACCGGGTGCATCCACTTCATGCGCGAAAGAAGGCACATGCTTGCCAGCGACAGCACACCGCCTGCCAGTGCGTACGGCAGCGCCGCTACGCCGCCCAAAAACAGCGAGGACAGCACCACCTTCAGCAGCATCAGCACCCACGCCGTCGGCAGGGACAGCATGTAGACCGCGAAAATCAGCACGCCGTTGCTTAAACCCAGCTTGATGCCCGGTACGCCCAGCAGCGGCGGAAACAGGCTCTCCACCCAGCCCAGCACCAGCATCAGCGTCAGCAGCACACTGCACAGCGCAAGCTGCTTTGTGGTGATTCGCTGCTTATTCATTTGCTGCGTCCTCCTGCACGGTCGTCAGCCAGTCCATCAATTCGTCGCGGCTGTACAGCTGGAGCGTCACCTGATTCGGCAGACAGATAATCCTGTTGCCCAAAATGCGTGTGTCCTTGTTTTCCAGCGTCACTTCACCCTGCTCCACGCAATCCTGATTGTCGCAGTTCGCCTCGTGCATGTCGATGCTTGTCGGGGTGACATGGACGATGTTGATGCAGTCGCCGTGGCGGAAGCGATAATAGCCCTCTTCGGTCAGCGGAATCGGCTGATACGTTTTGTCACCGACGGTGACGACGAGGAATGCTTTCACCTGCGACAGGTCGGGGGTGGCGGTGGCTTCGGGGACGTCTGTGACTTCCGGCGCGGCAGTCGCTTCCGGTGCCGCGGTGATTTCGGGGGTCGCCGCTGCCTCCGGCGTGCTGGTCGCAAGCTCTGTCTCTGTCGGCGCATCTGTTGCGGTCAGGGGCAGCAAAGGCGCATTGGCGTCTACATTCGCGGGTGCGTTCCTCCGCAGCACAACCATCAGCACCGCCACAATCAGCAGCAGCGCTGCCACAATCAGCACATTGCACCACAGGTCATTCCGCTTCGCCTTGGGATTCGTTTCCTTCTTCATACCCGTTCCGCACAATCCTTTCGTTATTGAGTATCCCCATCATACAACGCCGAGTCGGATTCGTCAAGGGGCGCGCGCAGGTGTTACAAACTTGTCACAAAGCGGCGAATCCATCCCGATGTCAGCAGGCGCTTTTGCCCGTTTTATTGGAAGCGGAACGCATTAGTCCGCGCCGCCCCATGGCAACGAAACCGACAATATCCGCAATCAGCCAGCCCGCCGGAATTGCCAGCCAAATCGCCATCATGCCGAAATGCGGCGCGAAGGCGTAGGACAGCACAACGCGCAGCCCAAGCGAAAGCACCGTCAGGACGATGCTCATGCCTGCCTGCTCCAAACCGCGGAAAATGGCATAAAGCAGGAACAGGAAGCCGATGCCGATGTAGCACAGCCCCTCGGTGCGCAGGTACGTTACGCCGATGGAAAGAGACTCCGCCGATGCATTCTCGAGGAACACAAGCAGCAGCGGCTCGGCGAAAATCGCCACGAGCGTGGAAACAATCAGGCAGAAGCCGCCGGAAAGCAGGAACGCTGTGCGGATGCCGTGACGGAGGCGCTGCGGCTGATTCGCCCCCTGATTCTGGGCGACGAAGGTCGTGAAGCCGTTGCCGAAGTCCTGCGCGGGGCTGTACGCCAGCGAGTCAATCTTCACGCCGGCGGTGAATGCCGCCATCGCTGCCAGACCGAAGCTGTTCACGAGACTCTGCACACACAGGATGCCGAAATTCATGATGGACTGCTGAATGCTGGTCATGGCAGAGACGGAGAAGATGCGCCTGAACAGCGCATGGTCGGGGCGCA
>ULSH01031553.1_pt1 | contig 12495 bp, 11 predicted proteins | sample 1956151 | NCBI WGS metagenome assembly ULSH01 (sample SAMEA4835702, study PRJEB28245) | human gut metagenome | biome: gut microbiome; material: fecal sample | place: Denmark | collected 2008 | reverse complement strand
CAGTTCCGCTGGCGGCATTTTTACTTTCTTTAACGAAGCCGGAAAAATCCTAAATTCATTTATTATTTATCTTTTTACCGTTTCGCTTACCCCTGTCGAACGTCAACTTACGTCTTTTTTCCGCCCAACAGTAATATAATCAAACAAATTAATCCCGCAACATAACACCAGTAAAGTCAATAATTTTCTCTAAGTCACTTATTCCTCAGGCAATTGTTAATATATCCAGAATGTTCCTCAAAATATATTTTTCCTCTTTTTTCTCGTTACGCTTAATTTGACTAATTCTCATTTGCGACTAATTTTAATGAGTGTCGACACACAACACTCATATTAATCAAACAATGCAGCGCAACGGGAGAAATAACATGGCCGAACATCGTGGTGGTTCAGGAAATTTCGCCGAAGACCGTGAGAAGGCATCCGACGCAGGCCGTAAAGGCGGTCAGCATAGCGGCGGTAATTTTAAAAATGATCCGCAACGCGCATCTGAAGCAGGTAAAAAAGGCGGTCAACAAAGCGGTGGTAATAAATCAGGAAAATCCTGATTCACCGTTCATTATTAATATCAGCTGATAAAGATAATTGCATCTGCGGGCCGTATGGCTCGCAGTGATTTCACTGGAGAAAAATATGAATATGAAGACCATTGAAGATGTATTTATTCACCTGCTTTCAGACACCTACAGTGCAGAAAAACAATTAACACGTGCACTGGCAAAACTCGCTAGAGCAACATCAAACGAAAAATTAAGTCAGGCTTTTCATGCGCACCTCGAGGAAACACATGGACAGATTGAACGTATTGATCAAGTTGTGGAATCAGAATCGAATCTGAAAATTAAGCGCATGAAATGTGTGGCAATGGAAGGTCTTATTGAAGAAGCTAATGAGGTCATCGAAAGTACCGAGAAAAACGAAGTGCGTGATGCCGCACTGATTGCCGCAGCACAGAAAGTCGAGCATTATGAGATTGCCAGTTACGGGACATTAGCGACGCTGGCTGAACAATTAGGTTACCGTAAAGCAGCTAAGCTTCTGAAAGAAACTCTTGAAGAAGAAAAGGCCACCGACATCAAACTAACTGATCTGGCCCTTAATAACGTAAATAAGAAAGCCGAAAATAAAGCCTGAAATATGAACTTTAACTTTTAGTCATTTTATAAAGAGGACATTTTCATGAATCGTATTGAACATTATCATGACTGGTTACGTGACGCCCACGCAATGGAAAAGCAAGCCGAATCTATGCTTTAATCCATGGCCAGCCGTATAGATAATTATCCTGAACTACGCGCTCGTATTGAACAACATCTTAGTGAAACCAAAAACCGATTGTTCAACTGGAAACTATTCTTGATCGTAATGACATTTCACGTTCAGTCATTAAAGATTCCATGAGTAAAATGGCTGCGCTTGGGCAGTCAATCGGTGGTATATTTCCTTCTGATGAAATAGTCAAAGGCTCTATTAGCGGATATGTCTTCGAGCAATTTGAAATCGCCTGTTACACCTCACTCTTAGCAGCAGCAAAAAATGCCGGTGATACAGCTTCAATTCCAACCATCGAAGCGATTTTAAATGAGGAAAAGCAAATGGCCGACTGGCTGATTCAGCATATTCCGCAAACAACTGAGAAATTTTTAATTCGCTCTGAAACTGATGGCGTAGAAGCGAAGAAATAATACCCTTTATACCATGTCCTTATTGACCCCGTATATTACGGGGTCGTTTTTGTGCGGAATTAAAAACGATATCCTGCTGAGAACATAAACACCCACGGATCGAGGCGTACGCTATCGTGTTGCTGTGCACCGCCCAGTTTATAATTGGCGGTGGTATCGATATCCATGTACCACACTGGTAGATTATAAAAAATGTAATAACAAGCTGTTTATAAAAGGAAAAACAACCTTTTGCGATGATTTTTTATACAGTTACTCTGTGTTTTTAACCGCTTGATTTTTTTAAAGTCTTTTTTGTTTTGCAGAGGATTATCCCTTCCCTTATAGATCATTTCATAAACAACGGATAGTACAATGTACACACGATTGTCAAAATTCACCAATGATGGGCTCACCATCTTAAGAGCCGTAGACAAAGATACTGCGCAAGAGTTCGTTCATGAAATGCTGCAGTAAGTCTGAGAAACTCGAATGCCGGGTTTATTCAGTAAAATTTTCTGCTCATTGTTTTGTTAAATAGCTCAGAAACGACTTTCTATACCAGATTATTTTATTAATACAGACCCGACAATGTTATTCATTAATAAATACAAAGCCGGGTCTGACTTTGCACTATTTATATTTTAAAGCATCAGGACCACGAGCCTGTGCCACCTGCAACACCCGATACTGTTGACACACCACCTCCCTCGAAATGCCCCAAAAGATTTGATGCAGAATCAAAAAACAATACACTACAAAATACAGGGGTCATTGTTATCTGGAAGCTAACCGTATTTGTATACAGATCATCCAAATCATCTGTATATAAGTCACCAAACAGCACACCACCACCTGGAGATGATAATCCTCCTGCATTTCCCGAAAAATGTTTTCCACCTTCACTGGTGATCTGAGTGTCTACTTTTATATAAAATATTGCACTAGCTAATGTAGTTTTTGCTGGGTATTTATTTTCTGCCGCAGCTATCTTGCTTGTAATACAAGATACTTTATCCTTATCAAGATATTCTCCATATCTTCTTTGTACATCATCCATAATCTGCTGTCTAAGGTTTGAACATTTAGTCATAGTAGTCACCATTAAAAGTAATTATGGGATTGCAATTCATAGATTGCATTATAATTAATTGACCATAGACAGCACTTTTTCAAGTTACAAAAGTAAATAAAAAGTAAACAAAATGATAAAAGAAATATCAGAATGCCATTCATAATTCTGCAGTTACATCTGTAATAATAACTCATTGATGCTAAAGCAATAAAAGTATGAACAATCCTAATCCATGTATGACGTGTGGTGCCTGTTGTGCATTTTTCCGCGTCTCTTTTTACTGGGTTGAAACAGATGATGCTGGCGGCACCATCCCCGTAACGATGACAGAACAAATCTCTCCCTACCATCAATGCATGCAGGGCACTAACCAGAAAAATCCTCGCTGTGTGGCCCTGATCGGCCAACCGGGAGTCAATGCCTACTGCAGCATTTATGAACATCGCTCATCCACCTGCAGAGAATTTCCGATGTCCGGAGAACACGGCATCGTGAATGAAGCATGCAACCGCGCTCGTGCAAAATATGGGCTACCCCCTCTTTATTAAACGCGATCATAATCACGGCAATGGCATGTTTTATATAACATTCTTAGAGGGCGTAACAACAAGCTTGTCGTTTCAAGCGATTTCTTCCGATTGGGGAGCCTGAGCGCTCCCTTTTTTTCAGCTAAAAATCAGCATACAGCCATACAATCCCGCACAGGCCACCACCGGCACCACAAAATCCATCAGGCTTGCCACATCCCACGCGTGCGGATCAAAACCGCCCCACCACGGCATCTTATGTCGGTGACCATCACCAAAACGCTTAATCCAGCGATATTCTGCCTGGGTATATTCGCGGGCAACAAAAAACGTACAGGCAATGGCTGCACCATAAGCCCAGTCACCGGTAATGCACCCAACCAGCCCCTGTACCGCCACAGCACAAATTGCATGAAGTATCGGCGTGATATCCATCTGCTCCCCTTAAAACCACTCCCTGAGCGGGCGCTCTGGTGTAACCACCCACTCACGGAACACGGATTCATCAAAGCCATCGTCAAGAAGACGAATATTAACAAAGTACCCTTCGTCTCGCGTGTATTCAGGCTCCCCGTCAGCAGAAACACCTGACTCACTGAACGTAAAACCAATCTCATCAACCAGAACGGCATTCTGCAGCTCTTCGTCCTCTTCCCAGTTAAGTTTCCTGAGAAATGCCCTGAAATCTGCTTTATCACTGAAACGCAACGTGAAATCTCTCACTCCACAACCTCCCCAAGCTGCGCATCTGTTAGCTCTTTATGCCAGAGACGAAAATTCCTCACATGCCCAAATAAATGGCGTAATCCTGCTGTAGTTTGTCCACCAATGCGAATGGTTGCTGTACTCCGGATATATTCCCATTTGGTTTTAGTTTCGCTGCTTAACTTACCGTTACTGACTACACATGTGGACCGTTCGGACTTTACCCGCATACCAATAAGCATTTTTTCCAGCCCGGCATTTTCATTTATTCGTCGGTTTGAACCACCTATATCACAATACGGAAAACCGTCGTACCCACCTGATGAACCAAACCCCATTACGATCCCCGCATCTGCCTGATGCCGGTATGTGTCAAAAACACGCGGTGCTGCATTTGGCGTTTTATACCAGTTCTTATGTACCTCACAAAGAACCGTAAAAGGAAGATTATAAAGATTATTCTTAATCGGAACTGTAACCATATCGCTTGCCCGCGTTACCGGTGCCGTCCCCGTAACAATAAAAGATGATGCGCCTGTACCAGCCTCAATCTGTGGAGTGGTTACATCGAGATAATCCCCTGATGCAACCATCTGCCCTGTATCCGGAGAATACTGGACAAAACCACCAACCGTATTTTCTGTTGTATCTGCTTTTAATGTAGCCTCAAAAAATATCCAGCCAGTTGCATCATCCTTAACAGACCTTGCTGTAACACGGCTTGTCTGACCTGTCTTGCTAATTATGCGGGTGGTAAGGTTCAGGTTTGCTGCTCCTATTGATGTCCTTACCTCCCCATCATAATGTTCAAATAAAATACGAACGGCGATATTATCAACTTCACTTTTTACCCGACAGGATATAGTTACATGCTTTTCGTCCCCTGAAGTATCACCCCCTCCGGTACTCGAATACAGTCCGATAATGGTATGCGCTTTACTTGTACCAACAATCGAATCCTGTACGACAAACCGGCCATAATTAAACCCGAAACTATCTGTGCCTGTTTCTGTAACGTCCAGTGAAGTTGACTTATTCCACTTCGAAGGGTCTGTACTGTTCGGGAAGAAGTTCGTTCTTTGCCCCTCAATAAGCAGGCCATCACACTCAAATCGTGGCTCATTAATTTCCGCCGTTTTCAGTTCGCCAGATTTGTTGATATATGTTGCCGTTGATGCGCGACTGAAATTAACCTGTTTATCACTGGCAACCTGAACCACATTATCACCAATCTTCACTTTTTTATAACCCGGAGAATAGCCCGTAATCATATCCAGCGAATCATTAAAGGGTATCCACACATCCGGCAGCGGCTGTAAAACATATCTGTACGGCTCTGCTGTCTGGTTTGCGTATTCTCTGGCAGCATCTTCACTTGCTTTTGCTGCCGTCTGGCTTGCTGCCGATGCTTTCGCCGAGTTCGCCGCCGCTGTTTCGCTCACCTTTGCGTTGGCTTCACTGTCTTTGGCATTCGTCTCACTGGTTTTCGCTGCCGTCTGGCTGGATTTTGCGTTTTTTTCGCTGGCCTTTGTGGCTGTCTCGCTATTTTTCGCGTTGGTTTCTGATTTTTTGGCTGCTGTCGCGGAGTTTGCCGATGCAGTCTGCGAGGCCGCTGCCGCTTGTGCGCTGTTAGCTGCATTCGTTTCTGAGGTTTTCGCTGCATTCTTCGATGATGCCGCTGCCGTTTCGGATTTCTTTGCCGCCGCTGCGCTCTGAGAGGCGGCTTCGGCGTTGCGTGCCACTTCTTCCACCATTGCCTCAAAACGACGCAATGCCTCCGGCATGACATCATCTTCCGTCATGGCACCGAGAAAATCATTCAGCGTACCTGGTCTGGAGCCTTCATAGACGGTAATGGTCCCGGCATGTGAAGGCGGAAAACCTTCAACCAGCAGGGTGACGCTGTACTGGCCATACTCAACATCCATGCTGTAACGCCCGGCTTCATCCGGATTTTCAGAGGCCACCGTGTTCACCACCACCGTGCTGCTGGTCCGTCTGGCCTTCAGCACAATGGTGCAGTTCTGTACTGGTTTTCCTGTGCCATCTTTAAGCACGCCAGAAATTTTTACTGTCATACTTTTCCACCAATAAAAAAAGCCCGCAGCAGTGACGCCACGGGCTTCAGGACAGTGTAACTTTACGTTTCCTCAAACGCAGTTCACCCCATAAGGCGGATGAACCTGCGTATCATAACAATATTTACAGAAGATAAATCGGCGTCTGTTGTCAGAAACGGTATCCGATACCAACAATAAATGCATCCGTTCGCCAGTCGCCACTACCGGAACCTTCATAAGCAAGGTCAATGGTCACGGATTCGGTCGGGTTAAACTGCACGCCAGCCCCCCACGCCAGAGAGGTATTGCTGTGGCGACCGTCATCACTTCCGGTCAGCACGTCGTGCGTTTTCCCCTTGTTGTCAGTTACGCGGAGATAATCCCCGGAGAAAGTCGACACACGGCTGTAAGCCACACCAGCCATCGCATACGCGCTGAACCATTCATTCACGCGCACAGACGGCCCCGCCATTACGCTGAACCAGCGGTTACGCACGGAATCTTCATGCCAGCGGGTATCGCTGTAATGCGTTTTTTGTTCATCTTCTGCGTCGGCATAACTGAAAGACGTAATCAGCCCCAGCGTGTCCGTAAATTCATAACGGTATTTCACGTTAATGCCCTTCAGGTCATCACTGCCTGGCATATCAGTATGGGTCTGAAGATACCCGGCGCTTAGTGTGGACTGATGCTCTGCTGCGCTCGCTGGCGTACCAGCGGCAACCAGCCAGACTACTGCGGACAGAATAACAGCACATAATTTACGCATAATTACCTCTCGCTTTTCTGCAATAAAAAAGGCGCCATTTCTGGCGCCCGTATTGGGGTTATAAAATTCAGCTAATCGTGATGCCTGCAGTGGCTTTCTTCATCACAACAACCAGCAAATCGCTGATACTTGCTGTGGGATACCAGCCATTTACCCACCATGCTGATACAGAAAACTCCAGCGTCATGTGGCCGCGACCAGCAGGCATATCAATAACACCACTGTAAACCAGCGTATTATCCATCGCGGTACGGTTATAAATTTCAGCACCGTTTTTCTTCACTATCAGGCGGCATGACGAATAAGTATCGCTGTTCTCCCGCTCATGTCTGGCACCGCTGAAAGCCACCGCCGGAATAACAATCTGCCGGTTAAACGGCTGATCGTCATAAACCCTGACGGTAATGGTTCCTGATGGCCAACGCTCCGGTGCACGGGAGTCACGGGGGAAAGCCTTACCCACTGTTTTAACGAGATCGCCTTCAATCTGGTTTGCAGACAGTTTCCCTCTGATGACACAGTTCTCGTTAATGGTGACATTATTGAGCGTGCCGGTATTCGCCGTGATGGCTCCACTGATATCCGCATTGCGGGCTGTCAGCCTGCCATCCGGCGTCAGGGAAAACGTCGGAGGATTGCCGGATGACGTGATGCTCACCGCAAACAGTCGCTTCAGGAACACGTCGTTCATGAACAGCTGATTCCCCTGCGCCACAAATAACGGCGTGGTGTTACCGTTCTCCGGAGTAATCATCGCAATGCGATCGGCCTGCAGCAGAATGTTACTCAGCGTCTGACCATCGACATCCTCGATCCCCGCGCCAATCCCGGCCACATACGGAATACCCTTCTTCGTTTTCTGCACCTTCAGCATATACATGGCATTCAGATTATCGCGCGTGTCTGACTGAACCCGCTGGATTTGCTGTATGGTCACGGCCTGGTCACCCAGTTTTTTATCCGTGGTCGAGGCAATTTCACTCCCTTTTTCATCCACGTACTGACGGACCTGTGCTATCTGCCGGGCGTTTTCTGACTGGCCCTGGCTGACTGTCTGCTTGATTTCACTTTGCTTTTTGTCCACGTACTGGCGGACCTGTGCTATCTGTCGGGTATTTTCCTCACTGCTCTGACTGACCGTCTGTGAGATTTCACTGCTGACACGGTCCACTTTCTGACTCACCTGCGCGATGGCCAGCGTCTGATCCTCATTCTTTTTCGCAACCAGCTGCGTGAGGCTGTTTTCCGCCTCCCCGATTTTCCGGGTCACTTCCGCAATATCCGTGTCCATCCGCTGACGGATGTCTTCTTCCAGTTGTCCGATATTCTCTTCCAGTTGAGTGACATCCGATCGCAGGGCTGACGCATCAATGCGCTTTTTCAGTGCCTGCCCCAGCAGCGTCTCATCTATCAGACCACGGAAAAATTCCAGATACCCTTTTGCATCATTGCTGGCCTGCCCGCTGGCTTCCACAAATGCAGACTTGCCCACCAGGTTGACACTGCGCACATAAAACCAGAAATCCATCCCCGGCTTAATCCGATCGCCCTGGACAGTCCACTGACTGCCGGTCCCCAGATAACGGGCAGATTTTTCCACCTGTGCCGTGTTCGTGATGCGTTTTTCCGAAAACCAGAACTCAAACTGCACCGTCGGGTCATACACCGCCAGCACCGGTACCGCCGTTATCTGAAAATACCCCGGCGTCAGCTCAATGGTGGCGGGTTTTGCAGGCGCGTTAATCCGGAAGGTGGTGGTGGCCGATTCGCCCTGCTGGCCATAACTGTTAATCGCCCTGACCGTCAGGGTGTATTCCCCCAGTGGCAGGCCGCTGAAACGGTGCTCCGTGTCTGCGGTGATGGCGGTGGTCACCAGTCTGGCATCCGTTCCCTTACCACTGGTCAGGCGCAGACTGAAGCGCACGCCCTTCACCACCCGCGGCGTGTCCCATTTAGCCTGCGCCAGATACTGGCCGTCAGCTGCGCTCACCTCCACCGTCAGGTGCTGCACTGCCGGTGGGATAACGCTGTTCAGGGTGCCTGACTGCGGCTCAAAGCGGGCCCCGTTATCCACGATGGCTTCTTTTTCAGGTACGTGCTGCACCGCCGTGATGGCAAAGGTGCCGTCCGTGTTTTCCCGGATGGAGACACAGCGGAACAGACGACGACGCAGTGACGGCAGGGAGAGTCCCCACACACCGTATGTCTCCACACCATCCGGCAGGGTGCTGACCTGTATCCGGTCAGGCGCGGGGTGTGCGGTGATGGCCACGCTCGCCGGCTTACCGCTGCCGTTAATCAGATTAACAGTGGCCGTGCCGGTCTCCGGCAGTGTCACCTCCCGGTCCAGCGTCAGGGTACGGCTGGCGGCATCGATGGACAGGACACGTCCGCCGGTCATGGTCCCGGCATAGTCGTTATCACAGATTTCAATGATGTCACCGGGTGTGTGACGCAGCCCCTGTGACCCGAGCGTGAAATCCACCGTCTGCGTTTCCAGCAGTTCGGTCTTTATCACCCACAGCCCGGCACGGTGGGCCTGACCGCGGCTGGTACAGCCGAACGCGTCCATCTTCAGCAGGTTGCGTCCGTAGCGCAGTATGGCTTCCGGGTCTTCCACCAGTTCCGTGGAGGTCTGCCAGCCGTTCTGCGGGTCGGTGTAATTCACCTCCACCGCCGTGTGCCGGTCCTTCAGGGCACTGAAGCTGTAGCGGAAACCCACGCCGTTATCATCCACCACCACATCGCTGCTGGTGTACGGCCACACCACATCCGACGGGCGGTCCTGAACGAACGTCAGCGTCTGACCGTTCCATACCGGCATACAGCGCATCGCAGAGCAGAAATTACTGAGAACGTCCCACGCCTTACGCTGTTGTGCCAGGTACGCATTAAAGGTCATCCGCGGCTCGGTCCCCCCGAAACCATCCGGGACCGTCTGGTCGCAGTACTGCCCGATGGCATACAGCGCCCACTTGTCCACATCCGCCGCCCCCAGACGTTTTCCCATGCCGTAGCGCGGGTGAGTCAGCATGTCCCACAGACACCAGGCCGGGTTGTTGCTGTATGCCGGTTTCAGGCTGCCGTCCCAGATACCGCTGTACGTGCGTTTTTCCGGGTCATAGTTTGACGGCACCTGAATGATGCGACCGCGGATATGGTAGTTCACCGTCATCTGCTGGCCGCCGAACTGCTCCGCATCCACCTGCAGCCCCACAATGGCCGTGTTCGGGTAGCACTGTTTCACATCGATGATTTCGGTGTATGACGACCACAGCGTCTTATTCTGCAGCTGGTCCGTGGTGCTGTCCGCTGTCTCCCGGACCATCCGGATGTTAAAGGGCCGGGGAGGCAGATTATCCAGAATCACCGAGGCCAGGAACTGTGAGGTGGTCTTGCCGTTAATGGTGACGTCCTTTTCCGTCACCCAGCGACCATTACGCTGTAACTGAATCAAAATCCGGACAGAGGAAGGATTACGGTCGCCCTTTGACGTGGTCTGCACCAGTGACTGCACCCCGAAGGTAACCCGCAGGCGGTCAATGTTCGCGGACGTAATGGTGCGCGTCACCGGTTTTGCCTTCGTCACTTCCACGCCCAGTCCGGTTTCAGCTCCGGAGGACTCAAAGCCTTCCGGTGGTGTCTGCTCCTGCTCCCCGGCGCGCCAGACCGCGGTCACACCGTGTATCACGGGATTACCGTCCGTGTCCGTCAGCGGGGTTTTGTTCACCAGGATACTCTGCAGTCCCTTCACCGGACCTTCTATCGGTCCCTCACCAATCGCATCAATCACACTCATCATCTGCGTGGATTTGAGATTATCCTTCGCCTCGCGAGGCGTGTGTGCCTTACCGCCACCTTTTCCCATACAGCCTTCCCCTGAATAAATTAACCGCCACTTGCCATTCCGTACAGAAGTCGGATATCCTTCGCCCGAAAAGCATGAAACACATTTCTGCCATGCTAAACAGAAACCCCGGTATCAGCAGATACCGGGGTTTTCTTTCATGCCCACCGATAATCCTGTTGGTTAAAACCGGTAATGGCATAAAAATTCTGAATATCTTCACATTTTCACAAACTGACTGTGGCGCGTATAATTTCTCTGCGTTAATTTTTTTGTCGTGATATAAGAATAATTCCTTACACTTAATCTTCGTAACTCTCCCGCAGTTCCTGTCCGCGATCACTGCGGGATTTTTTTATTCTTTTTACCCCTGCCGCCCGATAACCACGACCTTTCCGCCCCCGCCTTCATCACGGGTGCTGATGTCCTGGGATATACGGCGGGAGCCAACCAGCATTTCCCCGTAAGGCACCGGCATCGGGTTCCCCTGGGCAATCATGTTATCCAGTGAGGAAAAGTACGTGTTCTGTCTGCCGTTATCCGTTGCGCGGTAATCCGGTGTTTTTGCCTTCGGGGCCAGCATCTGGGCCACACCGCCCAGTATCATGCTGGCCCCCAGTGAAAACAGCATCGTGGTGGCAGAAAAACCGCCGGCACTCAGGGCTGTACCCCATAACACCATCGAGGCACCGGCCGTGAAGAAAGAGCCCACGATGGCTGCCGCCCCCAGCACAATCTGCAGTCCACCCTTTCCGGCCCCGGCCAGTCGCGGCACAATGTGGATGACCGTTCCCTCACCCAGCTGTTCGTGAAGACGGGCGTACACCGCCTCCGGTGCCGTGTCATCACCGGCAATACGTATCTGGTACCAGCCTTCGTTCATCTGACGGCGAAAGCCCGGCATCTGCATCGACAGGGCGCGAATGGCTTCCGCTGCCGTGTTCACATACAGGCTGAGGCGGCGGCCAAATCGTTGTAAATCCCCGTAAAGGCGGATGCGTGCCAGTGGCGGTGACGCCAGACAGAATGCGTTCGTCGTTGCCATTTTTCGGAATACCTCTCCCGTTTACTCAGTTGTTCAGGCAGATGGTGAAGCAGCTCACCGTTGCCGCAGTAAATGGCGGCATGGTTCGGTACCGAAGCACCAAAGCAGCACAGCAGAATATCGCCCGCCTGTGCAGAGGACAGGGGCACCCGGTAAAAGCCGGTGACCGCCAGATGATAAGCATCCCGGAACAGCGTGTAACAGTCCGTCACCCCGTGCTCAAAGCGCCGTCCTGTCAGATGTGGCACACAGCGGAATTTGTGAATGTCACCCCGGCAGACCAACCACCAGGGCAGGGCACTCTTTATCTGCAGCCGCCGGTCCGCCTCGCTCAGCCAGGGCAGACCACCGGGATGACTGTGGACCAGCGCCACAATCTCCCCCTGCATCTCTGCCCGCAGCCAGTCTTCCGGTGCGATACGAAAATACGCCTCCGGCTCCGCGGAAATATTCACACAAGGGATATACCGCTCCCCCTCCGGCGTGCTTATCACGAAGCCGCACGACTCCGCAGGCGCACACCGCCGGGCATGCGCCAGAATCGCTGATTCAGTCTGTGTCATAAACCGGGATTTACTGCGAAAGTTTATTAATGGAAAGGAAACCGCCAAAATTGCCGACATTCCTGCGCAGTTCACACCCGCGCATGCACTTGCTGCATCTGTCCTTACGGATATCCGTGGTGGGTTTATCGAACTCATCCGCCACAGCCCCGCCCGTGTAACCACACTCATCAGAGCGGTAGGTCCACATACAGGTGTTCGCCAGCATGATACGACCGGGAAACAGCGCCCCGTCCGTCT
>ULSH01004463.1_pt1 | contig 12560 bp, 8 predicted proteins | sample 1956151 | NCBI WGS metagenome assembly ULSH01 (sample SAMEA4835702, study PRJEB28245) | human gut metagenome | biome: gut microbiome; material: fecal sample | place: Denmark | collected 2008 | reverse complement strand
CTTCCAAATTTCCCAAAGAACCATGACAAACAGAAAGGTTATAGCCAATTCTTTTTTCAATCTGTTTGATGGCTACATTTAGTTCTTTTGTAATGGTTTTATCGTAAAACCCTTTGGAAACTAAAATTAGTCTTGATAATGCAATTCCTGTAGCGCCATGACACCAACTTCCACAATCTTCTTTATATGAAAGATTCCGTCCATCAATCCAACCTTGTATTTTGTCTGAGTAAAAGGAACGATCATGAAGAAGCGAATGGTTAAAAGCCTCTAAATAGCGAATGTCACCAAATTGCTTATATAGCAAAAACATTGCTGTTGACATTGAAGAACTACCATGAGCAAACCCTCCCAAATTCAACTCATTTTCACCTGTTACTTTGTTACCATCTGTATATGTCCAATACGTCTTACCATTTAAATTTTTGGCAAGCTGCAATAGTCTTTCACCACTCGTCTTCAAAATGGCTAACTTATCGGCATTACTCATCAATCTACACTGTGCTGTAAAAAGTATTACACCCGCTAATCCTGACATATAGTCAGATAGATTTGTAATAGGTATTAATTCTTTTACCTCTTTGACTATTGACTGATATACCGAAGCATTGTATAAATTAGGAAATACTTCCATAATATATAACAATCCCATAATGCCAGACAATGGAGATAAGGCAATTTCATTCTTGTTAATACCATTATGAATAGTATCTCTGTTTTCACACAATTGCCTAAAAATTCCAAGTGCGATTTCTTCGTGTTGCCACTCATGGCTATATGTGAACAGTGTAAGGTAAAACAAGCATACTCCCAAAAGTCCGTCATATAATGAGTCGTTCATCAAACAAACTTGGAACTTCCCATCATAGATATTTCTTGTTCTACATACAAATCCTATTTCATTGTCGATATGTATCATTCGCTTACGAATCTCTTTCTCTATTCGTTCAATTGCTTGCCATAGAACATTTCTATCTATAGAATCTTTCCCAACAGGTAAAATGCGCTTTTTATTTGTATCGGAGACTCCTATAACATCTAAAAAGAAATTTACAGACTCATCTATCATGCACAATTGTTCTTCCTGCACTTTTGAGGAAAGTGCAGATAACTTTTCAGCTATGATAGTAGCTCCTTTGGACTCAACAGGAATCCAATCATCTACAACGATGTCATTCGGCAAAGTATATAGAGAATTCTTGTTTAAATACATGAAATAGTAGGGTATATCTCCCTTTTCTATCTGACTTGCAACAGAGTGTATAAGAGGAATACTTAACAAGCCATAAGATTCTTTTCTTATAATAGGCTCTATAAGTTCCTCTATATTCTTGCCTCCGTGCAGATATGGGGGAGTTACCATCTCGGTTAAAATGTAAGAATATATAACCGTTGGATGCAATAAAACCCTTGAACGCATAAAGTTGAAATCATAAGAGTAGATATAGCTTAATAAGTCAAGTTTATGAGCTCTCATGAAGTTACATGCATCAGTAAACCCTTTTTCTAAATCTTGAAGAGTTTCTGCCGTGATAGGATAAGATTTTCCTTCTTTTTTAGGCAAATGAAAATTAGAATCATCAAATTCAAATAACACTGATGAGATTTGCGACCTATCATTTGCTCCATTAAACATCCAATCTGGCAAGATACCTGTTTCAAGGACAGAAGACTGTAAGTACGCACTGATTTTAGTGCTATCCAAATGTTTAAACTTCTTTGATACAACTGATTCGCAGTCAATTATATATGGGCAATTTCCAATTACTATCAAGTTGTCTGGAATTATATCTTGTGCACCTAACAGATATAATAAAGCCTGTATTTTTCCCAAATTATAATAGTACTCATTGATAGAATCACTATTCTTCATGTCACAAGGTTTCACTTGAAAATGCCAAGAATAGTTTTCTCTGTCTATGAATGCAGGTATTCCAAATTGTATAGACAATCCCATCTTATCAAGGGCTGATATTATGCTCATGATGAACTTTTCATTAGCAGCTCCTCTTGGCTTGTAATATAATTTAGTACCATTGAGAAACAATACTGACGAGACACAATTACCTGCATGCAAATCCCCTTCAAAAAGACTAATTTCATCAATCTTTGATTCTTTCATTGCAAAACTTTCTATATCTGCTTTTAAGGCAAAAAGAAGCCTGTCAATATGAAGCATGATATTGACTGTATAACTCTCAAGTATAGAAAGTAACTTTGGGTATTTTTCAAAGAAATATATTATCCACTCATCATTGGAAGATAATTTGTCACGAAAGAATTGACTTTGCTCTTCTTCGGTATAACCTTTCAAGAAGTTATTTTCTTTTGCTAAATTATATTCAAATGGATATACAAACTTCAAATAATTATTGTAAGCATAAGACACGACTTGATACGAAAGTTGCCCAACAATGTCATTCATTTGCACAAATGGATATTTATCTATGATTTTGGCTATTGCATCATAGATATAATTGTAATAAGGAAACATAAAGAATCCCTTTCGCTCTTGCATATCTTTGCAAGTTGATTTTTGTGAATACTTTAATATTTCAAATTTTAAATCCATAGCAAATTACTTTTAATGTACTTATTATTGTCGACTTTAATATGTATATTGTTGCACAGATAAATTCTGTCCTTTCAGTCCTTTGTCTTTGGTCCTATGGCTAATATCTCAGATAAAACGTCTGAATAGTCATCCGATAGGTATCGGCTGGATGGCAGAGCACCTTCCGGCGATCAAGCTATCGCTTTCTATGAGCTTTTATCTTTTTGCCAAGACAAAAGTAGAAAAAAGTAGAAGTACGGCCAAAGAATTTACTTCACTTTAGTTCACAGATTTATTATGTGTTGATATTCAATAGATTACAAGTGTAAATTCAAGATTAGCCGGATGGCGTGTCCGCCCCAAAAAGGGCATGCCGGAGGGACTCGTCATGGCGCGTTCGAAAATATCCCGGCCGATAATCCCATACGATCAACCCTTACGACATATAAAAAACACACCGCCTTGCCGGAGAGGCAGGCGGTGTGTTAAAATAATAGGTGAGATAAGCAATGAAGTGAACATTACCGACACGACCGGTTTACAGACCGCACCAACGGGCGGACTTCCAGCCACCGGCGGTATAGTTAGCTGTCCTTCTATTACTATTGAGCCTTAAAAAATCCTCACAGCCTGAATATCAACGAGAACAACTGTTTACCGTCTATATCGACAAGCCAGAGGCACAACCCGAGCATCACGCATACAGCCACGATGACAACAGTTCCCAGCCTCACCAGTCTTGGAGGTATCGTGCCTATGACATGGCGCATCTTCTCACTCCGCAATTCAATCTCATCCTTTTTGTCCATTGCTTTATCGTTTTTATGTCTCATGTTCTCCATTTCTCTGTCCGGCACATATCTTGACCGTCTTAACTGCCCAGCTCGAGCTGGTTCTTCACGAGATGGTAGTATGCGCCGTGCTTTGCCGTCAGCGTCTCATGGTTGCCTGTCTCGACCACTTTCCCGTGGTCGATGACGACAATCCGGTCGGCATTCCTCACGGTACTCAGGCGATGGGCGACGATGACGACGGTCTTGCCGCGGTAGAAGCTGTCGAGGTTATTGACGATCCTTCTCTCGTTGTTGGCATCGAGCGAGTTGGTCGCCTCATCCAGAAAGATGAAGTCGGGATTCTTATACACAGCCCTGGCTATCAGGATGCGCTGTTTCTGTCCCTGGCTCAGGCCGTTGCCGTCATGGCCGATCTTCGTATCGAACCTCAGTGGAAGGCCCGTCACATAGTCTTTTATGCAGGCCGTCTCCGCAGCCTGCGCCATGCGCTCCTTGTCTATGTCGTTGTCATCGACCGCAATATTCCTCGCTATCGACTCCGAGAATATGACGCCGTCCTGCATCACCACGCCACACCGCCTGCGCCATTCGTCAAGGTTGAGCCTTGCCATGTCGGTACCGCCGACAGTGATGTGTCCCTCACTCACGGGATAATAGCCCAGCATCAGCTTCACCAGCGTCGTCTTGCCGCTCCCCGAGGCGCCCACGATGGCTGTCACCTTCCCTGCGGGTATCTCCATGTCCACGCCGTCGATCGTCTTCCACGGCGAGTGGGGATCATACTTGAAGCTGATGTTCTCCAGCCTTATCGTTTGCGGACCGGCCGGCAGTGTCAGGTCGTGGCCGCCGGCGTTCTCGTCCTTTTTCTTGTGTATCTCATTGATGCGCTCAAGGCTTATCTTCACATCCTGCAGCGAATAGAAAAAATTCATCAGCTGGTCTACGGGACCGTTCAGCTGGCCTATTATATATTGTACGGCCAGCATCATTCCAAGCGTCAGGTCACCGTGGATTACCGCCGTTGCCGACATCACCGTTATGACAATATTCTTCAGCTCGTTGATGAATATGCTGCCCGCCTCCTGAGTCTGCTGCAACTTCAGGCTCTTCATCTGAACACCGAAGAGGTCGGCCTGCGTGTCCTCCCATTCCCAACGGCGGCGACGGCGGCAGTCCTGCAGCTTGATCTCCTGCATCGACGTGATAAACTCATAGGTCTTGTTGTTGTTGACGGCCTGCTGTTCAAACAGCTCATAGTCGAGCACCTTACGCCGTCTGAGAAAGGCTGTCACCCACAGCGCGTAAACGGCGCTGCCCGCCATAAAGATGACGAATATCATGGTGTTGTACATCAGCAGCACCACACCGAACACAATGAGACTGAGCATCGAGAACGCCACGCCCAGCGTCTGCCCCGTCAGGAAGCTGTTCACCCTCGCATGGTCGTTCATCCTCTGCATCAGGTCGCCCATGAGCCTGGTGTCGAAAAACGACATCGGCAGCCTCAGCAGCTTGATGAAGAAGTCGCTCACCAGGGAGATGTTCACCCGCATACTGATGTGCAGCAACAGCCACCGGCGTATGAAGTCGAGGGCCGTGCGGCTCACCGTCAGCATCAGCTGCCCCAACAGCACAAGCCACACAAAGCCGATGTCCCGGTTTTTTATGCCTACATCAACGATTGCCTGCGTCAGGAACGGCAACACCAGTTGCAGCAGACAGCCGAGGGCGAGGCCGATGACGATCTGGCCGAAGTACCGCCTGTACTTCTTCAGATAGCCGAACAGGAAACGGAAAGAGCGGCTCTCGCCGCTGTCGCCGGAATGTCTCATGCGCTCATAAAACGCAGGAGTGGTCTCCAGCAGCATCGCCACGCCCCGGTCCTCGCCGGCAGAGCGCATGCTGACCCAGCTTTCACGCATCTCCCTTTCCGAACGCGTCAGGAGGCCCTTGCCGGGATCGGCGATATAATACTTCCTGCCGCTCTTGCCTATGCGGTACAGCACCACAAAATGGTTCTGGTTCCAGTGCAGGATGCAGGGCAGGGGCACCGTGCGCAGCTGCTCCAGTCCCAACCGTCCGCAGACCGTATCCAGACCCAGGCGTTCAGCCGCCTCGCTCATGCCCAGCAACGACACACCCTCATGGGTGGCAAAACACAGATGCGACAGATATTCCGAACTGTATTCCGCCCCATAGTACCGACACACCATGCGCAGGCATGCGATGCCGCACTCCATGGAGTCGTGCTGACGGTAGACCTTGAATTTCCTTATCATTTGCTTCTATTTCAGTACGCTTGTCTTTGAGCTCCTCCCATTATTGGTTGCCACCCCTGCCGGTAAGCCATATATGCCTCACGCCGACAAGAAACGGTCTTTTATGGGCACAACTATTTCTTCATCCTCATATATTTTTCTCATGCCTGCGGGAATTTTCAAGCTTTAGTACGGATGCCGGAGATAAAAGCCATCAGAAGGCATAGTCAGCCTGCCACCGGGCACAAAATCGCATTTATATGAAACAGCGATCATTTATATTTCCTGATAGCCTGCATCGCACTATGCCATGACAATCCCGGCCGTCATGCCCGGGCAAAGGAGCATGACGGCAAGGATAGGGATCTTCATTTCTTCTCATGATCCCGATGAACATAGATTTATGGATTGTTGTGTTGATCATATCCTGATGAAGGATGCGCCGGCCCGCGGGACATAGCTCCGCCGGATCACGGAACATGCAAGAAAATACGAATCCTGTTTTCCTCATATTCCTCATTCTTTGGTCTGTGCAAAAGTATCAAAAAGTGAAAATATAGCCAAAGATTTCACTTCACTTTACTTCACAGATTTATAAATCACGGATGATCATAGCACTGAATGCCACATTCTTGAATGAGGAAGCAAGGAACTGAAGCCATTCCGTCCTACAATCGGGTATTCCCGATCCTCTCCCCCATCAAGAAGCCATACAAGCGCCTCGCGCTGTGTATGGCTATCACCTATATAACATTTACAAACGAGGACTGATGGAACAACTGTTACAAATTGTAAAAGCCAGATGATGACACATATTATTTTTTCATTAGATCTCCGACCAATACAAAATCATCTGTTTCAAGTCTGATAGTATAGCTGCCGCTATCCAAATCGCCTATATAACAAAGATTTTCCCCCTTAGCCACAATTTGTATATATTCGTCTTTTACTACCACTCCTTGCATATTCGTAATTATGATGTGCGCCTTATCATAATCGACATACTCCGATCTGACCCGGATATATTCCTCTGACTGGTAGAGTTGAGGAACGTAAATCGCCGAACGGGTTTTGTCTTTGCCATTTCTTAACACAACATTACAAACAATTTCCTCCCAATCAAAACAGGAAGCCGGCACCTCCTGCGCATTTGTGGAAACAATGTTCGTAAGCAAGATTGAAAACATCAACAATGCTTTTTTCATATTCTGTTTTTTATATTAAAAGTGAATCTTCAACATATCATCATCCGCTAAAAATCCCTGATGAAGAGATCCAGGTCTTTAGATCCGCCCTTCTTGTGGAAGATCCTGGCATACAGCCGCGTCTTGGCCATGCTCAACGAGTTGAACTGGTACGCCGAGATGCGGCAGATCTCCTTCGGAGACAGGCCGGCCTTCACCATGCAGCAGATCCACAACTCGTTCTCCGTGACGGCGGGATAGAGTTCACGCAGACGTACCGTGAAGTTGTCGTAAGCACGGTTCAGAGCCTCCTCCAGCCTGTGATAGTCGGACGGGGAGGGAACGGAGACGCCGTCGTGATAGAGACGGTACACCTCCGTTTCCGACAGATCGGCCACCAGCAGCTCGCGGTGCCTCTCCCTGAAGCGCATCTGCTCGTTCTGGCCCGCCAGCATCGCAGCCTCCGTGCGCATCAGCGAACGGCGCACCGACGTGAGACGCTCGTTGGACGAGGACAGCTCCGACTCCAGCTCGGCGATGCGGGCCTCGTTGCGCCGCCTGAGCTCCTCGCTCTCACGGTGGCGGCGGAGATAATCCCCGATGCGGGCCTGCTGGCGGCGGACGCGCCGGCGCACGTTGACATAATACCTGACCAGGAAGAACACGGTGACGGCAACCACGAAGACGGCAACGGACAGCAACACCGTCAGCCGCGCCCTCGATTCAGCCAGGACCGTGTTCTGATGCTCGATGTCAAGGTTCCTCTCCACCTGAGCCAACAGGTCGGACGTCTCCCTGCGGTTGATGGAATCGACGGAGTCGGTATAGGCGGCATACTTCTCGTAATACCCGATGGCATCCGCACGACGGCCCAGCATCGCCAATACTCTCGCCTGGTCTAAAGAAACACTTTTCTTTATAGGAATATCACAATAGGACATTCCCCGCCGGTAATTTACCAAGGCGGAATCCAACCGGCCTATACTTCTAAAATAGTCACCCCATATAAAATAATGGGAGGAAATGTCCCTGTCTGTCTTACCCAAGAAAGGGGTCTGCAATGCCTGATAGGCTTCTGTGAGCCTTCCGATCTCAAGATAGACGGCAGCCAGCTCCTCCATGACCATGTTGTAAAGATAGGCATTGTGCAGGGCTTTCGCCCTGTCGGCGGCCTGCCGGTAATAAGATATGGCCCGCTCGCTTTGCTTAAGCCTACTATATGAACGTCCGATGTCGCGTAACGAATAGAGCGCTATCGAAGGGACATCGGCCTTCCGGGCATAGCCGTAGGACAACAGGTTGTAGTGCAGGGCGTCCCTGTCCAGCTTCTTCTTCTCGTATATGTCTCCGGCCCATGTGGCCGCCCGAGCCTTATAGCGGCTGATGACGGGATCGACCGCGCCTTCTACCGCAAGCGCCTTGTCGAAGGAGACAAGGGCATGACCCGAGAGATGCATGTCGCAATACACACGGCCGAGAAGGTAATGCGCCCGGACACGGCGACGCGCGCTGCCGGAGGCATCGTAATACTCTGCAGCGGCCCGGATGGCCGAGTCGGACACGTGCGTCACATAGCACTTGTCCTCTGCCTCGGTGCGGGAGAGGACATACCACATGCGCACTGACTTGCCCGAACGGCTGAACTGCGAAGAGTCACGGCGCAGAAGCGCCAGAGCGCTGTCGGGATGAGACTCCAAAAGGCTGTCGGCCGTCCGGAGCAGAGCCTCCTGACTGCCGTCGTCACGGCACGACAGGGCCACGAGAGCCAACACTAAAAGCCATAGAATGATATATGTCCTTCTCATTATTCAATATATATATAGTGGCGGATTGGCGTCATGCCATTCTCTTAAGACTGATCGACGCAACCGGCCGGACGATTGTGGTTGAAGGTGTGGGGCAACACACACACAGATGTATTGCGCAGGCGAAAACGGGGCAGCACATGACATCGTCGGTGTGACGAACATCGCTTGAAAAGTACAAGATCACGGAATGTCGGATCAACCACCGGACATTGCGAAGCACAGACAAAGGGATGGCACGCTGCAGAAACGCGGACCCTGAAAGCCTCGAAAACAACCCTTGCAGGCATGACCGGAGAATCTCTTAAAGAGAGGTAAGACCCGATCGGCTGATACAAATATACCATAAAATAGCGATATGGCAAAAAATATTACTTCACAAAACTTCACTACTTTACAATGAGCTGATTTACAACCGTTTGGAAACGTTCTTCCGGCAGATAAAACGGATGTGCCGCCCTTCTTCCCAACGGTCGCCAACGACTTCCCAAGGCCTTTTCACATAGATACGGAAACGGCGACGAACCTTGCGCAACAGCGTGGAAGACCTCGGACAAGCCAACAAAAAAAGCAATCTCTGCCGTCGGTCGACCGATTGGAGCTAAATTTTTCACATAAATTAATTTGCAAGTGTCGGGTAAAATATGTAGTTTTGTGTACTTGATTGAAATGACCGGAAAACCTAAGAACAATACAAGATATGAGAAAAAATTTTGGCGCGAAGCCGTTGACCTATCCGCAACCGGTGTTCATCATAGCGACATACGGTGACGACGGCACTCCCGATGCCATGAATGCGGCATGGGGCGGCATAAGCGAGATGAAAGAGATCAGCATGTGCCTCAATGCCGGCCACAAGACGGTGAAGAACATCCTGAAACGCAAGGCATTCACCGTGAGCATGGCGGATGCCGCACATATCGTGGCGTGCGACTATGTAGGCCTGGTGTCGGGCAATCAGGTGCCTGACAAGTTTGAGCGTGCCGGATTTCATGCCACGAAATCGGAGTTTGTCGATGCCCCGTTGATCGACGAGCTGGCCGTGGCCGTGGAGTGCCGGCTCATCGACTACAATCCGGAGACCTGCATCCTGCGCGGCGAGATCGTGAACGTGAGCGTGGACGAAAGGGCCATCGGCGAAGACGGCCGTGTGGACGCGGAGAAGGCCGCACCCGTGATATTCGATCCGTTCAACAACGAATACCGCAGGATCGGCGAAAAGGCCGGCAACGCCTTCGCCGACGGCAAAGCCCTGAAGGGATGAGCAAGAAACGATAAAAACCTTGGTAACAATCAAATAAAGTCATCAGACATGGAAAGAACTTTAATACTGCTGAAGCCTTGCACCGTACAGAGAAGGCTTATCGGAGAGATCATCAACCGCATAGAGCGCAAGGGCCTGCGCATCGTAGGCATGAAGATGATGCAGCTGGACGACGCGCTGCTGAACGAGCACTACGCCCATCTGGCCGACCGTCCGTTCTTTAATTTTGTAAAGACATCGATGAAGGCTGCTCCGGTAGTGGCCATGTGCGTGGAGGGCTGCGAGGCCGTGCAGGTGGTGCGCACCATCACGGGAGCCACCAACGGACGCAAGGCCGCCCCGGGAACCATCAGAGGCGACTACTCGATGAGCGGACAGGAGAACATCGTACACGCCTCGGACAGTCCCGAGAACGCTGCCATCGAGATCAGGCGCTTCTTCAAGCCCGACGAGCTGTTTGAATACCCCGATCCGCTGACTTCGTTCTTCTATAGCCCGGACGGAATCTAAAAGGCAGGAGCATCGGCCGACGGACAACGACGGGAAGGCGGCCGATGACAACACAAAGACGGCTGCGACCCCCATGGGAAAAGCAGCAGCCGGACGACAATCACCAAAAAGAAAAACAAATAATCTGTAAGGAAACAGGTGCCATGAGCACCGGAGAGGGAGCGCCATACCCATGGCGCTCCCTCTTGTGTACGGTGCCGGGCAACAACGAAGGCGGAAGGCACAACATGCTAAGAGACAACCGGATGGGACGGGATGGTTGCAGGAATGCACCGGGAGGGCGTCCGCGGATGAGCGTGTCCGTGCCCGGGAATGGGAGGAGATAAAAACAGACGGAGGGACAAGCCTGCCCCACCCCGTCAGGAGGACCCATACCGGCATCCCATCCGGGGACCGGATGCACGACGGGCGCAAGAGCGACAACCTGCCGGACACCGCGGCGCGTCCATGCAGATCGGGACATACCGGCAGAAACGGACCGAAGGGGACATGGACGAACGGACGGCCCGGCAAGAGCGGGAAATAGGGCGGTCACAAAAGGCAATCGGGATGAAATGTGCAAATAAACGGGCAAAAACATAGATATATCGAAACTATTTACTATCTTTGGATTATGAAGGAAAGTCCCGGCAACCGATGGCAGGGAGACCCGCAAGAAAGGGGAAGCCGGGAGCCTGTCAGCATAAATGAAAATATCAACAAAAAATGAAAGGCCTATGAAAATGAGACGATTATCCACAATGGCCATGGCGGCCCTCATGGCATTGGGCATTCAGCGGGCAGATGCCTGCACGGGCATCACCCTGAAGACGGCCGACGGTACAAGCATTCCGGCAAGAACCATTGAATGGGGCGGCAGCGACCTCAACAGCAAATACGTGATCGTGCCACGCGGATACACCCAGCTGTCGTATGTGCCCGGCGGACAGAAGAACGGACTGCAGTTTACGGCCAAATACGGATATATCGGCCTGGCCGTGGAGCAGGAAGAGTTTGTGGCCGAGGGACTGAACGAGAAGGGCCTGTCGGCAGGCCTGTTCTATTTCCCGGGCTACGGCCGGTATGAGGACTACAGCGACGCCACCCGCACGACAAGCATCGCCGACCTTCAGCTCGTGTCGTGGATACTGGGCAACTTCAGCACCGTCGACGAGGTGATCGAAGGCATGAAAAAGGTGCACGTGGTGGCCATCGACCCGAGAGCCTCGACCGTTCACTGGCGCATCACGGAGCCATCGGGACGACAGATCGTCATCGAGATAACGGACGGCAAGGTGAACGTGTTCGAGAGCAAGCTGGGCGTGCTCACCAACTCGCCGGGCTATGAATGGCAGATGACGAATCTCAATAACTATGTCAACCTCTATCCCGGCACGGCCAAGGCGAAGACGCTCGACGGCACCGCCCTCGCATCGTTTGGAGCCGGCAGCGGATTTCTCGGCATTCCCGGCGACGTCACTCCCCCATCGCGCTTCGTGCGCGCCGCCTTCTACCAGGCCACGGCCCCCAAGAAGCAGACGGCTGAGGAAACGGTGCTGCAGTGCTTCCAGATACTCAACAACTTCGACATACCCGTTGGCATAGAGTTTGCCGACGGAGAGACCCCCGCCGACATCCCCAGCGCCACACAGTGGACATCGGCAACGGACATGAAGGATCTGGCCATCTACTACCGCACCATGCACAACAGCGCCATCAGGAAGCTGGACCTGAAGACCATCCGATTTGACAAGGTGAAATATCAGGCTGTACTGCTCGACGCGACAAAGACACAGCCCATCACCACCATCAAGGTGAAATAAAAAAGGAGTACCCGCCGGCCCACGGCATGGGGCCGGATGACCTGCGGCAAGCAGGCAACGACGGACAAGGACAAGACCGCACAGCTTGTCGTTGTCCGTCGTTCTGTTTCAAGGGGGCGTCCGTCCCCACTCCGTCCCGACGCAGCCGCTACGCCCTCGGCAACGGTGACAGACGGACTGCCTGACAAATAGCACGAAATCGGCACGCCCCATAAATACAAGAAGAACGGGCTGATCAAATGAAGTACGGGGACGAGAAGCAGAGGGATGGCTCAAGGGGGCGCGTATGGAATGAATGTGGGGAATGAAACCTGGATCATGGCGGCATGACTCCTGCCGGCTGCCCGTGACCGTTCTTACCGGACTTCCTGTAACGGTCATCTTGCCCT